>RCMY010001224.1_pt1 | contig 27356 bp, 28 predicted proteins | sample 2041341 | NCBI WGS metagenome assembly RCMY01 (sample SAMN09708234, study PRJNA481090) | Marine sediment metagenome, whole genome shotgun sequencing project.
GGCGAAGCTCAACGCTCGACCGAGCGGTCATCGAACGGTGACCAGCAGCCGGTTGCCCCGGGAAATGCCATCGTCCCCGACGGCCACGAGCGAGACCACCAGCGTTCCGGCGCTTCGTGCGGTCACATCGAGTTCGCCGCCATCGAACCGCTCGCCGCCCGGCGCAATCCAGAAGTGGGACCGGTCGTCGGGCGTGAGCGTGGCCGTGTACCTCGCCGATTCGCCAACGGTCAGCACGTCTGGACCAACGATCCCCGGGCTGCGATCTGACGCCTCCACCGTGATGGTGCGCGTCGCCGACTCGGTTCCGGCCACGACGGAGAACGTGAGCGACCCGGGTAAGGATGCAAGAACGTCGAGTTCCGGGGTGGCGATCTCTTCGTCGTTCCAATCGGTCCAGACGACGGCGGCTTGGTCGAGTGCGTTGGTGGTGTATCTCGCGGACTCCCCCACAAACACTCGATCGGGACCCGACACGCCCAGGCCATCATCGCCGGTCAGCGCGAGGCCAAGGCCACCGGCGGCGAGAATGGCGACGATGATGCCGCCGAACACAACGCGACGACGCCTCGGCGACGACGCCTCGGTGACCGGTTCGCGGTGGTCTGTGGCGCTGCTGTCGGCCGCAAACGCTTCGTCGAGTTGGGTGCGCCACGCTTGCATCGAGTCGGGTCGCTGGGTCCGATCCGGGGACATGCCCGCGGTCAGGACGCCCCACACCTCGGGGCTGGTACCGGGCGGAGGAGCCGACTCATCCCGGGTGTCGATCGTCGGCATGTCGGGACCCGCCAGCAGTTCCGCAACCAACACCGACGCCGCGTGCACGTCGGCTCGAGCATCGATATCGGCATTGATAGATAGCTGCTCGGGTGCGACGTAGCGTCCGGTTCCCCCGGCGATACTGAGCGCCGAGAAATCCGACTCCAGATCCTTTGCCAACCCCAGATCGCCGACGACCAGCCGCTCCCCCACTTGGATCAACCGGCTGCCCGCACGGTCGGCTGACCGGTCGGTGCGAAGCATCAGGTTCGAAGGTTTCAGATCGCGGTGCACGACGCCTGCGGCGTGCAACGCCCCAACCGTCGTTGCGAGCTCGTGCACGACGGGCAGGACATCGGCCGGACGCCAAGCGCGTCCTTCGGCCCGGTCGAGCAACGTGCCCCGGTCGGCATAGCTCATGACGAAGAACGGCCGACCATCCTCGCCTTGGCCGATGTCGAACACGTCGACCACCCCCGGCACGGGCGCCTCTTGTTGCACTCGCCGCAGCAGCACTGCTTCGGAGCGGAACCGGCGGCGAACCTCGGGGTCATGGGTCCAGTTGTCCGCGAGCACCTTTACCGCCACCAGCCCGTCGAGGCGGGGGTCGTACGCGAGGTACACCGTCGCGAAGCCACCGGCGCCCAGCACCTCGCGCACCTCATATCTGTCGATGCTTCGCGAGGTCACCGCCCCATGGTGCCACGCGTTCGCCGTATCTGAAGATGATCAGAGTCGGAACTTGCCGCCCCGGATCCGGTCGGCTTCCATCAGCTCGACTTCGTGCGCACCCGACACCACGACGTCTGGGTCGGGCACATAGTCGAGCATGAGGTCGCGGTCGTCGTATTCGACTGCGTCGAGGATCACGCGCATCGCGTTGAGTCGCGCCTTGTGTTTGTTCTCTGACCTGATGATCGTCCACGGCGTCTGTGCCGTGTGGGTGCGACTGAGCATCTCGTACTTGCGCGTCGTGAACTCGTCCCACAGGTCTTGCGCCTGAAGATCGATTTCGCTCAGCTTCCATTGTCGCAACGGGTCGTCGCGGCGCCGTTCGAATCGTCGCTGTTGCTCGCGCTTCGGTACCGAGAAGTACAGCTTCACCAGAGTGGTGCCCTGGCGCACTAGGTCCTTCTCGAACCCGACGACGCCCCGGAGAAAGTCCTGGTGTTCGCGATCGGTACAGAAGCCGAAGACCGGCTCGACCATCGCCCGGTTGTACCAGCTGCGGTCGAACAGCACCATCTCGCCGCCGCTCGGGAACTGGGACACGTACCGCTGCAGGTACCACTGCCCCCGCTGCTCCTCTGTGGGTTTGCCGAGCGCGACGACGCGGTAGTGTTTTTCGTTCATGTAGCGGGTCACACGTCGAATCGTCCCGCCCTTGCCTGCTGCATCGCGACCCTCGAACACGACGATCATTCGTCGCCCGCTCGACTCGAGATGGCGTTGCAGTTTCAACAGCTCGACCTGGTACGGCTGCAGCTCTCGTTCGCGATCGTCGCGCTTGCGCAGCTTCTTGGATCGACGCCGCTCCTTGTTCACACCGGAACGCAGCTGGGCGACCTCGTCCTCGAGTTCGGCCCGAGACATTTCGTCGGGCGTCAACAGATCGCGCTCTGGCACGTCTGCGTCGGCCGTATCATCTGAATCCGAATCGACAACGCGGAGCTCCCCCATACCTCGATTGTCCCAGGCGCAGGGTGTCCGGTCCAGGGCCGAAAGTCCCAGCCCGCGGATTGCATCAGCCCAGCACGTCCTTGGCGATGATCGTCTTCATGATTTCCGACGTGCCTCCGTAGATCGTGGTCACCCGGGCGTCGGCGTAGGCACGGCCGATCGGATACTCCGTCGTGTACCCGTAGCCGCCGAACAGTTGCAGGCAACGGTCGACGGCCCGCCCCTGAAGTTCGGTCGCGGCCAGTTTCGCCATCGCGGCGTCAGCCGCCGACAGCGTGCCCGCATTGAGTTTGGTGATGCACTGCTCGATGAACGGCGTCATGACGGCGATCTCGGTCGCGACCTCGGCCAGCACGAACTTCGTATTCTGAAACTTCGCGATCGGTTGCCCAAAGGCGGTGCGCTCCTTCACGTAGTCGACCGTCCAACCGAGGGCCGCCTTGGCTGCGGCGAGGCCGAAGATACCGATCGATAAGCGCTCTTGCGCCAGATTGAACGAGAGGTACTCCAGCGCCTTCCCCTCCTCACCCATCAGGTTCGCGGCCGGGACTCGCACGTCGGAAAACGACAGCTCGGCGGTGTCGTTGGCGTGCTGACCGATCTTTTCGAGGTTGCGACCCCGTTCGAATCCGGGCATGCCGCGCTCGAGCACGAGCAACGACATCCCGCCGCGTCCCGCGGCGGGATCGGTGCGGCACACCACGACGACCAGATCGGCGTTGATCCCGTTCGTGATGAACGTCTTGGATCCATTCACGACAAACTCGTCGCCGTCGCGCACTGCGGTGGTCGCGATCGATGCCAAGTCGGATCCGGTGCCCGGCTCGGTCATCGCGATGGCGATGATGAGCTCGCCCGACGCGATGCCCGGCAACCAGCGAGCCGCCTGGTCCGGCGTGCAGTACTCGACGAAGTACGGGGTGACGATGTCGTTGTGCAAGGTGAGTCCAAGACCGGCGCCACCCATCCCAGCTGCCGCGAGCTCCTCGGCGATGACCGCGTTGAAACGGAAGTCCGCGCTGCCTCCGCCGCCATGTTCCTCGGGTACCGCGAGCCCGACGAAGCCGTGCTGGCCGGCTTTGACGTACAGATCCCGATCCATGATCCCGGCCGATTCCCAGTCGGCGTAGTGCGGGGCCATCTCGGCGTCGATGAACGAACGAAAGCTCGTCCGAAACAGGTCGTGGTCTTCGGTGTAGATCGTTGACATCCTCAGGTTCCAATCGGGTGGCTGGGGGAAACTCAGGCGGACGTGTCGTACTCGGCGCGCATGGTGGCGAGCTTGTTGAGGTCGCCATCGTCCTGTTCTAGCCGAAGCGAATCACGACTCGTACTTGGATTTGTTCTTTCGCAAGTAGTCGGCCAACGAAGACAACGCCTTCTCGAAGCCCTTCTTGAAGCCCAAGGAGGCGACCTTGCTGAGCACCTTGGCGGGACCGGCGAGTTCGACCCCGTAGCGCCACACGATGTCACAGGTGTCGTCACCGGTTGCGGTGACTTCGTAATCCTCGGCGAACGCAGCGAACATCGGCGCGTTGCCGCTGACGAAGTAGAACGCCATGTGCGTTCCGGGTTCCCATGCGTAGAAGTACTCCGACACCGCGCCGAGCTTCATGTCGATGTCGCGCGTGGTGCCGACGCCATACGGCTTCGGCGACGTCCACGTGACCTTGGTGATGGCGTCGAGCCACTGAGGCCACGCGTCAGGATCCTCGAGGCTGGCAAATGTCGCTGCTGCGCTGGCGGGAATCGCTCGGCGAATCGTGCCGCGGATCGGGGCACGGTCGAGAAACTCCGCTCCGACGACTCGGTACTGGCGGGTCTTAGGCATCTGGATCTCCTGAACGGTGACGGCACCGGGCAACGTACTCGCCGTACCGCCGATTCGTGGACGGAGGTGAAAGCGGGCCGTTCTACTCATTTGGGTAAAGAACTCGCGCCGGTCGTCCGTAGATAGCGGCACACCACTCACAAGACGAGGCAGTGATCCGGTCCGGCGCATTTGGTCGCCTGTCGTTCCGGGGAGCCAGTGGCGAACCCGCCGTCTGTGCCACTCCGAATTTGCGAACTCGACGGCTCCACCCGTCTCCACCCGTCTCCGCCCCGGCGTCGCCGAGTCGCAGCTCCATCTCCAGATCTCTGATCTCGGTGAGTGTCCCGGCCCTGGTTCGTCTTCGACGAGCTGGGGTCGGGGCGCGTTCTGCCCGAGTCGCCGTTTGCGAGACGACCCGTGGCGAGCGAGCCGTGTCCCTAGATCGCCCAGCAGTTGAACCGGACGCGGCGGTGCTCGAGCGCGTCTTCGACTCCGGAGTACACGGCACCGTCGAGGATCAGGCCGAGGTGTCCGACGACCCGGAACCAGCACTGGCTCTGCAGACGAACGTTGTTGGCGCCATCGCGCATCCGCGCGGTGCGGGCGGGAAATACGATCTCGTCGTAGCTCGTGTAGATGTTGGTGTAGGACACCGAGCCGATGGTGTCGTCTCCGGCGTTGAGGTCGGCCAGGAACGACGAGCCGATCGACATCTGCTCGCAGCCCACGCACAACCCGCCGATGCCGAGCACGTTGCCGAGGTTGGCCAGCGCCGTGCCGTTGTTCGGGGAACCAAGGGTGACGAGGCTGTCGACCTTGGCGTCGCCGCCGAGGTACTTCACGTAGTAGCGGGCCACGAGTCCACCTTGACTGTGACCGACGAGGTCAACTCGTGTTGCGCCGGTCTGAGCGAGAATGTTGTCGACAAACGCGACGAGCGGCGCCGAGGTTTGGGCGATGTCGCCGATGCCCAGCCCTGGCAGTTCGTAAATGTAAGCGTCGTAGCCGTCGGCCAGCATGCGAGCTCGCAACGGTTCGTTGGCCAACGCCGGCGACACGGTGCCGGCGACGATGATGACAGGGTCGTCGACCGCCTGCGCTGCGGCCGGAGCAGGCATCGCTGCGAACAACGCGGCGAGCAAGGCGGCGACGAGCAACAATGCCCGTGTCCGTCGAGATGCGAGTTGACCAGAAATTGCGGACATGACATTCCCCCATGAGCCAGTGAGCTTCGAATACCCCCGTACCGAAGTTGGGCCATATTACGCAAGGGTAAGTTGCTGTCAATGAGGACGGAATCCGGAACGAACTCGAAGCTTCGCGGTTCTACGCACTATGAACCGCCGCACCATGACACTCGCACCATGACACGCCTGTTCGCATTCTTCGGCATCGTCATCATGCTCGCCGCTGGAATGGCAACCGCGTGGGTGAGCGCGGAGGAGCCGAGTGACCAGTGCGATGCTGCGGTCCCAACCCTCCTCGGAACGGCGGGCGACGACATCTTGCGTGGCACCGATGGCGACGACGTCATCGTGGGCCTGGGCGGTGACGACGTGATTTACGGACGTGCGGGCAACGATCTGATCTGTGGTGGAGCAGGCGACGATCGTGTGTTCGCCGGGAGCGGCAACGACACGATCGTTGGCGATGCGGGTCGGGACAAGATTCGTGGCGGCCCCGGCAACGACACGATAGAGGGCGGCGACGGCGTGGACTTTCTCAAGGGCGGCAGCGGGGCCGACACGATCAGCGGAGATCGTGGCGCCGATCGGATCCGGGGCGGCTCAGGCAATGACGTACTGGCCGGTGACCGCGCCGCCGACGTGATCTGGGGCGGGCCAGGCGACGATGTGCTGTCGGGCGGGAACGGCAACGACATCCTGACGGGTTCGGACGGCACCGACCGCTGCGATGGCGACGAGGGCAGAGTGGTCACCCTGCACGAATGCGAGCTCGGTGAGCAGTTCGTTGAGGTACACGAACCGGGCGAAGTCGTGTATGTGGGCGGACACGGACCCGGCATGCGGGCGTTCACCGTTGGGTTCTGCGATCCGGCTCAAATTTCCTTGCGGGTCGTCGGGCCCGGCGGCACCGGCATCATCCTCAACGAGCAGATCTACATCGTGGGCACCCGTCAGTTCGCCGTGGCGATGCCGCCGGTCGGTGGCACGTACTGGGTGTTGGCCGACTGTCCGAACTCCCCTGACACGACAATTCTTCGCACCTCGTTCGAGTACAGCCCGCCCGATGTCGAAGTGAACATCGCCCAGGGCCCGCTGTTGGTCGGCGGGCCGATCCTCATCACCGGCACTGCATGTCGCGGAAGTCTGCAGCTCACCGATACGTCGGCGGCAGATCGCGGGTCGATCTTCGGACTCGACTCCTTCGCGTTTGCCCCGCCCGAGATGCATCACCCGCCACTGGACTGGTCATATGCCGCCCCGATACAACCCAGCGCCCAACCGGGACTGCACGTCATTGCCGTCTCGTGCGACGTCAACGGGTTCAACGTTTTTCCACCGACGACGGTCGGCCGATACATCGAGGAAGCGGCTCAGTAGCTCCTCGGCAGGCCCAACACGTGCTGTGCGATGTAGTTGAGGGTCATCTCCTGACTCACGGGCGCCAGTCGCTGGATGCGAGCCTCGCGCCAGTACCGCTCGACGTGGTATTCGGTGGCGTAGCCCAGACCGCCGTGCGTCTGCACCGCCTGGTCGGCGGCGAAGTACGACGCTTCGGCGGCCAGGTACTTCGCCGTGTTGGCCTCTTCGCCGACATCGTGGCCCGCGTCGTAACGCTGCGCGGCAACCATCGTCATCGTGTACGCCGCATGCAAATCCATGTGCGCTTTCGCCAACGGATGTGCGATCGCCTGGTTCATCCCGATCGGTCGACCGAATACCTCGCGCTCGTTCGCGTACGCGATTGCACGACGTAGCGCCACCTCACCGATGCCGCACGCCATGCTCGCCAGCAAGATCCGTTCCGCGTTGAGACCGTGGAGGATGTGGCGAAACCCCTCGCCTCGCTCGCCGACCAGGCGCCAGCCCTCGACGGGAAGTTCGTCGTAGGCCACCTCGCATGAAGCGACGGCGTTGCGACCCGCTTTCGGGATGGCCGCTATGTCGCAGTACTGCGGGTCGAGGTCGACCAGAAACAGCGACAGACCACCGAAATCACCCGGCACCCCATCGGTGCGGGCAAGGAGCAAACACACCTCCGATTCGAGCGCCTTCGACGTCCAGATCTTGCGACCGGACACGATGTAGCCGCCGTTGCCATCGTCGACCGCCCGGGTGGCGATACGACTGGTATCGGTTCCGGCGTCGGGTTCGGTCACTCCGAAGGCGACGTGCAGATCTCCGGCCGCCGCCCTCGGTAGAAATGTCTCCTTCAGCTGCTCATTGCCGAATTTCACCACCGGGGCCAGCCCGAACATCGTGAGATGGAGCGCGGTCGATCCGTTCATCGCCGCACCCGAGGCCGCGACCCGGTTGAGCACGAGCGCGCCTTCGGCGATTCCCTGCCCGCCTCCGCCGTATTGCTCGGGAATGGCGATCCCGACCCACCCACCGGCCGCCATGCGCTCGTAAAACTCCCAGGGGAACTCGTGGGCCTGATCTTTCGTCGACCAGTAGTCGTCGTCGAAGCCGGCGCACACGCGGTCGACACCCTCGACGATCGCTCGGTGGTCTTCGTCCATATCGATCACAACGACGATGCTCCTCACAGCGGCCAGCGGTGGGCGCGTCGACCCGCCGGCCCTTAGGTTCTACTCGCATGGGAATCCAAGTAACGGCATCGGGCCAAGCCTGCGGTGCAACCGTACGAGGAGTCGACCTTGCCGGGCGCCTGAGCGCCGACGGCGTCGCCGATATTCGGGCCGCTTGGCTCGAACACCACGTTTTGGCGTTTCCCGATCAGGAGCTGACCGACGACCAACTCGAAGCGTTCACGCTGCGTTTCGGCAACTTCGGCGACGACCCCTTCATCGCCCCGATCGAAGGTCGAAAGCATGTGATCGCGGTCGAGCGTCGAGCCGACGAAACCTCACCGCTCTTCGCCGAGAACTGGCACAGCGATTGGAGTTTCCAGGCGCACCCTCCGTCGGGCACCTGCCTGTACGGCATCACGATTCCGCCTCAGGGCGGCGACACATTGTTCGCCGACCAACACGCGGCGTTCGAGGACATGCCGCCCGAACTGCGATCGAAGGTCGCTGGCAAGATGGCCATTCACTCGGCACGCGGCGGCTACGCCCCGGATGGCTCCTACGGCGACGACGATCAGTCCGGTGATCGGTCGATGGCGATTCGACCCTCCGACTCGGCCATGGCCACGCAGCTGCATCCGGTCATTCGAAAGCACCCCGAGACCGGCGAGCTCGGCCTATTCAGCTGCCTCGGCTACATCATCGGCATCGACGGCATGCCCGACGATGAGGCCCGCGAGCTGCTCTTCGAGCTCTATGCCTGGCAGACCGGCGATGCGTTCATCTATCGGCACCGCTGGGAGTCCAACATGTTGGTCATGTGGGACAACCGGTCGGTGTTGCACAAAGCGACCGGCGGGTACGACGGGTATGACCGCCTGCTACACCGCACCACGATCGCCGCCGTTTAACCAGCGCTTCGGACGTGGGTGGGATTTCGATATGGCGCGACCATCAAACCTCTTCGGGCGTCATGGCGATGGTTTCGGCCACCTCCACCGACCCGCCGCTTGCGAGAACCGGGCAGCCCTGCACCATTTCGACGGCGGCGTCGCGGTCGGCGGCCGTGATCAGGCTGTAGCCGGTCACCGGGTTGGCGCCACCACCTTCGGACGCAGCGCCGTCTGGACCGACGGTCACCGAGCCGGACATCGGGTTGCCGACGTCGACAATCGCGCCGCCGAGCTTCCCGAACCAGGCGAGCCAATCGGCGAGCTCCTGCTCTTGCTCTTCTGCAGTCGACGGCATCTCGCCGCCACCGTGATAGGCCAACAGGTACTTGGGCATGTCACTCCTTGTCGTTCCTAGTAGGGGCGATCGCCGATGACCGTCACTCGTTCCATGCGGCGGTACGCCGGGAGAAAATCGTTGGTGGCGGCGTGTTGCACGGCGCGGTTGTCCCACATCACGAAGGTGTCGGGTTGCCACCGCACCCGCATCTGCACGCTGGGGTTCATGATCGCCCGCTCGAGGTGACGGAGGATCTCGGCGCTCTCGGCTTCGTCGACACCATCGATGTGGGAAGTGAAACCGATATTGGTGTAAATACCGCGAGCCCCGGTTTCGGGATGCGTCCGAATGACGGGATGACGCTGCGGCGGATACTTCGCCTGCACCTCTTCGCGCTCCTCCGCTGCCACCCGGCTGGCAAAGACGCGGGAATAATCATGGATGGCGAACTTGTCGTCGACGCGTTCTTTCCACTCGTCGCTCAACCGCTCGTAGGCGGCGGTGGCATCGGCGAAGCACGTGTCACCGCCTACCTCGGGCACCGCACGGCCCCGAAGGATGGAACCGAGGCTCGGCTCGGCCCGCCAGGTCACATCGGAGTGCCAGCCGGCTGCGACAAACGTCTTCCCGGTGTCTCCGCCCGCTTCGAGCAGGACGATCTCGGGATAACCATCGATGCCCTCGGTGAATGGATGCACCTCGAGCTCGCCGAACAGCGCTCCGAACGCGATGTGCTGTTCGATGGAGATCGGCTGATCTCGGATGACCAGCACCTTGTAGTCGAGCCAGGCCTTGCGCAGTTCGTCGCGCATCGAGTCGTCGACGCGTGCCATGTCGAAGCCGGACACCTCCGCGCCCAGCGTGGCGGTGATCGGATCGATCTTGATACTGGTGCCCATGGCTCCCCCTCGGAACAGCCTCCAGTCTGCCCCAAGCATCGCCACTATTCAGATTAGACGTCAGATTAGACGTCAGATTAGGCGCCGGATTAGGCGGCGTGGCGCCCAACCATCGAAGGCTCGAGCTCGTGCGCCACGACACCACCCTGCAGCAGGGATGGGCGCGACTGCGGTACGACGCGAACCCGGCTGATCACGTGGAATGCCCGCAGGAGCGCCACGTCGATCCACGTGGTCGGTGGGGCAAGCACCATCCGGGCGTGCTGATCGAACACCACGGGCGCCTGATAGCCGGGGCCGAAGGCGTCGCGCAACGTCGCGGAACCCGGGACAACCGGAGCGCTGACGATGCGGTGGGAGCGATTCGTGTGGTTCATGTCCCTACCGTGCGCCCACTCCTTCCATGACGCAAGCGACACGTTCTTGTGTTTTCCATGACAATCCGTCATGCTTGCGCCATGCAGCTCGACGTCGAATCCCTCCGCACCTTCCTGGCCGTGCTCGACCACGGCTCGATGACCAAGGCGGCGACGCAGCTCCAGGTCAGTCAGTCCGCCGTGAGTTGGAAGATCAAGCGCCTCGAGGCCCGGGTCGGCCGAGCCCTGCTCATCCGCGAAGGGCGAAACCTGCGCGCTTCGCGCGACGGTCGAGCACTCATCGACGATGCCCGAGCCATCATCGAGCTCCACGACCGCGCCGTCAGCCGCCTGCAAAGCTCCGAGCTCACCGGAACCGTTCGGCTCGGGACCAACGAGGAGGTTGGGGCCTCACGCATCGCGGCAGCACTCGGGCGGTTTCGTCTCATGCATCCGGGTGCGACGGTCGAGTTCGTCGTCGACAGCAGCGAGGCGCTCACCCTCGCGCTCGATCGCGGTCGGCTCGACGTCGCCGTGATCCAGGTCAACGACGAGCGATTCCGACCCGACGACGTCGTGCTGTGGACCGATGAGCTGCGCTGGATCACCCATCGCGAGTGCCGGTTCGACAGTGGAACCGTGCCCCTCATCACCTTCGGAAAGGATTGCTTCTATCGACCGGTGAGCGAGCCGCTGTTGACCGCCAACGGTATCGAGTACACGGCCGCCATCTCGGTGCCATCATCCATCGGGATCGTCTCCGCGGTAGAAGCCGGACTCGGGGTCGCCGTGCTCGGTTCGCGATTCCTTCAAGGTGACATCGTCGAGTGGGAGCGGGGCGCTGCCCTCGAGCGGATGCCGTGTGTCCACCAGATCGCCCGCACCGCCGCCGGCGAACATCCCGTCGTCGCCGCAGCGCTCGTCGCAGCGATCGAGGCCGAGCTCAGCGAACACGGCCAACGATCCCAAGAGGCCGCCTGACCACTCTCCGCCAACACCACGGGCGGTGCGGTATCGACAGGTGATGGCAGTCGACGTGGAAACCTGATGCCATGACCGACGGTTTTGCGGGCGACAAGAAGACGGGCCAGTCGCTACTCGGCCCGCTCGAGCGACGGTTCATCGACTGGGGCATTCCCAAGATCCCGAAACCGATCCTGAGCCACCACCTGACCTACGTGACGATCCTGTGGTCGACAGGGATGATCGTGTTCGGATGGCTGGCCGAGGACAACCGGGTATTCCTCCACGCCATGTCGGTCATGGTGTTCGGTCAATGGCTCACCGACTCGTTCGACGGTTCGCTCGGAAAGTACCGCAGGCAAGGGCTGGTGAAGTGGGGGTTCTTCATGGATCACTTCCTCGATCTGGTGTTCGCCGGCTCGATCGTGATCGCGTACTCGTTCTTGGTGCAGGCGAAGTGGTTGGAGTTCTTGTTCCTGATCCTGCTGCTCGTCACCTGCGCGACGATGGCCGTCTCGTTCCTCTCGTTCGCGGCCACCAACCAGTTTCAAATCGCCTACTACGGCATCGGTCCGACCGAGATCCGCATTGGCTACATCGCGCTCAACACGTTTGTGTACTTCGTCGGTACCGAGATCTTCAGCTGGGGTGTCCCGGCCATCGTCGCGCTGAACGTTGCGGCACTGCTGATGCTGGTGGTGCAAACGAGCCGCAACCTGTGGCAGATCGACTACGACGCCAACGTCGACGGCCAACCCCGGCCCTGAGAACGACGCAACAACCTTCAGCAGCAATACTGCGAACATGACCGGACCGACCGACACCGTGTGGATCCTCGGGGATCAGCTGCACCGACACCTTGGGGCATTGCGCGATCGGGAGCCCGGCGACTGCCGGGTCCTGATCGTCACCAGCCGTGCGAAGTTGGCCTCGAAACGATGGCATCGCCAACGCCTGCACGTCGTGCTTTCCTCGATGGCGCACTTCGCGGCCGAGCTACGGGCCGAGGGATTCGAGGTCGACGAGCGCAATGCCGCGTCGCTGGAGGAGGGTCTTCGTTTGCACCGGTCGGAGCACGCACCCGCTCGGGTCTTTGCGATGGAGCCGATGAGCTGGGACGGCACGTCCATGCTCGAACGCCTCGATATCGAGGTCGTCCGTAACGAGCAGTTCCTGTGCCACTACGACGACTTCGCCGACTGGGCCTCGCCCCGCAAGCGTTTCAAAATGGAGGACTTCTACCGCTGGCAGCGGTCGCGGCTCGACATCTTGATGGAACCCGGCGACACGCAGGCGGCGCCCGCCGGGGGCCAATGGAACTTCGATCACGACAACCGCGAGCCGCCACCGAAGGACGGCCGAAGCTGGCCGACCATCACCAAGTTCGAACTCGACAACATCGACGAGCAGGTGTTGGAAACGATCGAGGGCTACGACGTGTGGGGCCAGCCGCCCGATGGCACGTGGCCGACGACGCGACAGCAAGCACTGACCCGCTTGCACGAGTTCGTGGCCGACGGGCTCGGACCGTTCGGGCCCCACGAGGATGCGATGCTCGCGGCCGAATGGAAGTTGGCTCACTCCGCGTTGTCGTCGTCGATGAACCTCGGACTATTGCACCCTGACGAGGTCGCCGATGCCGCCGAAGCGGCCTATCGCTCGGGTGACGCACCGATCAACTCGGTCGAGGGCTTCATCCGACAGGTCATCGGCTGGCGCGAATATGTGTGGGGTCTGTACTGGCTCTGGATGCCCGACTACCGAACCGCCAACGGTTTGCGGGCAACCCGACCGGTGCCTCCGGCGTTCGTCGGCGACGCCACCACCGACATGGCCTGTGTCGCCAACACCATGCGCCACCTGGATGAACACGGCTACGCGCATCACATCGAACGCCTGATGGTCCTCGGCAATCTGGCCTTGACCGCCGGGGTCGATCCGCAGGCGATGACCCAATGGATGTGGGCCAGCTTTGTCGACGGTGCCGAGTGGGTCATGCTGCCCAACGTGATCGGCATGGCACTGCACGCCGACGGCGGAATGATGGCGACCAAGCCCTATGCGTCGGGCGGGGCCTACATCAACAAGATGAGCGACTCGTGCAAAGGCTGCCGGTACAACCCCAAGAAACGGGTTGGCGATGACGCCTGCCCGTTCACCACGCTCTACTGGGACTTCCTGGCGCGCAATGCCGATGCGTTCTCGGGCAATCACCGCATGGGCCAGCAGCTCGCCGGTTTGCGACGGCTCAGCGACCTTCCGGCAGTCCGCGAGCGGGCGGTCGAGGTCTTGGCGGCACTCGACGGCGGGACGCTGTAGCCCGACCGGTCAAGGGAAACCTCGCGGGAGGCTGGGCTTGCGGTCGCCGACGCGACCCCACAGGATCGGCACCATGTTCATTCTCAGATTCGACTTTCGGCGGGCCGCCGCGTCACCTGCTTCGATGGGAGAGCTCTATCGAGCGGCGCTCGACATGGCCGAGTGGGGCGAAGCCAACAACGCCATGATGGCGATGTTCTCCGAACACCACGCCTCGCCCGACGGCTATTTGCCATCGCCGTTGGTTCTCGCCGGCGCCGCCGCCGCCAGAACCACCACGCTGTCCATCAACGTCGGAGCCCTGCTGCTGCTCATGTACGACCCGGTCAAGCTGGCCGAGGACATGGCGGTGCTCGACCACCTCAGCGCCGGCCGGGTGACCTACACGATCGGCCTCGGGTACCGCGACGAGGAGTACGCCATGTTCGGCATCGATCCGTCGACGCGCGGCAAGCTGATCGAAGAGCGCATAGACGTGCTTCGTCGGGCATTCGCCGGCGAACGGTTCGAGTGGGAGGGCCGCCCGATCGACGTGCGACCCCAACCCCACACCGCCGGCGGTCCAATGCTGATGTATGGCGGAGGGTCGATAGCGGCCGCGCGTCGGGCGGCGCGCCTCGGCATGATGCTGCTTCCCCAGACGAGCGACCCCGCGTTGGCCGAGGCCTACGACGCGGAGGCGACACGGTGCGGAACCGCACCGGGTTTGACCATGGCTCCGGCCGATGGCGCACCGACGTCGGTCTTCGTCGCCGACGACGTCGATCAAGCGTGGGCCGACATGGGTCCGTATCTGCTGCACGACGCGCAGATGTACGCCGACTGGATGGGAGCCGGCTCGAACGCATCCAGCTTCTCCACCGCAGCAACGGTCGACGACCTGCGCTCGGCCGCCGGGGCGTATCGGATCGTCACACCATCGGACGCCATCGAACTCATCGGGCAGTTCGGCGTGCTGTCGATGCAGCCCCTGTGCGGCGGGATGCCGCCCGAGCTGGCCTGGACGTCTTTGCGACTGTTGGAGCGTGACGTGCTCCCGATGGTCGGCGCAGGCAGCTGAGGGCGCACGCCGCATCTGGTTGACACGCAGGTGCACCTGCCATACTCGCGCCCCATGAACGTTGACCCGGACATTTTTCCCACCGTCCCCGACCATCTTCGTCGTGGGCATGTCCGAGACGAAGATCGTGCGATTGCCAAGCACGCCGAGTTGCTCGAGACCATGGCCAAGGCCGTCGGCCGCCAGGATCATGGCCAGCACGACATCCTCGACATCGGCTGCGGGGTCAAGTTCACCCAGTGTTTTCTGACCTATGACCTGCCGCTCGGTAGCTATACCGGCGTCGACATCTACGGCGAGATGCTCGACTACCTCCGCTCCGTTGTGCAGGATCCGCGTTTCGAGTACCACGCGTTCGATGTGCACAATGAGATGTACAACCCGAGCGCCGATCCGATGACCGTCGAGTCCGACTTCGGTGTCGGTGACAAACGCTTCGACCTCATCTGCGGGTTCTCGCTCTTCACCCACCTCGCTCCGCCCGACTTCGAAGTGATGCTTCGACTCATGCGCCGCGTCGTTCGACCCACCGGCCATCTCTACTTCACGGCATTCCTGTACGAGGCGACCCCGGGTGGCCATGGGATGATCGACAACTTCCTGCGTCATGTGGACGCCGAGGTGCTTGTCGACGCTCTGACCACGGGCGTGGCCGAACCCGCTGACTTCACCGACTTCATCCCGGCGAAACCGTTGCTACAAGCCGTCTACAGCCGACGACACGCGATCGAACTGATCGAGCGCGCCGGTTGGGAGATCTGCGAGATCGCCGATCCCGTGCCCGAGGTGCAACACCAGTTCCTCTGCCGACCAGCCTGATCGGCCGGACTGGTCCGCCGTAGGCTCGCGGGACCATGTGGATCCCGATCACGCTGCTCGCGGCGCTGCTGCAGATCTTGCGCACGTCCCGCCAGCACCGATTGCGCAAGGTGTTGTCGGTCAATGCCGCCGGTTACGTGCGCTACGTGTACGCGCTGCCACTGGCAACAGCAGCCCTGGCCTTGACCGCCGCCATCCGTGGAGGGTTGCCAACGATTCCTTGGCGATTCTGGCCGATCATCATCGGCGGCGGCATCGCCCAGATCCTGGGTACCCAAGCCCTGCTGCGGGCATTCGACCTGCGCGACTTCGCGATCGGTACGGTGTACGCCAAGACCGAGATCATCCAGATCGCCATCATCTCCACCGTGCTGTTGGGCGAGCCGCTCGAACCGCTGGGCTGGCTGGGAGCGGTGTTGACGATGGCGGGCGTGGCATGGCTCGCTGCCCCCGGGAAACTCGGCGACATCGCCAGCAAGGCGGGCGACCCCGCGGCTTGGATGGGCGCGCTGGCCGGCGGGTTGTTCGGTTTGGCGGCGGTCGGTATTCGCGGCGCATCGGTGAGCATGGACGGGCCGACCTGGGATCGGGCGCTGCTCACCCTCACGGTGATGCTCGCCTCGCAGACCTTGATCAACGGCACGCAACTCGCCGCGATGGACCGGCCCGCGCTTCGGGGCGTGTTCGCCAACTGGCGCACGGCCGCCACCGTCGGCTTCTTGAGCGTGTGCGGTTCGGCTGCCTGGGCGGTGGCCGTCACGCTGGCCAACGCCGCCAAGGTTCGCACGTTGGGCCAAGTCGAGCTCGTCATCGCGTTTGCGATCTCGGCGTTCTATCTGCACGAACGGCACACACGCCAGGAGTATCTGGCAAGCGCCTTGGTCGTCGTCGGCATCGTCGCCGTTGTCGCCCTGGGCTGACAGGCCCACGGCATGGCCGTCGGCAAACGCCGCTGTGACGGCCAGACCCCGGTCGTTTGCTAGGTCGGTCGGCTCCACTGAACCCAACCCGCGAGCTCCTCGGAAATGTCGGCCAAATACGTGTCCCAGAGTTCGCCGAAGTCCGAATCGGGATCGGACTCGTGAAGCCGGCGCGGCAGGTTGGTTGGAATGGGCCGAAGATCGGATTGGTGAGCCGTGCCATCGTGAACGCCGGCCGCACCGGCGTCGAAGGACGCGAGGGTCTCATGGGGATGCGTCAGCTCGAATCGATCGAACAAGGATCGAAACGCCACGGACGGATCGCTGACCAAATCGTCATGGTCGACCACCGCCCAATCCGGATGGTCCTCCAAGAGCGTTCGGATCACGAGGAGGAGACCCCGCACGAAGATGGTGGCGCGCTCCGCCGGCAGCATGTCCTCGTTCATCCGAAGCGAGGCGAACTCGTCTGCCCGCAGGTAGCGGTCGACCGCGTCAGGCTGGTGGGTGAAGAATCGGAGGAAGAGCCAACGATTTGCCCAGCCGAGTCTCGTGAGACTCTGCGCCACGTGCGTGGGATGCCGGAGCAGCATGGCAACCGCACAGTCGTGGCGGACGGCGAGCCACTCGGCAGCCAACAGCGCGATGGGGTCTTTCAGGACCGGACGAACAGGCCCGTCGGTCGCTCGGCCGGCCCGCACGATTTCGTTGTAGGCCGACCGCTCCATCTGGGTCGGATTGTCCGCGATGGGGAACGCGAGTTCGGTGAGTCGCCGTATTCGTAGATCGAACAGGCTTGGCTTCTGCGCATCGATGTAGAGGAAGTTGCTCGGCGTCGGGAAAAACGACGACCAGCCCGAGCCGCCATTGAACGGCTCGTGCATGTACACGGCGCCGGGTGCTTCGCACAGAACCTTGCCCAGCCACGTGGTACCGGAGCGGGGCAGCCCGGTCACAAGGATCGGTCGTTCGCAGCGCGCCATCGCGAGGATGAGGTCGTCGCGCATTTTCGGGGGCAATCGGTACTCGGCTTGCCCCGGGTTGGTCGCCACGACGCTGGCCGCCTTGCGCCTCAAGCCTTCAGTAATTCGGCGCATACCGGTCCCAACCGTTGCGCTGCGTCAGCGTGCATCTCCGGCGACGGATAGTAGTGATTCTTTGCACGGGTGGATCCGGGCATGTCCTTGCGCACATCGACGGAAACAGGCTTCCCGGTGAACCTGCTGATGAGTTCTTGGGGCAGGCCCCGATCGGACACCGATCTGACGTAGCGAGTTGCGAGGGGCTTGATCTCGTCGACCCAGTCGCCTTGGACGAACTGCGGGTATTTGCCCATGAAGTCAGCGATGCTTCGCCGGTCGGCGCGGTAGTTCTCGGGCCGTTCCGAGATCCACAACAGCACCGTCGGCACGGTGATCGCAGCAATGATCGCGCGATACGCAGCTACCCAATTCGCACGGGTCTCGACGAGGAGTTCGTCGAGCGCTGATGGCGACAGGGTGGTGAGGAGACGTTCGTACGATGGCAGCGCGCCCAGCTTTTCGCCGGTCGCACGATTCTCCAACATCTCCAATCCGATCGTATCGAACGTGCTGTTGGAGACGCTGCGTCCCGACATGATCTGCACGACCACCACATCGGCCTTGTTGGCCTCGTCGAGGAAGGTCGGGCGGTTCAGGAAGAACTCGGGCCCGGCGCCCGAAATGCCGAAGTTCTGCCAACGGACCCCGAGTTGTTCGCCGACCAGTTGGGGGAACGGCCGTTCGGCGTAGCAGCCGAAGGTTTGCGCCGCACCGATGAAGCACAGCATGGTGGCGTCGTCGGCCACGCCGCTCGGGACCATTGGATACTGCGGACCACGAAGCTCGCGAGGGAACCCCGGCGGATGCACCAGCGAGTAGTCGATGATCTCGTGGTCACGAGCTTGGTACCCTTTTCCCATCGGATCAGCGTGCCACCTTCTCCGATGAGTGCCAAGCTTGCGCCATGAAGCTCAATCCGAACAACACATGGAAACTGGTCGAGGAAAAGCTGGCGGCCCAGACCGATCCGAAGCGGCGGCGCAATCTCGAGCTCGTGCTCGAACACATGCAGCGCGAGGCCCAGGCCGACATCGAAGGCGTCGTCGCCACCCTGTGCGACTCGCCGAGCTACGTGATGCACGGCAACACCGACAACGAGCTGCTGAACCCCACCGGATCGAAGGACGCGGTGCGCCAGTTCTACGACCTCACGGTCGTCCAGACCGGAGCGCATCGCCTCGAGCTCACGTGCGATCGCGTGATCGTCGACGACGATGCGGTGTTCACCGAGGGCCTGATGCGCATGGCGTACCCCGGCAAGACGCTGGCGTTCATGGGTATCGAGGTCGACGACGAGGACGCCTACTACCTGAGCGAGGCGCGTATGGGCATCGTGTGGCCTATCGACCCCGAGTCTGGACTACTCACCGGTGAAGAGGTGTACTCCGCCGGCGACACGTTCGACGGCATCGCCGACCGCAAAATCGACCTCGCCGATATCGCCGCCCTGGCGATCTAACCCTCTGGCGAAGGTGCACAAATCCGGTCGTTGTGTGGTTGGATGTGCCCATGAGTGACGACTGGTTCGAGGTAATCGTCGAGATCCCCAAGGGGTCGCGCAACAAGTACGAGATCGACCACGACACCGGCGAGCTCTGGCTCGACCGGCACCTGTTCACCGCCACGTCGTACCCGTCGGACTACGGCTTCGTTCCGAACACGTTGGCCGAGGACGGCGACCCACTTGACGTGCTGGTGCGCCTCGACGAGCCGACTGTTCCCGGCTGCCACATCAAGGCCCGAGCCCTCGGCGTGTTCTGGATGAGCGACGAGAAGGGGCCCGACGCCAAGATTCTCGCGGTGCCGGCCGGCGATCCGCGCTGGGATCACCTGCAAGAGCTAAACGACGTCGCCGATCACTTGCTGGCCGAGATTCGCCACTTCTTCGAGGTGTACAAGGCTCTCGAGCCCCGCGCCGACACGCAGATCGGCGACTGGTCGGGGCGGGATGCGGCGCTGGAAGAGATCGCCGCGGCACAGCAGCGATTCATCGACAACGGCGGTCACTGAACCGGCGTACAAGTCGAAGCAACCGTCGCCGGCCGACGAAATCAGTCGCCGAAGCCCTCGAAGGCCGCATCGAGCGTGTCGTTGTCGTAGGACCGGAATGCGATCAGCGTTTGGGTGGTGGTGATGCCCTCCAACTTGGAGATCTTGTCCGTGACCACCGCGGCGATGCCATCGTGGTCGGGCACTTTCACGATTGCGACGAGGTCGACGGTTCCTCCGGCAACGGAGTGCGCTTCGGCGACGCCCTCGATGGCCGCCAACTCTGGGCCAAGGCGGGCGATGGCGTCGGGTTGCGCTTCGATGAGGACGATGGCAGAAACGGACATAGGTGATTCCTTCGAGGTGATTCGCCGGTTCCATCAGCATTGCATGTCGAGCACGATCGTTCCTGCTGCAGCCAACCCGAAGATTTGTGAACCCAAAGCGACGATATTCGTCTGATTGGGTTCACAAATCTTGGGGTCGGGTTTCTCTTGGGGTCGGGTTTCACATCTCGCCGATTGGGTAGGCCTTGGGAACCCCGCAATCGAAGGATCATGCCATGGCCAAATACACGACCACCGTTCGAAGCCCCTGGACCGTCGACAAGGCGTTCGACTACATCGCCGACCTCGAGAATCTCGCCGAGTGGGATCCCGGGGTTTCCTCGTCGGAGCAGACCGAAGGCAACGGCCCCGAGGTCGGCGCGGTGTACAAGGTCAAAGCGAGCGGCGCCACCCTCAACTACAAGGTCACGGACTACGTGGCGGGCAAGCGCATCGGCATGCGGGCCACGTCGAAACTGCTCGACTCCATCGATGAGATTTCGTTTGCCGACACCGCAAGCGGCTGCGAGGTCACCTACGACGCCGAACTCAGGCTCAACGGTCCCCTCAGCGTGCTCGACTTCGGCCTTGGCTTGGCGTTCAACTACATCGGCGGGAGAGCCGCCACCGGTCTCGCCGACGCCCTCGACGGCGAAATCGTCTGACAGTCGGGGATTTGTGAACCCAAAGCGACGATATTCGTCTGTTTCGGTTCACAAATCTTGGAATTGCTGGATCAGGTCGCGTTTGGTGACCTTGCCTGCGGGGCTCCGAGGTAACGAGCCGACCAGTTCGACACGTGAAGGCGTGGCTTGTTTGCGGAGCCCCGCAGAGACCAGCGCCGTGTGGATCGACTCCACGGTCGGCTCGGCGCCACCTGCGGCCACGATCACCGCGCAAACCGACTCGCCGGTGCGATCGTCGGCGAGACCGATCACCGCCGCATCGGTGACCTCGGGCAACCCGAATAGCAAGTCCTCGACTTCCTTGGCCGAAATGTTCTCGCCATTGCGAATGATGATGTCCTTCAACCGGCCGGTGATCGTGACGAAGCCGTCCTCGTCGATGATGCCCAGGTCGCCGGTGCGGTAGTAGCCGTCGCGATCGAACGCGTCGGCGTCGAGCGACTCGTCGACATAGCCCAGCATCACCATGGGTCCCTTGGCCCGAAGTTCGCCCTCGATCCCCGGAGCGGCCGGCGCGTCGCCACCCACCGGAACCACGATCAACTCGACTCCCGGCAGACCCCCGCCCTCGGTCGTCGCGATCTTGGCGTCGGGATCGGTGACGGCGAGATTGGTCAGCTCGGGCGCCTCGGTCAGACCCCAGCCCGAGACGGCTCCGACCCCGCCGAGTTCGGCCACGAGGCGATGGTGCAGCGCCGGCGGGATCGGTGACCCTCCGCCCGGATTGGCCTTGAGGTTCGGGAAAAGCGGTCCCCTGTCCGCCGCAGTACGAGCGTCTTGCGCCGCGAGGTACATCAAGAAGAAGGGCGTCCCCGTGCCGGCGTGGGTGCAGTCCCGATCGGACAAGAACGCGATGGTCTCGACCGGATCGACCACGGCATCGAGCAGGTGGGTGCAGCCCCGCAGCACGGCCATGAACAACAAGCCGATGCCCCCGATGTGCGGAAACGGGAACACCAGCGCGTACCGGTCACCGACCGCAACGTCGAGCCGCTCGCCCATCGGACCGGGAAACGAGCCGACGGTCTGGTCGGCGTGTTTCGCCCCCTTCGGGTCGGCCGTGGTACCCGACGTGTAGCAGATCCACCGAACCTCGTCGGGCTGAGCGACGGCCACCGCCGGCAGCACCGAAAGGTCGCCGGACGGGAACGAGCCAGGGGTGACGACCAGCTGTCGCAGCCCATTGGCCTCGGCGATTCGCCCGCCCATGGCACCGAAGTCGTAACCGCCGAACTCGCCCGTGGTGATGAGGTACTGCGCGCCGCACTGTGCGGTGCAGAAGCCCACTTCCTTGTCTCGATAGATCCCGATGATCGGGTTCTGCACCACGCCGAGACGGGAGAGGGCCCCGGCCAGTACCACGGTGTCGACCCAGGTCGGCAGGATCCACGACACCACGTCGCCCGGACGAATCCCGAGCTCGAAGAAGCCCGCAGCCATGGCCACACAACGGTCGCGGTAAGTCGCAAAGGTGGCCGAATCGCCTTGACGCGACACCAGCATTGGTTCGTCGGGCCATCTCTTGGCTGCAGCGTCGATGAGGGTCCAGAGGTCGGTCGCAGCTCCGGTTGGGGCACTCACGACGCAGTCCGCCGGGTCGGGGCCGCAACCGCGCGTTCGGTCAGATCGAACTCCAACAGTCCGCCACCTCCGGTCATCGACGACGCCCAATGTGGTTCGACCGGATCTCGACCCGGGTCGATGGTGATATCCCAGCTTCGCTCCCCCGTCCGGGTGACGTAACTGCGCGGGTTCACCGCGTGGGCGATCGATTCGAAGCCGTCGAGCCAGTCGAGCGGACTGCGGCCGGTGGCGTTGTCGTCCAGACCGACGCTGTCGAGAAACTCGATGCTGCCGTGGGTGTCGTCGTGCACGGCGACGGCGTACCGCACGTAGTCGTCGACCAGCAACGGATCGAGCTGCAAGAGCTTGCCGATGGTCGACATGTCGTCTCCCTCGATGCGAAGCGCGTCGCGCAGCCGGGCGACCAGCGGCGGGGCAATGGCCGCGCGGTGCTGCGGTGCGGCTTCATCGAGCAGCTCGGGGCCGAAGTTCTCGTCGACCGAAAAGAATGCCGCCCGCATGAGCAGGTGAACGTCCATGGCGAACTCCTTCGCCTGTCGCACCAGAACGGCGTGCGAGAAGTCCTCGAGTCGAAGGTCGGGCAAGAAATCGCCTGCGTAGTCATCGAGTCCACCGGACTCCAACGACTCGCCCAGGCGAAATTCGAACGTCGCCGCCGCTGACGAACCCACGGCTTCGAAGGATGGCTCTCCCTCGCGCGCCCCGGCCTCGGACTCGACGATCCGTACCTCCCACCGGCAATGATCGCCCGTGAGCTCGTCGGGCTTGGGTGGCCGGTGGATCGGAATCGCTCGCAGCATCGGGTTGGTTTCGCCCAGCGTGGCATCGAACGTGCGGTCTTCCATGTGGTGGCACATGTTGGTGACCAGGCCAGGGTCGTTGTCGCTGATCTGGCGCACGTAGTCGTGGGCTCCGCAGAACGGCAGCCAGAAATATCCGTGGGCGTCGTCGACGAGGTCGTAGTGAAAATCGAGGAAGTGATGCGGTGCGCCGATGTCGAATTGAAAGCTCTTGAATGCCGACTCGACTCCATCGCCGGCAATGCCGAGATTGACCTTGTTGCGGCGGGTGTACCACGGACTCGAACCCATCCATTCGGCGTCTGCCTGTGTGATGCTCGCCGCTTGGCCGTGGGCCATGACGACGTGCGGCATCAATGCCCGGTCGTGATACATCGACACGATCATGTACTCGCGGGCGACGCGGGCAAGTGCGCGCCGATCGAGCCGCTCGAGCGACCAGTCGGGTTCGAACGCCCCCCGGTAGTCCGGCAGTAACTCAGTCATCGTCTTGCTCCAGTTCGCCGGTTGGTCGTTCGGCTCTCATCGAGTCGGGGGCCCCGGGTTCGAGCCAGCCCGAGAGGTCGGCGTCCTCCCAGTCGTCGGGGCCGTACACGGTCTTCGGCAGCGGGGTCATGATGTGGGTATCGCCGCCGGTGACGTAGGTGGCCGACAGGTCCTCCCACGCGGTGAGTCGCTCGTCGGGTTCGCCGGTGTCGTCGAGGCCGCGGGTGGTGTCGAGATCGCGTCGCAACCGCACCCACGCGTCCACTGTCGTGGCCCACACCATCACCACTTCGTGGGCGTTGTTGGTGACCTGCCACAGACCCGTCGCAACCACACCACGAGATTCGAGCTGAGGCTTGCGGTATTCGGCGACCGCAGCCAGAAACTCGAGTTGCGATCCGGGCCGCACGGTGAGTACCTCGTTCACGAACAGGTTGCCCCTAATGCCCCGCTCGGCGATTTCGGCCGTGGTCGGCGAGCCCGGAACGCCGGCACACACCCGGTCGAAGCCACCGGTTCGCCACTCGGCGGCTTTGTCCCACCAGTCGCCGTAGAACGCCTTTCGGCGCTTCAGGTTGAGCCGGTCGAGGTTGCGCCCCCATCCTTCCCAGCCGTCGTCGCCACAATCCCAAATGTTGACGACCTGCGGCCAGCGACCTCCGCCGAAGCCGAGCACGTAGAACGAACCCTGCAGGCTGGTCATCGCCGGCATACGCATGACGGGGTCTTGCCAGAGGTGTTCCATGTAGTCGTATTGGCCTTGGCCGACGACATCGATGGTTTCGTGCACGAAGACGGAACGAGGCACGTTATTCCTCCCAGTCGATGCGGTCGTCGCGGGTTGGCTGACGTCCGGTACGCCACGGACACAGCGGCGCGGCGGCCAACAAGATGCGCTGCCAGTCGGTGGCGTGCTCGCGGGCCGCAGTGCGCCACCCGAGGATGCCGGCGCCGTCCTGTGCCTTCTCGCCCGACGACCACGCGGCCCAGTCGCGCAGATTCCACAGCAGGATCACCTCGTCGTCGTCCCGCATGGCCCACGCGCCCACGAGATCCCAACCGAGTTCGGCGTACACGTCGACCGCCTTCTCTCGCACCAGATCGAGAACGGCGGGAGCGGTACCCGGTTGACACGTGATGATCTCGTGCGCCGACGCCACGGATCGACCACCGGCATCGAGCGATTGGGTGATGGTGGGCATCCACGGGGCGGGCAGCAGAATCCGGTCGAATCCTCCCCGACGGAACTCCGACGCCCGTTTCCACCATTTCTCGAGCTTCGGATCCTGCAGGCCGGGACCCGTGTTCTCCTCGTCGAAGCTGCGGGCCAAGCCATCGAGGCCGGGTTCTTCCCAAATGTTGCAGACCTGGGGCCACGGGCCGGTGCTGCCGACCACCGCCCACACGCCGAAACAGAGCTGCTTACGATCCTCCTGGGCGTTGGGGCTCCAGTTCGCCGTCATGTGGTGCATGTAGTTGGCCCGATTGGTGCCCCGTATGTCGATAAACTCGTGGATGTAGGCCATCTCATTGGTGGGCTCGTTGGCGACGTCAGCATTCGGCGCGGTCATACTCGCTCCAGTGCGCTCCAGAGGGCGCGTTTGGTGGCGGACAGGTACTCGGGGTCGTGTTGCGCGATCTGCTCGGCCAGCTCTTGGGCGCGATGTCGCAGCCGCTCGGCTGCCACCACCTCGGAGACGATTCCCAGCTGCCGAGCCCGTTGCGCATCGAGTCGTTCGAACCGGCCGAGCAGTGCCATCCGGCTGACGGACTCCATGGGCGACTTCTTCAGGAGTCCGATGGTTTCGAATGCAGATACCTGACCGACCGAGACGTGCGGATCGAGAAAGGTGGCGGTGTCGGCCGCGAGCACGATGTCGGCATCGGCGACGAAATGCAAGCCGCCGCCGGCACAGGTGCCGTTGACCGCAGCGATGACGGGCTTCCACACGTCGCAGTGCCAGGCGGTCATACGCAAGGTGAAGTCGCGGGTCTGCCGCGAGCTCGCCCGCAGCGCCGCCTTGTTCTTCGCCAGCTGCACCACGTCGAGTCCGGTCTGAAACGCTTTGCCGTTGCCCGTGTTGACGATGACCTTGACGGAGGGGTCGGCGTCGAGTTGTGTCCAGGCCGCCTCGAGCTCGCCGAACATCTCGGCGTTGATCGCGTTGCCGGCTTCGGGCCGGTCGAAGACGAGCCACCCGACCGCGCCGTCGACCCGAACGTCGAGCGTGGCGAAGTCGCTCACATCGTCCCCGGCGATCCGTCGCTGTGGTCCTCTTGCAGCAGCTCCCAAACGTTGCCCTCCGGGTCGGCGAAAAGGGCAAAGTACGCGCCGGGGCGATGGTTGGTCACCGGAATCAGCACCGTCGCACCAGCGGCCTCCGCCCGGGTGAAATCGGCCTCGACGTCGTCGACGTGCAAGGCCGCGTAGCCCCAGCCGCCGAACTCGGCCCAGCTGTCGCGCGCCGGTGCCGGCTTGGTTGGCGCAGCCGGCTGGAAGAATTTCAGCAACGCGGCGCCGCGCGAGAGCCGGTGAACCTCACCCTGGGGAAGGTCGAGCACGCGATCGACGGTGAACCCGAGGGCCGCTTCGTAGAAGTCGCTCAGGGCGCGGGCATCATTGGTGACGATTCCCGGTTCGATTTCTGGACCGCTCAAGACTGCTCCGTTCGACTACCCAGTTCGCGTCGCAGCACCTTGCCGACCTGGCTACGGGGCAACGCTGGCACCCGCACATACTCCACCGGAATCTTGTACGGCACCAGGTTTGCCCGAGCTGCGGCCTCGAGGGCGGCATCGGTAACCCCGTCGTCGGCCTCGACGACGTAGGCAACCGGGACCTCACCCAATCGTCCGTCGGCCCGGGCGGCCACCGCCACTTCGCGTACGCCCGCCACCGACGCCAGCACCTCTTCCACTTCGTCGGGGAACACCTTGTTGCCGCCCCGGTTGATGAGGTCGCTTTGACGTCCCTCGATCCAGATGAAGCCATCATCGTCGACGCGGGCGAGGTCGCCGGTGTGGACATAGCCGTCGCCGGTCAGCCGTTCGGACAAACCGACCGAGTGATTCGGCGGCCTCACCAGTAGCTCTCCAATGCCATCGCCGTCGGGCGCGTCGAGTCGAACGTCCACGCCGGGGTGGGGTTTGCCGATCGCCCCGATCTTGTCGGCGTGCGCCTTTGCGTCCGCTGATGTCCACCCGATCACCTCGCCGATCTCGGCCTGGCCGTAGCCGTTGAGCACGAATGCTCCGAAGCGGTCTGTGAAGCGACGGGCCTGGAACGGCGACAGCGCAGCAGTTATCGAGCGGACGTAGCGAAGCGGGGCGAGCGTGGCGATGGCAGGGTCATCGTTGAGCATGGCGATTGCGGCGGGCGGCAACACGGTCGAGCGGATCTGATGGCGTTCGACCAACAGCGCAAAGTCGGTGGTGGTGAAGCGGTCCATCAACACCAGCGGAGCTCCGGCTCGCAGGCCGAACAGCGCGTTGTAGATGCCGGCGTTCAGCGCCATCGACACGGGAATGAGGTTCGGCGATGGCGGCCGATTCGGGTCGCTCGGTTTGTCGCGCAACGGGCCGAGCACTCGGTCGATGAGCTCGAGGTAGGCGGTGTGGGTATGCAGGATCGGCTTCGGCGTGCCGGTGGTGCCGCTGGTCCACAGAACAAACGCGGCCTCGGCGGTCGTGTCCGGCGGGATGTCATTCGTCGACCCGACGACCGACGAGCCCCGCACCGTTGTCGACGGACCGATGTCGTCGAGGAGTCGGTCGACGGCGCTGTCGGGCAACCGCGGGTTGACCGGGACGAAGATTGCATCGTGCCGCCATGTGGCGAACATGGCGACCAACGCGTCGAGACCATCTCCG
>RCMY010000972.1_pt1 | contig 27352 bp, 31 predicted proteins | sample 2041341 | NCBI WGS metagenome assembly RCMY01 (sample SAMN09708234, study PRJNA481090) | Marine sediment metagenome, whole genome shotgun sequencing project.
ATATTGATATTTCTGATTTAAGTAAATGATATTTGAATTCTTACTATTCCTATTCAGAGGTATCAAAATATTATGTCATTGTTTATCCTTATATATATATATATATATATATATATGTATTAAGAAAACTAATCCGAACATAAAAAAAAAGCAAGCCCTAATCTTGCTTTAAAATTACTTTGTCTTGTCTACATTAAAGAATAAAGCTTTTCCGAGTTCTGACGCTTTAATTCGATCTTTAACAAGTCTAACCCCACGGTCAATACGTTCTTCATCATTAATTGAGAAGTACATTTTTATCCCTTCAGTTTTCTCATGTTTAAATTCTATTCCCTCTTCACTATATCCATCGATTAGTTCAACTATATAGTCTTTTTTGAGTGGGCACGATACAACTATCATTTCTACTACCTCCTTAAAAATATAGGTAAGGTCAAGTATCTGACCTTACCTATTTACTACTTGAATACTAATTAAGCAATTTCATCCGTTGCATTTGCGCGGTTAGCAACAAATACGAATGGTAAGTAAATTACAAAGGCAACACCTAAGTTTAGAAGTGCAATTAAACCTGAACCGATGCTGAAGTTTGTAGCCAATAATGCGTTCAACACTGGAGGTGTTGTCCAAGGCACTGAGTTAACAATTGGTCCAGCAATTCCTAATCTTGTTGCATAGTAAGCAATCATAGCAAGAATTGGTTGGTTTAATACAAATGGAATAATGTAGATTGGGTTCAATACGATTGGAACACCAAATAGAATTGGTTCGTTAATCATAAAGATACCTGGAGCTAAACTCAAGCGTGCAACTTCGCGTTGATCACGAACTTTTGAGAATAACAGAATTGCTGCGATTAATGATAATGTAGCACCTGATCCACCGTGGAATACATATGCATCCCATGATCCACTTACCCAGTAAGCTAATGTATTTGAGTCAAGTGGTGTAGCACTTGCTTCTGTAACACCGTTTTTGAATAAGTCTAAGTTGTGGTTACCAAGTTGTCCGTAAATTGGACTCATAACTGCTGCAAGCATGTTAGCACCGTGTAATCCGAAGAACCATAGTAATGGAATTAATGTTGAAATAATAACAATTAATAATGGTCCTTGTGAGAAGTTCAAGAATGGAGCTGAAATGTATGCTTCAAAGATCATGAAGATAGATACATTACCGATTGCTTCTTCCCCAAACATTCCGATAAATGCTACCCCTGGATTAACAATGATTTCTCTCATTGCGTAAGCTACTACGAACTTAACGAATGCAAAGAAGAATAGTGTAATCATACCTGGGATGATACCTGTAAATCCACGTGCAACTGCTGGTGGAACTGTATCTGGCATTTTAATAGTCCAGTCTTTATTAACAATAGCGAAATATATAGCAGGAGCAATCAATCCAACAAGAAGTGCTACGAACACACCTTGTGATCCAATGTAATTCCCTACCCATCCAGCAACTGTTAAGTTAGCACGTGATAGAGCCCCCAAAATAATAAATGAACCTGTTGAAATTAGACCAGTAATTAATGCATCTTGGTTTTCTGCGATTCCGCGTAGGTAAGCAATTGTAAATGCTAAACCTAAACCAACAATTGACAGAGTACCTGCATCCATAGCACCTAAGATTGGTGAGATGTATGTACTTGTGAACTTGAAGAATCCAGAACCTGAAATCGCTGCAAGTTCGCTACCAGTAATACGAGCAATCATATCTGCTAGCAAGCTTCCTGAGCTAAACACAACGTTATTTAGTAATAACGCAATCGCCCCAGCCATAACAAGCGGCATTAATGCTGCAAACGCATCACGAATTGCTACTAAGTGGCGTTGATTACCAATTTTAGCTGCAATAGGGACAAGTTTGTCCTCGAAGAATTGAATTAACCCTTCCATATTTTCCTCCTCTTGGTCTTAGACCCGATATACCCTGTATAAAGTAGGTATATACCATACTTGTATTATACGTAAGCATTCACATAATGTAAAGGCTTTCTTTTTATTTTCTTTATACCACACTTCTATCGACATCAATAATACGCACTCTTTACGCTATATATGGACTATACCACTCATTCGTAAAAATGTGAATTTCACATAATTGGAGCATGAAAAAACCACGGTTTTCCGTGGTTTCTCAGCCTTATTTCTTTGTTTTTTGCTTTTTATTCTCTTCTCTTACTTCTTTAAAGAATCGATATCCTGCAAATCCTGCAATAAATAATCCAATAATCATTAGGTTTCTACCATCTTCAAGATTATTTGAAACAAGTATGAGTAAGCAACCGATACTAATAAAGCTTAAATTCCATTTTGACATAATACCCTCCCTATTATGATGAAATTTCTATAACCCGATTTTCAGGGTTGTTGTAAGTTCTTAAATACGCCAAAGGTCTTCCTTGAATCGTATTAATCAAACATTCCGTCACTATGATTGGTGTACCGATTCTTAACGCTAGTAAACTTGCATACTTCGCAGGAACAAGTTCAGGAGTAAATGTATAGTGAGATGTTCCTGTCCCAAGAAGATCCATTACCTTCTTAGTTTTAGATACATTCGCAAAATCAGCATCCGATAGTTCACTACGCTTAATATAGATTTCCTCAACACCGATAGGAAGTTCATCTTCTTTTATTGTTCTAAATAAATGGATAACCGCTTCATCAGCACGAGCGTTTAATTTCTTTCGCATTGGGTTTTCTGTGTTAATCTTAACATCAAAGTATAATGTCTTGTATGAATATGTATCACTATTTACTAGTGTATTACGTTTAAGTAAACTCTGATCAGATACAAATGTCCCTTTGTTTGCATCACGATAAAGATAACCTTCATCAACAAGTTCATTAATCGCACGACGTACTGTCATTCGACTTGCTCTGAATTCCATTGCTAGGTTTCTTTCACTTTGCACAGGAGTGTTCGCTGCTTGATCTTGTATGATTTCGATTAACTGTTCTTTTATATATTGATATAATGGAACACTCATTTTCATCACCTTGTCTATATAATACTCTAAAATAACATTCATAACATACCACATCTTCAACTTTTTGCAAAGAAAACAAAATATCATTTCGTTAAAATCATTTCAAAATTGTTTGAGATTTTCTTAAGTGATACTTTTAAGCATCGTTTTTTGGTATGATAGTCACGAGGTAAATTACTATGAAAACACTTAATTACAACAATAAAACACTTCATTTTATCTCAACTGCGCACGTTTCTAAGCAGTCGATTGATGAAGTGAAATCCGTCATTGAGGAAGTACATCCAGATGCAGTATGTATTGAGCTTGATGACAACCGTGCCTACGCACTTCAAAACCGTGATAAACAAGAAGATGTTGATATTAAAGCTATTATTAAGAGTAAAAAAGTTGGTTCTTTTGTGGCCAATCTTATCCTGAGTTCTTATCAGAAAAGAATTGCTAGTGAACTCGACACCAATCCAGGAGATGAAATGTTACAAGCAATTGAAAGTGCTAAAGAAGTTGGGGCATCCGTTTACTATATTGATCGCGATATCCAAATTACCTTTCAAAGAATATGGCGAAACCTTTCATTTTGGAAGAAGATTAATCTTGCCGCAACACTTCTTGCAGGCTTATTTACTAAAGAAGAAGTCGATGGGGAAGAGATTGAAAACCTGAAGAATAGCGATCTTCTCTATGAAGCTATAAAAGAGATGGATGAATCACTACCTGATGTTTCTTTACGTCTTCTTCATGAACGAAACTATTATATGTCTGAGAAGATTAAGAATACTCCTGGAGATACGATAGTGATTGTAATTGGAGCTGCTCATACCGAAGGGATAATTGAAGCACTTGATGAGTCTTACTCTCTTTATGAACTACAAACTGTTCCTGAAAAAAAGAAATTCAACATAGGTGGTTGGATTATTCCAGGGACAATTATCATTTTACTGATTGCTCTAAGTCTAAAGAACCCAAATGTTGGACTTCAACAGTTTCTAGTGTGGATGGGGCTTAGTTCATCATTATCAGCTTTTGGTGCACTCTTGATTGGCGCTCATCCATTTACGATTCTCGCAACATTCTTAAGCGCTCCTATTGGCGTTCTTAGCCCTTTCCTAGCAGTTGGATTCTTTGCAGGATTGATGGAAGCATATCAACGACCACCCTCATATAAAGACTTCGATACTTTGGCACACGACGCAACATCACCAAAGATGTGGTTTAAGAATAAAGTGTTGCGTATTGTTCTAGTTCTTTTAGTAACAAATCTCCTAAGTTCACTTGGAACATTTATTACTGGTGGATCAATCATCAAAAATTTCTTTAGGTTTTAATCGTTGTAATCGTTATCATTGCCTAAATTTGATACAATGAGACTAAGGGAGGTTTCTTATGAAAAACGAAACATACACTTTAAATAATGGACTAGAAATTCCTGTTGTAGGATTTGGAACATGGCAATCACCTAGTGGCGACGTTGCGAAAAACGCAGTTCTCGATGCATTGAAAGCTGGATATCGTCACATTGACACTGCTGCAGTATACAAAAATGAAGAGAGTGTCGGTGAGGCAATAAAAGAAAGTGGTATTCCACGTGAAGAAATCTTTGTAACAACCAAACTTTGGAATACCGAGCATACTTATGAAAAAGCTAAAGTTGCTCTAGATGTTTCTCTAGAAAAACTCGGACTTGATTATGTCGATCTTTACCTCATTCACTGGCCAAATCCAATCGATTATCGTGACAATTGGGCTCATGCAAATGCGGAGACTTGGCGTGCCATGGAAGAAGCTTACGAACAAGGAAAAGTTAAGGGTATTGGAGTATCAAACTTCTTACCACACCATCTGGATGAACTCTTCAAGACAGCAAAGATTAAACCAATGGTTAATCAAATCTATCTAAATCCTAGTGACATGCAAAAAGATGTTGTTGAATACAATAACAAACATGATATCTTAACAGAAGCATACAGTCCTTTAGGAACAGGTAAGATATTCGAGATAGAGAGTCTCAAAGAAATCGCGAGTGTCTATAATAAATCAGTGGCACAAGTTGTGTTAAGATGGTCACTTCACCATGGTTTCTTGCCATTACCTAAATCAGTAACCACACATCGTATTCAAGAGAACTTTGATATCTTCGACTTTGATTTAACATCAAGTGATATTGAACGAATCGATGCTTTACATGGTCAATCAGGTGAGGCTCCAGATCCAGACACAAAACAATTTTAAGCAAAAAGAAATACGGGATGCACTTCAGCGCTCCCGTATTTTTTATTTCCAAAGTTTTTCTGGATATGTTCCATCTGATTGGAATGTTTCAAATTGTTTAAGTACTTGAGGTTTGTCTTCTTGATAAGTAACTCCAAACCAACGATCTGGTGTACTTAATACTTGAACCTTTATTTTACCATCATGAATTAAAGATCCTACATCATTTGGTAAAAGCGCTTCTGATTTCATTGGATTTGCTGCTACATCTTCTTTTAAGAAACGTTCGAATTTTTCTTGCATTAAATCAAAGATTGCTGGAGTGAATCCCCAGAAGTTCATCGACACTTGAGTTCCATCAGGAATTAATGCACCTTCTGGACCACCAACAACACCTGCTTCAGTACGTTTAATACCATCCATTTCCACGATATCAACAAGATATCCTGCTTCTGTTTGGCAAACACCACGTGTAACAGTTCCGTTATCTGTAATTGTATTATCAACAATATAACCCATCATTGAATTTTCTGTATCGCTAACATCTTCTTGTAAGAATCGTGCCATCTCTACAAATGACTCTTTTCCATAGTAATCATCAGCATTAATGATTACAAAAGGTCCATCAACATGTTTACGTGCTGAAAGTAAAGCATGAGTTGTTCCCCATGGTTTTTCTCTTCCTTCAACGCCTGCAAACCATTCAGGTACATCATCAATGCTTTGGAAAGCATACTCTACCTCAATGTATGGGCGAATTTTTGCTACGAGAGCTTCTTCAAATATTTCTTCATGTTCTTTTCTAATAATTAATACTAATTTCTTAAATCCTGCTTGGATTGCATCATAGATTGAGAAATCAATGATTGCCTCTCCGTTTTTACCAAATTTATCAATTTGTTTTAATCCACCATAACGGCTTCCCATTCCGGCAGCTAATATTACAAGTGTTAAGTCTTTCATAGTATCCTCCTAGAATCAATAGTATTGTACCATAATCAAAGACTAATCTCATTATTGTTATGAGAAATAGTGCAACTTAAGTGCTGTTCCATGTAAGATGGCTACTTTTACGTGCTTTCTGTTAAAATTAACTTATAGTGTAAGTGAGGTACCTTATGAAGATACAAGTAGCAAGTAATCTTAATAAAGAAAAAATAGCTTCTGAAATTAAAAATGCGGTGATTGTGGATACAGGTGATTATATTTTATATGAAAATAATTCACGTATACGTGTTAGCGATGGGTACGAACTGCAATATTTACCCTTAGCTAGTGTGTATGTCATTGAAACAATCAACGGTGTAAATACAGTATTTACTGAGAACTCGAGCTATACAAGCTCACAAAACCTTCAGTCTATGGAAACCTTGCCACTGATTCGTATCAATAAATCTACCTTAATAAACATTGAGCACATTCAAGATATTAAAGTTCGATTGAATATGAAATATTCCTTACACATTCATAATCGTTGGCTTGATGTAAATCGAACGTACTACTACCAGTTTAAAGAAGCAATTGGCTTATAAGGAGAGTGTATGAAACTTACATTTACAATTACATTAGCAGGCTTAATTGCCTTGTTTATCATCTTTGCATACATCTACCACCTTTATAGGAAAAACCTCGCAAAACAAGCTTTAACAGCTTTAAAAGGCGGTAAGCAAAGAAAGACCCTAAGTGTTGCTAGTTTCTTTATTATTTCAAGCATCATATTCGTAAGTAGCACTGTTATGCTTGTTTATTTCGATTATTCCTACAGTGCATTTGCTTATACCAATTACTGTGCTGCTGATCTGAATGATACTGAGAACACTTGTATTAATCCCTTCGGTAATGTGATCTACAAAGATATTCAAAAAGCATTAGAATCTATAAACCCAGTTTTAGGTAAATCACATAGTATTCAAACTTTATTTGCATATCCATGGTTAATCGACACAGGGAACGAGGATATAAAAACCTTCGAAAACAACTATTCTTTCCACAACAACATTGTCTTGACTAAAGATAATACTTTTGTGATTGATGACACCTTACTTTTAACTATCAATAGACCACCATCAATAACTTCTAATAATATTAATGTAACGGTTACAAACCTTAGCAAAAAGAATCAAGCAATTACCCCTTTTAAACCATTGAGTATTTTTCTTGGCGAGCAGTTATTGCTACCTACGAACAATAGCGAACTCTATATTACGCTCGAACCAAACGAAACTCGAACTCTTGATTACATCATTCCAAGTGATGAAACAAGCCTTGGTAGAGTCTTACGCATTCAGACTTCGAGTTTAACTTATGAGAGGAGTGCTAATTAATGAGAAAGATAAAGTCACTAATACTTCCTATTCTACTATTTTCAATTTTTCCTATTTGGTATTTCATGTCATGGGATATTGGATTTGACGCAGCCGACAGTTCTTGGAAATATAGCATGTATCACTTTCTTGATTACAAAAGACAGTTACTGTTTGCAATGTTAACTTTAGTCGTAGTAGTTTTACTTTTCTTAAAACATGAATTTTACAGTGGGAAGAAGAGGAAATATCTAATGCTTAGCTTTATATCGCTTCTTTTATTTCTAATATGTCATCTAGCTTTCTTATTCTTTAGCTTACATTCTCTAGCAAATGGCGGCATTTATAATGCGAACACTCCTGCTTACAATCCAATATTAATGGATTTAACCCTATACCTTCAATTACCTTCTTATGTGGTATGCGTAGTTAGTTATTTATATGCAGTTTCGTATCTTGAGATAAGCAAAAGCAAAGCAGAAACCAGTAATTAACACTGGCATTAGAGCTATTCAAATAAATTAAGCAACTCATTCCCTTGAATAGTTGCTTTTTTCATCGTAATTAAGTATTATAGTCATGCATGCCGCCATAGTTCAATGGCAAAATAGAGCAATGGTAATGCTCAGTTCCGAGTTCGATTCTCGGTGGCGGCACCATATGTTTAAATTCAAAGCACTAGTAAGCGAATTTCGCACTTACTAGTGCTTTTTTTGCACATTATAGCGTCGCCTAATCGAACTATTGCAAAAGTTCGGTTATAGAGAACTGGACACCCAGAAACAGAAAGGAGAGTAAAATGCGTATTGATTATACTGTAGACCAATTTGGAAATTATCAACAAATAATTTCAAATTATTTTACAGATTTATTAGTTCATTATGAACAAACTCCATCTTCAATGTCTACACGTTTTAAAACGCATCATGTAACCATTACACGATTAATTGAGGGCAAAGGTCGTGAAATACTATTAAGTACAATTACACAGATTGCTTCACAATTACACGTTAACCCTCTTGATATACTTCAATATGATAAGGAACGTGATTATGAACGCATGGTCGTAAATTCAAATTTCATAAAAAAGTGAACGAAAAAAAAGAGCCGTTATCAAGGCTCACTCGCTATTTTACAATCTTATAAGGGTCAGCAAACCCAAGTAAGACGTTCACCACATCGATGCAATTTTCTAAATCACATAGAATTGTAGTTTTAAGCATAACCAGTTTTCACTGTCTGCTTTCGTTAATATTATACGTTAAATAAAACACAATTACAATTCAAACAGTAGTAATTAATTATGAATTAAATGTAAATTTGAAGATAAGTTACAAAATGAAATGATATTTGAATGTGTACATTCAAAAATACAGCGTGGTAGAACCTACCACATACTAAAAGGTGGTGAAGATTTTGAGTAGAATTAATGCAATGAATATCGAGCTTAACCGTTTATTCGATAATTTTAATACAGTCTTCTTTGATGGAAAGCTCCCAAAAGTTGTACTATCCATACTCACTAACGGAAATAACAGACGTACTATGGGATGGTTCACCTATGGGAAAGTATGGAAAGATGAGATTGAAAAATCTTTCTATCATGAGATTGCTATTTCCGCTGAATATCTATACAGAGGTTATGATGAAATATGCGCAACACTTATTCATGAAATGGTTCATCTTTATTGCTATACAAACGGAATTAAAGAAACAAGTAGGAATGGAACGTATCACAACAAGAAATTTAAGGTTGAAGCAGAATTAAGAGGATTAACTATTGGATATGATAAACGTATCGGTCATAGTCCTACAACACTTCAAGAAGAAACAAAGAAATATATTGAAAGTATCCGTAATCATGATGTTTTTGAATTAACACGACTTAATCACAAAACCAAGAACGATGGTAACAGTGATGAACCAGAAGACAACGAGGATGAAGATTTTGAACTTCCTAAGAAAAAAGGACATCATCGAAAATATGAATGTTCAAGTTGTGGTAGTAATGTTAGAGCAACAAAAAAAGTAAATATCATCTGTGGCGATTGTATGGTTCAAATGGTTTGTTTGGATGATGACAACGAGGATGACGAAGAATGAGAATAAATATTAGAATGATGCAAACAGTCTTGGGTACATATCCATCTTATGAAACATATACAAGTGCATCCATTATCAGAAAGAGGATAGCCTATGAACACCAAAAGAAGAAGATTTAATGTCAATGATGTAGTAAATAGCACTTTTTATCAAGTACCAAAGTTTTTGTTTACCGAAGAATTTAAAGGTTTGAATAGCGATGCACGTTTGCTGTATGGAATGTTGAAAGACAGGCACGAGCTGTCACTCAAAAATAAATGGCTTACAGAAGATGGTGAGGTCTACCTTATTTATACCAGACAAGAAATGATGAAAATGTTAGGAGTTAGTAATAAAACAGTCATAAAAGCAATGGATGTTTTAAAAGAACATGGTTTACTTGAGGAAGTACGACAAGGATTAAGAAAGCCAAATCTAATCTTTATGTATATGGTAGATGAGTTTCAGAATAAAGAAATCAAGGCAGTAGACGGTGTTAGTTCACCAGTTGAAGATGAAGAAAAGCCACTAAACAGTGAAGAAATCCTTGAAGTGGAGAATTTACACTTCAAGAAGTGTAAAAATAACACTTCCAGAGATGGAGAATTTCCACTTCAAGAAGTGGAAAATTTACACCCTATCTATACTGATATTAATCAATCAAGCTTTAGTAATACTGATAATCTATCTATCAATCAAGACAATACAAAAGATGATGGATTGATGGATATTTACAATTCTATTGAAACTTCCATAAAGCAAAACATAGCATATAACGACTTAATACATATGTACCCTTTCCGACACGATGAAATTAATGAACTTGTAAGAATTATAACCAGTCAATTCAACAACATTGATGATGAACTCATCCGAATTAATGGTAAACCCTTACCTGCTAAACTTGTTAAACATCGCATGATGGAATTACGGTATGAACATATCCAGTATGTCTTTGATAGCTTAGATAATGTTACTCATGAAATTAAGAATATACGGTCTTATTTAATTACAACGTTATACAATGCGCCAGAAACAATGGGTAGCTATTATGGTGCGAAAGTTCGTAAACATTTAGGTTCTGGATATTAACGTGGTAGGTTCAATCAAAACGAGAGGAAATGGAAAAATGAACGATGTAAAAGATATTAGCAACGATTACATGATAAAAACATTGCTTCACCTAGGGTTGATAAAACACAGTGAAATATCAAAAGCATACTATCACTTACTACCTCGATTAAAAACTCTTGAAGAAAAAGGAGGTCTATATGGCTTAACCGTTGTCAATAAACACCTAACTTATATGCGTTCGCAAATGGAACGATACGAAGCAGTACACAGACTGGAATACATGATAGTAGCTACAGATAAATATATACAGCGATATAAAATACAAAAAGGAGAATATGAGTTATGAAAATAGTAACAAGTTATACATTCAAGGGTGGTGTCGGAAAGACAACAACAAGCATCAATTTAGCATCTGGTTTAGCATTCTTAGGAAAAGAGGTTTTGATAATTGATTTAGACCCACAGGCAAACACTACAAGTTATTATTTAGGTGATTATCAAGGTCAGACTTTAGCAGATTGCTTATTCAAACCAGAAAATGTCAATAATATTATTCATCCTACACGATATGAAAATATTGATATTCTGCCTGCATCGATGCAACTTATTATTACCAATGATGAGCTGACTGTAAGCAAAGGATGGAAACAAGTTAAACTCTACAATATGCTTAAACACATCGAAAAGAAATACGATTACTGCATTATTGATTGTCCGCCACACTATTCAGAATTAGTTGTTAATGCACTGTATGTTACAGATGATGTGATTATCCCTTTTAGAAGTGATGCAAACTCACTACAGGCTTTTGAGATTGTGAGAAAAACTATCGATGGGTTCAATGATGAGTTTAGCCGTAACATTAAATATAAAGGTTTGTTTACTGGAAAGGATTATACAAACATTGATAAGCATTTGTATGAAGAATTACTAGAAGCTGGTTTAATATACGATACAGCGATACGCTATCAAGCAAACCCAGTAAAAAAAGCCTTTCGAGATAAAACAATCCTTGATATTAAAAGTGGCATCGCACAGGATTACGAAAACTTTATTTATGAGTATGTAGGGGGTAAAAAATAATGACTTCATTATTTGATATAAAAAACGGTAAAGATTTGTTGAATACAAAAGAACCAGTTGAAAAGCGATTGCTTGTTGAAGAATTAATACCACACGTTGATAATCGTGAGTATCAACAAGAACGAATGGAAGCCTTAGTTTATAACATTTCCGAACAAGGATTGCTACAGCCAATTATTGTAAACATAAAAACTGATACAGGCGAAAAAGAAATTTTAGCAGGACATCACCGAGTTAAGGCATATAAACATCTCCATTACAAAACTGGAAGTGATGATTACTTGATGATACGAAGCTGGGTATTTACCGATTTAAGCGATGAAGAAAAACTAATCGTCTTACTATCAACAAACCCAGAATATGACAGCTCCGATGACGATAAGTTGAAAATACTAAACCAAGCAAAACAACTATATTCTAAACTTGTTGAGCAAGGTAAGAAACCAAAAGGTCGTGAACGTGACTGGCTCATTAATGTGACAGGCTTATCCCAATACTTCATCCGTAAGTTTGAGGGTGATTTGGAGGAAAAAGAAAAGGTCGCTAAGAAACCTAAGCAATCATTATCACTGGAAGATGAAGCAAATAAGATAATTAAACAATTTAGGAAACAATATGATTTCTTGATTGATAATTATAATAATCTTGAAGCAGAAACTCAAAAGCAAATTAATATGTGGCTTACTGATTTGGATAATGTAACACGGTAAAGGGGTAGGAAAAGTGATAAAAACATACAACGTTAAGTGTCGTGAAACATATGTATATGAATATGAAGTTGAAGCATCAAGTTTAACAGAAGCTAAAGTAAAGGCTAAAAGTATGTACTTGTTATCAGATGATGATATTATTGGCGTTGCAGATGGAACATCGTTTGAAAATGTTTGTTTTGATATAGAAGCAGTAGAACAAAAATAGTTTACATTAATTAAAAACGTGGTAGGTTCAACCACACAGAAAAAGAAAGGGACAGCCCCAGAATAATTAAGTTGGTTACCGATGGATGGTAAGACTAGATAGCGCATTATTACATAATAAGTTCTTATGTAGCGCTACGAAAAAGAAAGGTGATATTTTCATGCTACACATTGATACAGAAAAAGACATTACACTTGATAAAGACTATCTCATTGTGGATAGTAAAAGGGAAAGTATGATTATACGACTAGATTTAATCGACCACATCAAACATGAAAAAAAAGATGATGTGGTATCGAAGCATAAAGCAAATGACGATATGATTGTACTATACAATGAAAACCATAGCGTATTACATCGTCTTGTTTTTGCAGATAGAAAACTAAGCGAACAAATATACTATGCAATCTATGAAGTTATTAGAGAACGTGGTAGAACCTACCACGCACAAGGGGTGAAAGAATGAAAAAGATTAAAGAATGGTTACAAGTACCAAAGAATAAGATAATTACTGGTGTTGTTGCTGTCTTAATAATTGGTGGCGGTGGTTTTGGAGTTTGGAGCATCACTCAAAGCAAAAAGGTTATCGTTCCACCACTACAGATTAAAGAACCTTTAGAGTTTGAATATGGACAATCTAACGAAAAAAAAATGTACGGTTTAAAGAAGATTGAACTTAGCGATATAGTAAGTAATCTTGAAGTATATGATACTGTTGATTTCAAGTCATTAAACCCTACTACCAAAACCCTAAATGATGACTTTATTATTATCGATACTAGCACAGTTGGTGAACATACTTCAACAATAACTGTATCGTATAAAGGTGAATACCACCAAACAAGTTTTCCATATAAAGTTGTTGATACTCACAATCCAGAGTTTAATACGGTGATGAATATTGATACACCATATAACACAGAACCAGAGTACAAGGATATTATCAAAGCTACAGATATAGTAGATGGTGAACTTGAAGTAAGCATCAGTGGTGAAATTGATGTTACGGTTGCTGGAATTTATGACATGGAAGCAAGCGCTACAGATAAAAACGGTAACACAAGCAAACACGCATTTAAAGTTACAGTACAAGAGGAAGTCAAAGAAGCTGTGGTAGAACCTACCACACCAAGCAATAACAATACTTCTTCTGGTGGTAGTTCTTCCAGCAACAACTCATCTTCTGGTGACTCGTCACAATCTGGAGGTGGAGGAGGTACAACAGAAACACCAAAACCTGTTGAACCTCCAGTCACACCATCACGACCAGACCCTTACCAAGTTGCTAAAGAAATTGGTATGATTTTCTACAAGGATTATGGTAATACGGATGGATGCCTAGCTGTTATGAATTCGGAACTTGACAACCATTATAGAGAATGGAAAACCAATTTATGCGACGATAATGGCTATATGTTTTATACACCAAGGTAAATGGATATTAAGAGGGGTAACCCTCTTTTTCTATACTTGAAAGGATTAATAAATATGATAACTCAATATAGGGAGCGAAGCCCTTAAACACAGTGAGCCTAACTGCTCGCTTTTTATTTGCATGAATTTAAAAATAAACAAGGAGGAAAAACCATGCAGAAGTTATTTAAAAAGTTTGGAATTACGCTAATGACTTTTTTATTGGTGCTAACTGGATTTGTCACAAATGTTAGTGCTGATAACGAAGAAGTCTATTACAACGACGATATGTCAGTAGTCGTTATGGTACATCGTAATTTGCGAAAACAAGAAATAGAGTTGGATTTTGAAACCAATACAGCAGAAAACGTAAATATCAAAGACATAAAGATTGAAGAAATCTCAATCAAAAATGATGATTTCCGTTATTCTTATGCTGTCGGTGAAAATGGTAATTTTAAGTTCACCGTTGAATATACCCGTGATGTTCTTTTAGAAAAAGAAAATGAAGAACCTCAAACAATTCAACGTCATGAAACCTTTGATTTTACGGTTAAGGTAGACGAAATTAAGTTACCAGACCTTGAAACAGCATCAGAGGAAGTCGTAGTTAATGAAGTTGAAACACAATCACCTAAGCCAGAAATTGAAGAGCCACAAGAAGAAATCACAATAACTCAAACAGAAGCACTTGCTGATGATAACTCAACAAAAACTATTAATGGAATTATAGTTACAACGTTTGATAACGGTAAACGTACACTCAGTGAATTACCAAATCAAAATGATTTAGACTTGTTTATTACAAGCGATGAGTACATCATGGTTGACAATGAAACTGGTGTTATCTCCATAGAAGTAATGAAACAAAGTGATGGTGTAACACGAGCTAAACGCAGTAGTGATGTAGTAACCACTGGTAAAAAAGTTGTGCCTGCTGGTAATACAGTAACGGTTACATGGCGAGAAAATAGGTCTTACTACTGGCAAATATGGGGTGGTATTTCTGAACTTTTTGTCAACGGCAACAGAGCTTATTGCCTCGAACCAGCAATCATGGATATTGTTGCAACTGCTGGAGCAAGTGGTATCTCGATTGATAGCATAACAGGTGTTAAAGTTCACCCGGATGGACGACTTGCATTTACACCTACACATGCTCAAAAGAAAAATATTGAACTTATAGCAAACTATGGCTATAAATATCCAGGGCATCAAACAGATAATTACGAATGGGCTACTAAAAAGCTGATTTGGATTGAATTAGGATGGGATGTTGACGGCGGACAAAATGTTGATGCAGAAATGGCAGAAATTCGTTCTTTAATTGCACAACATAGTGCTGTACCATCATGGGATAGTCAAACTCGCCAAGTGAAATTGGGCGATATTATTGATTTATCTGAAAGTGGAATAGACAAGTTTATTGTCAATACTTCCCTTTCAACTGGAATTGAGATTGTAGAGGATAGTGGCAATTCACTAAAAGTAAAAATATTGGATAAAATAGCCACATTGGTCTTAAATAAAAAAGGTGGTTTAGATGAGGGTACATCATACGTATACTCAGATGGAAATAGTCAAAAAGTGGCTCATTTTAAATATGGTGACCCTGTTAGAACATTTATAGATTTTGAAGGCAAAGCAGGAAACTTGGAAATTACTAAAAAAAATAACTTTAATGAGCTGTTAGAGGGTGTCACTTACGAATTTAGCGAAAATTCAGATATGAGCAAACCATTCAGCACACAAAAAACAAATGCAAATGGTAAAGTTCGAGTTGATGATATCGATGAGGGCAAAGTTATTTATTATCGTGAAAAAGCTACTATTACAGGTCACGTATTAGATACAACAATCTATCAAGCAACCATTATTTCTGGTGAGACAGTAAATCAATCAAGAACAAATACAGCGATTGAGGGTCAAGCAAAACTTATTAAAACAGATGGAAACCAAAAACTATTAGAGGGAGTTGTATTTGGTGTTTACAAACTTGACGGAACACTCATAGAAGAACTCACTACAGATGCAAACGGTGAAATCATCACATCAAATCTTCGATATGGTGACTACTACTTCAAAGAACATAAGGCGTTAAGTGATTACTGGACGGATGAAACTCCTATTTATTTCTCCATTCGAGAACACAAAGAAGTAAAGCATGTGACAATGGCAAACAAACTTATTCAAGTACACGTTGAATGGAATAAAACCAATGAAGATGGCTTACCACTAGAGGGTGTCGGCTTTGGTATTCGTAATACTGAAACAGGCGAGCTGGTAACACTTCGTTATGCTGATGGTAAAGAAATCATCGAAGAGAGCATCTGGTATACCGATGCAAACGGTGATGTGTTTGTAAAAGGCTTAATCACTGCTGGAGATTACGAGTTGGTAGAGTTGAAACCACTTGAGGGTTATCAAGAAATCGCACCAATTCCATTCACAGTCGATGATACACAAGATTACATCGATTTAGGAACCCTTATTGGTTTATCTCTTAATATCGGTGATATTGTCAACTACTGGAATAGAGGCGACCTTGTTATTCAAAAGCTAGATAAAGATACTGGTTTACCACTATCTGGATGGGGCTTCAATCTTTATGACTTACAAGGTGAATTCGTTGGATACTATGAAACTGGCGAAGATGGAACAATTAGAATATCTAACCTAAAATACGGTTTATATACTGTTGAAGAAATCAAGGTTAATGGTGATTATGGTATCGATGAAGACCACAAAACACAACAAATTTTCATCGAAGAACATGGCAAGACCTATACCGTAACGTTTGAAAACAAACACGCAGATATTAAAACATCTGCTTCATTTGTAGAACGTGAGCAAGAAGAACCAAACATCGTTACACTTGTCGATGTCGTAAGTTATACCGATTTATGGATTGGTAAAGAATATACAGTTAAAGGTTTCTTGAACGATAAAGAAACTGGACTACCAATTCTTATCGACGGCAAAATGATTGAAAGCTTTACAACCTTTACTCCTACTTCAAAAGACGGAACAGTTAACGTAACATTCACCTTTGATGCAAGTAAACTTCAAACAAAAACGGTAGTAGTCTTTGAAACACTCTATCGAGATAACATTGAAGTAGTCGTTCATCATGATATTAATGATATTGAGCAGACTGTAGATATTCCAGAAATCGGCACATCATTATCCTTTACAGAACGTGACAAGGGTGAACCTAACATCGTAACCCTTACCGATGTCGTGAAATACACTGGATTAGTTGTTGGTAAGGAATACACGGTTAAGGGATACCTTAACGACCAAGTAACAGGACTTCCAATTCTTATCGATGGCAAGATGATTGAGGGCTTTACAACATTCACACCGACATCAAAAGATGGAAGTGTTGAGGTTCACTTTACTTTCGACCAAAACAAACTCCTTACAGAAACGATTGTAGCCTTTGAAGAATTATACGAGGGAACACGTCTCATCGCATTCCATACAGACATCAACGATGTAGACCAAACAATCAAGGTCATTACCTATCGCATCTTGAAAAAAGATATTGATACACAAGAGGTCTTGAAAGATGCAGAGTTTACACGATGGGATGATAACGGAAACGTGATTGAAGTTAAGAGAACTGATGAAAACGGTGTTGTAGAGTTTAAACTATTCTATGGTGAAATTAACACAGCTAAGGAAACTGGCGCACCGCTCGGTTATAAATTAAGTGATGAAGTCGTCACTATGGATACTACCATTAATGAAGATGGTACACTCTTTGAAATTGAATACTACAATGAATTATTACCAGATGATGCCTTGCCAGCAACTGGAATATCAAATACTCCATTCTTGATGATTGGATTAATACTTACACTATTAGGAGGCATATTATTAATGATGCGCAAACGTAAATTAAGCATGGTAGGTTCAACCACACAAACTGATACTAAATTGAAATGGTTTAAAAATACAATGAATGGACTTGCTGTATTTGCTACAACATCCATTATTCTGGGTGCAAGTACCGTAACTGCTAAAGCAGATGTGATTGATGATTTAAATACTCTTTGGAATGATGCAAAGGGAAACATTGGAAGACTAGCAGTGTTAATTGGAACAGTTATTACATCAATAGCAACTTTAATTCTGTTCATTGTGTTCGTTGTACTATTAATTGGTTTTGTCTTATCACGTAGACGTGGTGAAGATACAAGCGAAAAGATGATGCCACTATTTGGTGTTCTAATCGGATTTGCGATTGTAATTGCATTGTCTGCGTTTGGTTGGGCTTCACTTATCTAAAAACAAAAACTCAAAGCGTGGTAGGTTCTACCACGCTGCTTGAAAGGAGGACGTATGGGTTTTATATTTCAATGGTTACTGGATGAATTTATATCGATGCTCTTTGTCGTCATGGAGTTAATCTATGATGTTGTAGCATCAAACATCTTTAGTAACACATACATTCAATTCATTCTCATTATCTTATCGTCATTTGCTGTTGTGTCTTTTTTCCTAGGACTTGTACCAGCAATTTCAAATTATGTTACTGAAAAGAACGTAAGCATTAATGAACTGATTAAAAACATTTTTACTGGTGCGCTTTTTGCACTCTTGTTTTCACCATTCAGTACGGCAATCTATCAAGTCGGACATTTCTTAACCAGTGAGTTTTTATCGATAGCTGGTAAAGCATCCAGCATTATAACGAGCAGTGATATTTTTGATACTGGCAGTCTTGTAGATGTCATCAATGGCTATACTGGCTGGGGTGTCGTTTTAAAAACAATCCTCGTGCTTGTTATGGTGATACTCTTAATCATCGTACTATGGCAACAGTATGTACGTGCAGTCGATTTACTCATTTACCAATTACAAGGGGTTATCTCTGTATTTAGTATGGTTGGTGGTGACAATTCAGCATTTAAAACATATCTCAATGGTGTATTAGCGCTAACCATAACACAAGCTGTTCAAATCGTATTTTTATACGGTGGATTAACGGTGATACGAAATAGTGGCATCTTTGATATGTTTATGGCTCTTGCATTCTTTGTCGCTGGTGTAAGTCTTCCTAAGAAGATGAAAGAATGGTCTTATACAACAGGAACTGCAAAAGGCATCACAGCCCTATCACAAACAAGTATGCAAACATACACATCACTGCGTATGGCAACAATGATGAGGTAAAACAAGTATGACTACAAAACAAGATAAAGAATTTGTTTACTTACCACAGTTAGATAGAGGCGATAAGTTTTATAAGTGGAAGCTGTGGAACTTTGTTATCGCAATAGTGCCTCTGATTGCATCGGCTTTTTTCAAGTCTGGTATCGGACTGGTAGTATCAATAATCTTTCTGATTACAGTTTTGGTACTAACATGGGAAGTTTATCCAGAGGAACATTTATTAAATTATTTGAAAGTGAGGGTGTTATTTTTGTTTAAACGTAAAGTAGATGTTAACCAGCAAACCTACTCAAAAAATAGATTGCTTCAAATATCCAATCAAATTAAGTATGGAACGATTGAAGACAATCATATCACGCTTAATAAAGGCTGTGGTGTCTTCTTTGAGTATCAACAACTTAATCCAGAGCTTATGAGTAAGGATGAGATAGCAAGAGCAACACAACAGAAAGCATCCTTTGTCAGTAACTTTACGGATTTTAAAGAATTGGTCGTTGAGTTATCGCAATCATTCGATGATGTTTTAGAGTATAACCGTGAATTATTAAAGACTGCTCCCCCTCACCTTAAAGATTGGGTACGGAAACGCATTGAATACATTGAACGCTCCAGTCGCAATACAAAGGAGGACGAAAAAACAAGTATCCTCTATTTAGAAACAGACGATGATGTACAGCAGTTTATCCGTGATGTAGAGCGCCTAGGACGAGAAAACAATGTAGGTATAGGTATCTTACAAGGCAACAAGTTAAAGCGTGTCATGGCTTCTCTAATCGCTGATGTGAAGTATAACGAGCTGTATCCTCAAGACACGATGGAAGCATTAGAAAGGGGTGAATGATTTGTTTGGAAAAAAGAAAAAACAGCAATTACAAGATAGCATCCATGATTTAAGTTTTAAGGACATGATACTTCCTAATCGATTGATGGCACGTTACGACCATATAGAATTTAGCAACGGTAATTATGTATCGTATGTAGCAATCAAGATACATCCAAGAAGAACCGAAACAAAAATGATACTTAATGATTTAGGCTCGGTTAAGGGTGTTTCAATGCTCTTTGATTTAACGGAAATGTCAGTATCATCTTTTGAGAAACAACTCAATAAGACCATGCAAAATGAAGCTGATGGAATGAAAAAACAAAGCAATATCGACCTTATAAAAAAAGGTGTCAATGAGCAAGCACAAGGTAATTTCATGACTGAACTTTACAACAACAACGAAAAGACCTATAAGGGTACAGTCATTATCAAAATGGTTGCACCAGAACTTGACGAGTTGAAATCACTTAGAAAAACGGTGAAATCAAAACTTAGCGCACGTTCAATACTTGCGGATAATTTAAGTTATCGACAAAAAGAAACGTTTGCATCATTCATGCCCTTTAACAACAATAAGATACATGGCTTCATTGAACATCCCTATACTGCGCAAACATTCGCTAACTTGTGGCTACCTAATTATGCTTCATGGCTTCAAGCAAGAGGTTTCCCACTAGGACAAATTGATAATGGTGGTTCGTTCTTCTTTGACCCATTCGAGCGAAGAATGAACATATCCAATTCCAATGGTTTCGTGGTTGGTAAGACTGGTAGTGGAAAATCGTTCTTACTTAAAATCATCATCTTTAACGTAGTATTGAACAGTACAAACGTTATTATGCTTGACCCTAACAATGAGTTTGCCGACCTTGTAACAGGTCTTGGTGGACAAGCAATACCCCTACCACTTTTGAACGTACTGGAAATTCGAGTGCATGATAATGAACTCAAACAAGAGATTATGAACATGAAAGATGCGGAAATATCCGATTTCAAATTTCATCTGAACTTTCTTAGAACTTGGTACACAACCTATGGTACAGACATTGAAAATAAAGAGGATAAATGCTTTGAGTTCCTGTGCAAACATATTTATGCAAAATTCAACATCCATGAAGATATGGAGTATTTAGGGATGCCATCAAACGCATACCCTCGCCTACGTGATGTGTACGATGAAGCAGTGCGTTTATCACAATTAAGATTGTCAGAACTCATCGAAGAAAAAATCATCTGGAAGCCAGAACAATTTTTAGAAGTAGCACAGACATTGCAAACCGCAGTACATGATGGTAGTGATAGTCAATACTTCGATGTTTACACCTCTGCTCCGATGGATACAAGCAAACAAATACTTTTAGCAATCCAATTAAAATCAATCAACAATCTTAAAGCATCCACAAAGTCAGCAATCTATCTCAACATGAACAACTATATTAGTGCGCTTATTTTAAGTGATAGAACAACACGATTTTTCTATGGATGGGATGAGTTGCATATGGCGATTGATAAACGTGACGATGCAGACAATCAAGCTATTAAAGAGTTTGCGACAATCTATGCAATTGCTCGTAAGTTTGAAGTCGCAACGTGGGCGGCGACTACATCACCACAGCACTTGAAACATCATAGCGTGGTTGATTCAACCACAACAATATTTTCACAGTGTGCGTTTAAGTTTATATTCCAAGTAACAGGTGACGATTATAACCACCTTATCGAGATGGTAAGTAACTTGAATGAGATTGTAAAAGAAAAGGTACAGCTCTTACCACGGTTTGAGTGTATCTCTGTGATTGGTGAAAGCATTAATTTTAAACTAAAAATCAAGGGTGCGAACCTTAGTGATTTACAAGGTGATGAAGACCCTTACCTTGTGGAAATGGCACAATTATTCGGTGATGCTGGTGGTCGTTAGAAAATAAAGGGTTTAACAATAGTAAAGCGTGGTAGGTTCTACCACGCTAGAAAGGAAAGGTTATGAGAGATAATCCAAGAATAATGGCTTTTGGAATTGGGTTTGTCCTAATGATGCTTTCACTAATGATTTATGCGTATACTGGCTTAGAAATACTAGCAATAATTCTAGTGTTTGTCGCATTTGCTTTCTTTCTTTTCTCTATTTTAAAGAAAGATTGAATTGTGGTAGGTTCTACCACGATAGAAAGGATGATGCCATATTAAAACAAAACTTATACTCGCATTTTTAAAAAGTGATACTGGTAAGAAACTCGTAAAAATCTCTGCCATTGTAGTAGTAGGTACAATGCTTTTTATCGCTATCATACCTCTTGCGTTTTTAGAAGCTATCAACCCCTTTAAAAGCAACTCGTATTTAGTAAGTGATGCTGAACGTGATAAACGACAAGATGATGTGTATGCAAAAGCGCTTGAAGATATTAAACGTGATAAAAATGGTGAAGACCTATACGTCAACCTAGATATGGTACGTATCTTTGAATACTTTGTTGTATTTGATACACAAAAAGAACTAACCGAAGTATCAAAGGCTGATGCACGAAAGCACCTTGAAAATTATTATATCTATCAAGAAGACAAAAAAATCACAACACCAAAAGTTGATGAAGATGGCGAGCCAGTCATCGACGAAGAAACTGGCGAAGCACTTCACGAAACAAAAACTATTACAGTAGAGAAAGCAAAATCACTGGATAGAATATTAGAAGAACTAAGCGCTGATTATCCAAAGCTCCTCAATGAAGCATACGCACTACAGATAATCAATATCTATGACTTCCAGAAGAATATCACTAAGCAAAAAATACACGGTGGTGGTACTGGTAATCCTGTAGATAGTGAGTGTTATGTTTACTACTCCCCTTTTGGTGAATACTTAGAGGGTGGCGAACATTGGGGTGCTGATTTATCTGGACAGAAAGGAACACCAATTATGGCGGTGGCTGATGGTGTTATTAAGGAAATCGTAAACACATACGATGATAGCCCTACTGGTTTAAGTTTTGAAGATGCACGAGCTTACTATGGTAAGGAAAATTATGTGCTAATTGAACATGATGCAAGCCTTACATCTGGTTCTCAATTTAAAACACGTTATATGCACATGACACGATGGGATGGATTACCTTACAAAGTAGGTGATGAAGTTAAGATGGGTGAAATCATTGGTTATATGGGTAATAGTGGCTTCTCAACTGGTTATCATCTGCACTTTGAAACATGGCTTGATGGTGAACGCATTGACCCTTTAACATTTTATGACTTTGGACAGTTGCGAGATACCGCAAACTATGTAGGTTGTGGATATTAAAAACGTGGTAGAACCTACCACGTTAGAAAGGATAATTTATGAAGTATAAAAAAGAAATGTCACTTCTTATTTTCGGTCTTATACTACTTTGTGCATCATTTTATACATATTCATTTTCAAACGAATTATTATCATTTTTTCTTCTTCTTATTTCTCTTTTTATTATTACTTTCGCTCTTTTCAGTAGAAAGTGATTTTATATGTGCATTGAAGTTTGAAAAAACAATAGCAGTCAGTGTGAACACAAGAAAGCTCCTTGTCATCTCAAGTATTCCCTTAACTTTATAATGATTTTCGGAACTTAAATTAAACATGTAGTTTATTGTAGTGTTTTCATAAGTGAAAAAATAAGTCATTAAAAAAAAAGTGTATGCAAGAAGCAAGCACGCTAAAACTAAAGTCTTTTCGTCAAAATTGCTGGAAACGGTATGTGAGTTTAAGAAAAATGGGGCAATAATAATTGAACTTGTTAAAAATAAAATAATTAAAAACGAAATTGTAGAAGCTAATTGAGTACCACTATTTATCTTATCACTTGCAAGCGTTTTTTTCATAGTTATAAGGAGCGAAACTATAAATGGAAGTAGAACAAGTAGCGAAAGCACAACTCGTTTCCAAAGCATACGTCTAAACTTTCTATAATCCTCAAATTTTCTAAAATTTTTATTGTATTCTTTTGAATTTCTATTAAAGTCATCTGCAAGAGTGCTGTCAAACTTCTTTATTATTTTTACATATTGTGAAGTTTTGAAAAAATCAGCAAACAAATATCCGAATAAATTATCCATAATAATTCTCCTAATATATATTAATTTGAACTAGAATTCCGTTCTATTATCGCAAACATTATAACATGAAAGGACTGATAAAAGTGATTAGACAGTGGATTAAAAACAAGTGGCAAGACTTTAAAAAGAATTGGGCGGAGTATATAGGTTTATTTGCAGTATTTGTAATGATACTTAGTGGAATGGTAAATCTATTACTGGGTTTGGTTTTGGCTGTGGTTTATCAAATACTTTTACAAGTCATTAGAAACAAGGTGAGAAAATGGAAAACTCAATCAGTAAAAAGCATATCACAATAATAGCTGTAGTAGTTGTCACGATACTGTGTGCCTTTGGTTTTGGACTTTATACTTGGTTCTCAAGTCTTGATGGAAACACGAAACAAGATGTTAAGACACAAGAGTTAAAATTGAGTGTAACTGACTATACACTAGAATTGGGTGATACACCGCCAGACTTTAAGAAATTTATCATGAAGTCCGATATTAAGGATGTTGTAGAAATCGATACAAGCGAGTATAACAATGATGCTGTAGGAACTTACAAAGTACATTACAAACATACAGATGTAAATATACCCTACGCAAATACACTTACTATAAATATCATCGATACTACACCACCTACAATGAAAGTTAAAAATCTTGTGATGGATGTCGGAAGTGATATTGATGTGATGCAGTTTGTAGAAGAATATAAGGACTATCAAAAAGTAACGTTTGAATTTAAAGATGTACCAGACATGAACAAAAAAGGTAACCAGTATATCCGTATCTCTGCAACTGATGAAAGTGGCAATAACACCTATCACACAGTAACCCTAACGCTCAATGAAAAAAACGCACCATCACCAGATGGTGGCAATGGTGGTAGTGTGGTAGAACCTACCACACCTAATAACGGTCAAGGAACATCCCCTCAAACACCAACCAATCCATCGCCAAGTACACCACAACAATCAAGCGGTACATACGCTAAATTCCCTATTGAACAACATGGTACATTCGATGATGCGTTCGCTTCTTGTAAGGTTGAACGAGCAAACCAAATAAGCAAAGGCGCTACTGGCACTGGAAGTTGTAGACCTTATAAAATTGATGGAATTAATAAGGGTTATGAGCTTGTTTGGGAGTAAGAAAACGATACCCCAAAACATCAAAACCATACACTTCAAATATTATAAAACAACCCAATTTATACCCCAAAATATTAAGGCTATTATAGCCTGTCTTTAAAGGCTTTTACGATGAACTCGTTCAGCGTTGTGATGGAATTTAAGGGGATTTCCCCTTAAATCTCCTTATCTTGCAGAGAAAAACCACGAAAAATCAGTATGGAGGAAATATGAGAAAACAATTCACAATGAATTTTAGTAGTGACGACATAGAGAAATTAAAACGTCTGACTGGTGCAACAACCATGAATGGTGCTGTTGATATTGCTATCCAGTACACGCTGGATAGTTACCGCAAAGACATTGATTTTGATTTACAGCAGTTTCTCGAAAAACTGGTAAGTGAGCGGATGCAACACTATACAGATGACATCAAGGAAAAGATGCAACACATCCTTAATGAGTTTGAAAACCTATACCGTTCAGAGGGGAAAATCATTGATGCGATTGATGAACTTAAAGAAGTGAAACAATCGAAATGGTAGAAATTTGAATGTACACATTCAAAAGATATACAGAGCGTGGTTGAACCTACCACACGAAAGGAGCTACGATTATGAACAATAATAACAACAGTATCTATTTAGACCCAAAAGAAGAATTAATGGAATTTGAATTTTTTCAGTATAAAAATGAGCTATCAAAGATGGTCTATGAACTTAACATGATTAGACAAGATATGGCGGAATACATAAAACAGAATGAGTGTGTATCTTTGCTAGAACTTAACAGAATAGATTACAAAGAAAAATATATTTACCTATTAAAGCGAATGAAAGAAGTTGTAGAAAATGAAGACTTTGAAAATTTGCTTTTAATAGCACGATACCTAGGCGATGAAAATTATCTTAAATCACGGTTTGATGAACACAAAGATTATCTTAAACGTAAAAACAATGATTACGTGGTAGGTTCAACCACGCACCATGATTAGGTGATGGCAATGGAACGAGAATATAAGTTAAGACTACCAAGGGATAAAATGGAAACCTTGAAAGTGAGGTTGAATGAAAAGACCTACAACAAAGTTATGAATAAGGCACTTGACTTCACTTTACAAAATTATGATAGAGGCATTAAAAATGAAGCGATGGAAATTATCGACATCACGGTTACTAATTCGTTGCGAACAGAAATAGAACCAGTCTATGAGTTTATATCTAAAGTTGAACGCCTTCAATCTCTCTTTCGTAAAAATCATGGTGTCATTCTTAAAACACTGGATGATATGAAATGATTAAACGTGGTAGAACCTACCACATTTAACTGTGGTAGATTTCTTGGAAATTGACGTTTTCAAAATCAATCTCATCATAAAGTGATAAATTGGTTACGGTAGCGATAAACTCATTAAATGTTTCAAAGTAAGATGGCTCAATTCCTAAAGCATCGATATTTAATTGTAAAGCCCAAGTATCCCAGTTAGTCCATCCATTGTATGTTGTGTTTTGGTTCATGATTGAAACCTCCTTTTGTTAATCCGTGAAGTGCATAGATTTTGATTTGTAAAGGGTGCGTAGCATTTACTTGCCCTTTACAAAGTCAGAAAAAGCTATGCTATCGTAACGGTTCAAAAGAGGTATCATGAAGCATAAACACATCTACCATTGGCTAACTGTGATTAGGGAAACATTACAAACGATGAGAATTGACAAATCATTATGAAACGGAAGTGATGATACTGTATCAATCACACTTGATAAATTGATACTAAAAACGAGCTAAAGAAACTGTGGTAGGTTCAACCACGCTAGAAAGGAGTGTCTGTACGTGATAACAATTAAAACGAAATATAGTAACGACAATAAAAGCAATGTTGCATACCTAAATTACATTGCAACTCGTGAGGGTGTATCGATTGAATTATCTAAGGAACATCTTAATAAACCTGTATCACAGAAACAAAAAGACTTACTCGCACAGCTATTCAAAGATGATGTGTTTCATGACGACTTGAAAGAACTTAAAGACTTTAGAGAAAAACCAAGTAGCTATACTGCCAGTCAACTTATATC
>RCMY010000973.1_pt1 | contig 27344 bp, 19 predicted proteins | sample 2041341 | NCBI WGS metagenome assembly RCMY01 (sample SAMN09708234, study PRJNA481090) | Marine sediment metagenome, whole genome shotgun sequencing project.
GCGGAGAGAAGCGTGACCCGGACAAACGATCCTTGATCATTCAAAAGAAGGAAAACGAGCTTGACCCAGACACCCAATTAGAGAAGCGGACCTTCGCTGCATGCAACATGAATGTCAGCAAAGCGACCCTAGTCCTTGGGTAATTTCGCTTCGACAGTCGCAATAAAGCTATCGATTGGCCCTGCAAGCGGTTCTTTGATTATCTCGCTTCATGTTTAGCGGCGAAACATGCTAGCCAGTTTTTTACTTCTGTTTTGACACCATCATCCCAAGGCTTGCCGGCTTGCTTAAAGAGACGCTCCGTTACACTTGACCATTTTTGTTTTGCCTTCCCCATTGGCCTCTTTTTCAGGTCGACTCCAAACTCGGCGAAGAAACTTGGGGTATAAAAGGATATGTCATACAAATCTTCGAGTTCCGCTTCCAACAAATGCGGAACCGTACAAAGGTTGACATCAAGTAACTTGAGAACTCTATCATCAACAGCCCTTTTTACGGCAGTTTGTCCAGCTTTGTCATCGTCCATAAAACACTGAACCAAGCAAGCCCCAGCGTTGTAAATAGAAGCCTTTTGGCGAAGAGCGCTTGCTCCGTCAAGATGAGCAGACCTAACAGTCCTATCGCAAATTGCTTCCTTGAGACCCGTTTTGTCTTGCCGGATGCGCAAGATCGCCGACGCGTTCGAGAGATCATGCGCGGCTTTGATCTACCTCAATCGATCTGCCTGCAGGATGTCTATGTTGTTCAAAGGTTCACGCGCTGCTGCCCTGCGGAGGCGGCAGTCCGCTTGTCTCGCTGCATCCCAAGCAGACAGATGATAAATACCCGTATCCGATTGATATTGCTCTGGATTTTTGTGCCAGAGCGACCCTCTTTTAAGGAGATCGCGACGATGGCAGCAGAATCGAAGATAAAGACGCCCCGGATTGTGACCGCACAGCGCCGCAGTGGGCACCCGGATATTGACGACAGATCTGACGTTCTGGTCTTTGTCGGGCGTGATCAGAAGGATGTTTCCGCGCTCTGGCACGCGCAGAACGTCGCGCGCGCTTTCGGTGGGCATCTTGTCCTTTTACGGGTCTTGACACCCCCGGCTGACGGCACCGGCCCGATCGACCCTGTAGACTGGGACATCAAAAAGAAAACGGCTTTGAAGTGCCTTGAACGGTTGGCTCAATCGCTTGATAAAAAAATTGGAGAAGTCGAGGTATGTCTTCTCGAAGGGCAATGCGTCGACCAGATACCGGCCTGTACGGAGGCCAGAAAAGGCGACATCGCTGCTGTTCTGCGATCCCGCGATGATGAACGCTGGCGGATCAGTGACACGATCAGCGGCGTATTGAATTCGCATAGCGCTGCAATCCTGATGATCCCCGACAGCGCCGAAAATTCAGCGCAGCAAGGGATTCGGCGCATTCTGGTGCCGATCGACGGTTCGACCTGTTCGGAAAGCGCGCTTTCAAGGGCGGTCGCGCTGGCCAAATCAGAGAACGCCGAGCTTATGCTTTGCCATGTCACGCCAGAACCGGGCCTGACCAAATTCGGCGTAATGGATAGCAAGGCGATGGAGCTTCACAGTCAGGTAACAAAGAGAAACACAAGCGCTGGCCGGGCACATCTGAACAGGATCGCGAACAGTTTGGCGCATTACAATCTGAAGATATCGAGCCGCATCGTGCCGGGCGGCGATGCCAGACGTGCGCTAATACAAACGGCAAAGCAAGAGGGTGCAGATTTTCTGGTCATGGCAACCCACGGGCAGAGCGGACATAGTGATGTGCCTATCGGAGATGTGGCCAGCTTTGTCCTAGAAAGGGCTGATATTCCAGTGCTGATGGTCCGGTGCCGAATGAAGGATACCGACCGCCATGCTACCGGGGCCGTCACGTCCGCCGGGATCAGGCAACCTACTGGCACCGAGGCATGACCGCGGCCGCCGCGCCACAGGCCGAGGCCGAAGGTCCGCGCGCATTGGCGCTACGTCACAAAACCGTCGCAGGTCCTCCGGCCATGATCGACGGACTTCGCGCGGTGTCTTCACTGACCAGTTGGCTTGAGAGGGTCCGACGATACTGTGCCGATCCGGCGCCGGAATACAACCGAGCCGCGGACTGGCTCTTGGACAATGACTATCAAATCGCCCGCGCGTTCCGCCGCCTGAAGGAGGACATGCCGCCCGACTATTATCGCAAGCTGGTGGCGCTGGACGAACCCGAAGGCGCAAGTCTACCCCGCATATTCGATCTGTCACAGGCGGTTTTCGATGGTCTGCGCCCGCAACTCACCTTGCCGGACCTGACCGATTTCATTCAGGAGTATCAACAAACTTCCGGTCTGACCAATGCGGAACTGTGGGCGTTGCCGTCGATGCTCCGGCTTGTTTCTATCGAGCGGCTGATTTTTGCATTCGAGGCGATTCAACCGGATCTGGCACCACAGATACGCCTGAGCGCTGCCACGATGAATGCAGATCGCACAGAGCCTGTTGACCAAATCGGTCAGGCAATCACCAACCTGATTGTGATCGACAGCATTAAATGGGCCGATTTCGTCGATGAGACCAGCTGCATCGAAGCGGAACTTGGCCGCGATCCGGCAGGTATATACCGGAACATGACATTTGAGACCCGGGACAGATACCGTACTGTTGTCGAACAACTGGCGCAGCGCTGTGAATTCTCCGAGCCAGAGGTTGCCCAGAGCACGGTCAGGAAATGTCAGCGGGAGAATGAGAGTTCAGCCGGTTTCCATGTGGGATTCTGGCTTATCGGGGACGGCCTTTTGTCTCTGGAGACCGACTTGGGGTGCCGCGTGCCGCCAGCTCTTGCCATACGTCGGCGGCTGAGCGGGCGTCGCGGCGCGATTTATGCATCAAGCCTGATTGCGGGCGTCCTTGTCGCACTGCTGGTGCCTCTGGCCTATCTCATGCTCAATGATGCCACGTTGTTTCAGTTGGTCCTCGGGATCGTGGTTTCGCTGGTTCCGGGCACAGTACTGAGCGTCTGGGCCGTTCACTGGATCATCACGAAGGTGGCTCGCCCTGAAACCCTGCCTGAAATGGATTTTTCTAAATCTATCCCGGCGCAATATGCGACGGCCATCGTCGTCCCGGTGATTGTAGGGTCCAAGTCAGAAGCACACAGGATCGTTGATCAACTTGAAGTGCTCGGGCTTGCCAATCCCGATCCGGCGCTGCGATTTGTGGTTCTTTCCGATCCTGTCGATGCGGATACACAGGTTTTGCCTGATGATGCGGGCATCGAAAAAGCGCTGACAGACCGGGTAGAGGACCTGAACCGACGCCACGGAAAGGGCCGGGATGGGCCGTATTTTTTATTGCACCGCAGGCGCATTTTCAACGTCTCCGAAGATTGCTGGATGGCATGGGAGCGCAAGCGGGGAAAGCTTGAAGAATTCAACCGACTGGTGCTGGGGGAGGACACAGACGCCTTTGCCATCACGGCCGGGCCAACTGATATCTTGCGTGACTCGCGTTTCGCGATAACATTGGATGCAGACACGCAAGTGCCGCCCGGTGTGGCAAACCGCCTGATCGGGATCATGGCACATCCGCTAAACCGGGCTCAACCCGACCCCGAGAGCGGTCGGATCGTTGCAGGCCATGCGATCCTGCAGCCGCGCATCGAAATTCTGCCAAAGCTCGGCAACGACACACATTTTTCTCATCTTTATGGCGGCGATACCGCAGTTGATATCTACAGTCGGGCAGTGTCGGACGTCTATCAGGACCTCTTTGGTACGGGGATCTTTGTCGGCAAGGGTATTTACGATATCGCCGCACTGCATGGCGTAATGAAAGGGTGCATCCCTGAAAATCACATTCTCAGCCATGATTTGTTCGAGGGTTTGCACGGGCGGGCAGCACTTGCCAGCAATCTTGTTCTTTATGAGGATCTGCCCGCAAAATATCCGGATTTCGCACTGCGCCAGCATCGCTGGATGCGCGGCGACTGGCAACTGTTGCCGTGGTTGAGACGCAAAGTTCCAGACAGCAGCGGCGGGACCTGCATAAACAGGCTCTCGCCGCTTGACCGCTGGAAGATGGTGGACAACCTGCGCCGCAGTCTTGTGCCTCCGGCGCTGTTCCTGTTTTTCCTGGGCGCATGGCTGGTGTTGCCGGGCAGCGCACTGGTCTGGACACTGCTGGCGGTCGCCGCGCCCGGCAGCTACCTTTTGGGTGAGTTGTTCGCCATCGCGACGGGGGGCATACGCCGCGGCGTCCTTGGCTCCGCCATTCACCAATTGAAAGCAAAAGGCGGGCGCTGGTTTTTTTCCATTGTTTTTTTGGTCAGCGATACGCTGATCGCGCTTGATGCGGTGTTTCGGACGCTCTGGCGCGTCGGAGTCACGGGTCGAAACCGGCTGGAATGGACCTCTGCGGCCCATGCCTCGGCCACGCTGTCGTATCTCAGTATCCGCCGCGCATCCTGGCGGCTGATGTGGCCTTCGTCGGCGCTGGCGTTGACGCTGGGCGGACATCTCGCGCTTTATAATCCGCAAGGTTTCTGGCCGGCCCTGCCTGTTTTGGTGCTTTGGTTGCTGGCACCTGAAATTTCCGTCTGGAGCGCGCGTCCGCGATTTTTTCGCAGCGAAACACTCGATGAGAAACAGCGCCATTTCCTGCTTCTTGTTGCAAGACGGACATGGCACTTCTTTGAAACCTTTGTTGGTCCTGACGACAACTGGCTGCCGCCGGACAACTATCAGCACGGCCATAAGGAAGAGATCGCACATCGCACTTCGCCGACAAATATCGGCATGTTTCTCGTCTCGGCACTGGCCGCACGCGATCTAGGGTTCATTACAACTAGCGATTTTCTTGCCCGCTGCCGCAACACGATGGACGCTCTCGACCGTGTTGCGACCTATCGTGGGCACATTCTGAACTGGTACGACACCCAGACCCTGGAGCCGCTGGAGCCACAATATGTCTCGACCGTTGACAGCGGCAATTTGGCGGTTGCGTTGATTGCCTTGAAGCAGGGTTGTCTTGAACTTAGCCAGCAGCCGACGATTGGCCGCGCCTGTTTTGGGTGCCTGAATACCACGCTCGATCTATTGGTTGATGCGATCCGTGATCTGCCTGAGCACGATGATGTACGGCTACACGAAATTGAAAGCGCGATCAGGGACGCGGTTGATCGGGCATCGACGTCTCCATTGCACTGGGGGACCAGCCTGACAAAGCTCAGCGTGCCCTTGTGGCTTCAGCTTGAGACACTGGTCCGTGAATGTATCGAGGCATCACCCGACATGCCGGAAACCCAGGAGGCCGGGATCATGGCCTGGCTTGACCGGTATCACCATGATCTGCACGCCATCGCGCGCAATATCGACACGTTCGCGCCATGGGTGCCTGTCCTTTCAAAAGCGCCCTCAGACCTTGCGCCGTTTGCCCGGCTCGTCGCCAGTTTGCTGCACCCTCAAGAGCCAAATTCGGTTTCAGGGGACGCCTTTGGTGACGTTGTTGCCAGGATTGACGCGATGCAGGGTGAAACCTTGCATGAGGCAGGCGAGGACGCGCGCTGGCTGAACACGCTTCGCACATCCGTTCAAGCCGGTTCCGCTGAGCAAGCCACGTTGCGCGAGGGACTCGCTGACCTGGCCAAACGGGCCGACTTGCTCGCCTATGGCATGGATTTCTCATTTCTTTATGATTCTTCGGTGCGGCTTTTCACCATCGGATACAATCAAAGCCTTGGGCAGATGGACAAGAGCCACTACGACCTTCTGGCGACCGAGGCCCGCCTTGCCAGCTATTTCGCGATCGCCAAGCACGATGCGCCGATCGAGCACTGGTTTTCGTTCAGCCGACCCATCACGCGGCTTGAAGGCAAACCATCGATCCTGTCTTGGAACGGCTCAATGTTTGAATACTTGATGCCGCCACTATTCCTGCCGAGTCATCGCGATACTTTGCTGGGCGAGAGTGAGCTGACGGCGATTGATTTCCAGCGTACGTACGCGCTCGAGCGCTCCGTACCGTGGGGAATATCTGAATCCGCCTTCGGGGCGACCGATCATGCTGGCACGTATCAGTACCGGGCCTTCGGCGTTCCGGGCCTGGGCATCCGCCGCGGACTGACCGAGGACTTGGTCGTCGCCCCCTATGGCTCAGCGCTGGCGTTGTGCGGCCTGCCGGTGTCGGCAACCAAAAATCTGCAGGCGCTCGCAGACCTCGGTGCGATGACGTTCTACGGCTTTTTCGACGCGCTTGACTTCACTCCGAACCGGACCCCGCCGGGGCGCGATTTCGTACCAGTCAAAACCTACATGTCGCACCATCAGGGGATGATACTAGCCGCGATCACGAATGCTGTGCGCGATGATGTCATGGTGCGCCGCTTCCTGCGCGAAAAACCTGTTCAGGCGATGGAGCTTTTGCTGCAGGAGCGCGTGCCGTGGGATGTTCCAATCGAACGCGGCCGTGCCGATGAAACATGGGAACGACATGCCGTGAAAAACCCGATTCCGGATTTGGCCCCGTGGGCTCCCTCACGGGAATTCGCGGTCCCGCAGGTGCACCTGTTAGGTAATGGACGGATGTCGTCGCTGATTTCCGATGCTGGCGGCGGCGGACTCAAGTGGGAGCAAATTGCTCTGACGCGCTGGCAGGCCGATCCGACACGCACGGCGCAGGGCATCTGGCTGTACTTTCGCGATCAGGGCACCACAGATATGTGGTCGCTGGGCACCGCACCCACAGGCCGCGAAAAGGGGGAGACGAAGTGCATCTTCCACCAGCATATGGTGGAATTATTGCGCCATCATGAAGGCATCGTCGCGCGGATGGACATCACCGTGACCCCTTTCGAAGACGTGGAAATCCGCCGTGTGACCGTGATGAACGAGAGCGATCAGACACGCACCATTGAACTGACAACCTACGCCGAAGTGGTTCTGGCACCGCCGCTGGAGGATGAACGCCATCCAGCCTTCAGCAAGCTTTTCGTCAAGAGCCGCTATCTGGAAGACAGGCAAGCGTTGTTGTTTGAGCGGCGTCCGCGCCGCCCCGAGACCCGTCCGCCGGTCCTGTTACACAAGCTGGTCTCGGACGATCCCGCGATAGCGATCACCGGATGGGAGACCGATCGCGCCCGCTTTCTGGGACGCAACCAAAGCGAACGTGCGCCGCAGGGGCTGGAGGACGGCCTCAGCGGGACAGCCGGATGGACGCTTGATCCGGCGATGGCGCTTCAGGTCCGGTTGCACCTGAAGCCAATGGAGACGAAAGTGCTGACGTTTCTGACAATTGCAGGCACGTCACGAAGGGAGGTTCTGCAGGTAGCGGCACGCTATCCATCGGCAGCGATTGATCGCGCCTTCCGCGAGGCCCTGGTCGAAGCCGGCCGCGCTGTGCAAAGGCTTCAGATCGACCCTGTGCATCTGCCGGAACTGCAGGTGCTGTCGTCGCTGCTCACGCACGTCGACAATACATTGCGTGGCGCGCCGCCCGATAATGCTGACGAATGGAACGGTCAGCCCGACCTCTGGCGGTTTGGCATTTCGGGTGATCTTCCGATCCTCCTGATGAAGGTCGCGCTAACCGAAGAGCCATCTTTTCTCGATCTTTTGATACGCGCTCAACGGCTTTGGGACCGCGGTGGGCTTCAGGTCGATCTTGTCATATTGCGCGACGCAGCATCAGGTTATGTAGAGCCACTGCGCGAGCGGGTCTTATCGATCCTGCGTGACACCCAATCCGAGAGCGTACTGGGCATGCGGGGCGGCATCCATCTTTTGGCGGCTGATCAAATGAGCGCAGGCTTGCAACGCGGGTTGGAGGCAACCGCCCATGTGGTCTTGACGGATAACCACCAGACACTTCGCGAGACACTCGACCGCGCACTGGAAACCCGTGTGCCGACGCCCCGGTTCTCCCCGGGACCAGCCCTAGATTATGACGCGGTGCCGCTCCTTGAAAGACCACAAGAATTGCTTTTCGATAATGGCTATGGCGGGTTTGAGGCTGAGACTGGCGATTACCTGATCCATCTTGCGCCGGGCACGCGCACGCCTGCGCCCTGGTGCAACGTTCTGTCCAATGACGATTTCGGATGTCTTGTGAGCGAGGCCGGTTTCGGCATGACTTGGGCCGTCAATAGTGGTGAACATCGTCTGACTCCCTGGTCCAACGATCATGTCACGGACAGGCCCGGCGAAGTGCTGTATCTGCGCGACGAAGCCAGCGGCGAGGTCTGGACACCAACACCCGAACCGATGGGGCAGGGGACCGTCTGTCAGATCCGGCATGGCGCGGGCAGAACGCAGTGGCGACAAAACAGCCATGGGCTGGAGCAGGAAGTACTGGCTTTGGTGCCCGTTGACGCATCGGTAAAGCTTGTCCGGCTGCGGCTCACAAATCGGTCCGGCCAGATGCGGCGTATATCAGCGACTTATTACGCTGAATGGCTGCTTGGTGCCATGACCAGTGTTTCGCGCCCACATGTGATCAGCCGCTATGATCCCGAGCTGAAAGCGATCCTTGGTCGCAACCGGTGGAACCCCGAATTCGGGGATCGTATCGCCTATCTAACGGCTTCGGAGGACGCGCGCAGCGTGACCGGGGACCGCCATGATTTTCTGGGCCGCGATGGTGATGTTTCTGACCCGGACGGTATGCGGCGTTGGGACTTGGGGGAGCGGTTCACTGCGGGCGGCGACCCGTGTGCGGCTTATCAGGTCCATCTTGACTTGGCGGCAGGAGAGAGCTCCGAGTTAGTCTTTGCGCTGGGAGAAACAACCGATGATGCTAGCCTCGCCGAAGCGGTGGAAAAGTGGAAACGACCGTCCGAATTCGACCAAGCCCACAGCAGGTTAGTAGAGACCTGGGCCGACCGCCTTGGAGCCGTCCAGGTCAAAACCCCGGACCCCGCCTTCGATCTGATGGTCAACAGATGGTTGCCCTATCAGAACCGGTCCTGCCGCATCATGGCCCGCGCAGGCTTTTATCAGGCCGGCGGGGCCTACGGGTTCAGGGATCAGCTGCAAGATGTTCTGGCACTGCTGCACAGTGATCCGGACAGGGTACGGCAGCATATCCTTCTGGCCGCCCACTACCAATTCGAAGAAGGCGATGTGCTGCATTGGTGGCACCCGCCCGGCGGCCGAGGTGTCCGGACCCGTTGTTCGGACGACTATCTGTGGCTGGTCTTTGTCACGGCGCGCTATGTTGATGTATCGGCAGATATCGGCATCCTGGAGGCAAACGTCCCCTTTCTTTCGGCACCGGAATTGCGACCCGATGAACACGACCGCTATGCTCTTTTTGACGTCGGCGAAGACGCACCGCTTTACGACCATTGCGCCCGTGCGCTGGACCGGATGATGGCGACGGGGTCTCACGGGCTTCCGCTGATGGGCGCAGGCGACTGGAATGACGGGATGGACCGGATCGGTGACAAAGGCCGGGGTGAAAGCGTCTGGCTCGCTTGGTTTCAGATCGCCACCGTGGAACTTTTTGCGCCGCTGGCGGAAAAGACCGGGCACAGCGAAGATTCCAAACGCTGGCAAGATCATGCAATCGGTTTGCGCCAGGCATTGGCCAAACATGCATGGGACGGCGCTTGGTATGTTCGGGCCTTTGATGATGACGGCGTGCCTTGGGGCGCAAGTGAAAATGACGAGTGTCGGATTGATCTGATCGCGCAGGCCTGGTCCGTGTTGGCCGGTGGGCCTGCCGACGACCGCGCCCACCAAGCCCTGCAATCGGCCCATGAACAGCTTGTGGAACCAGAAGCGCGGCTGATCCGGCTTCTTGCGCCACCTTTCGATAAGACAGATCGTGACCCCGGCTATATTCAGGCCTATCCTCCCGGCATTCGGGAAAACGGCGGCCAGTATACTCATGCCGCGGCCTGGCTTGGTGCGGCCTATGCTGCAATCGGAGACGGCAACCGCGCCTATCAGATCTTTGACCTCATCAACCCGGTTCGGCGTGCCGCTGACAAAGAGAGTGCCGACCATTATCGCACGGAGCCCTATGTCTTGACGGGCGATGTATCGGGGGTTGGCGCGCGCACCGGACAGGGCGGCTGGTCATGGTACACGGGTGCTGCTGGCTGGACCTGGCAACTGGCCGTTGCCGGAATTCTGGGTGTGAAGCTCAAGGCGGGCGCGATATGCATCGATCCATGCCTGCCGACAGGATGGGGCAGCGCTGAGCTAACATTGGATGGACCGCAGGGACGTCTTGAGATCACCATCGAGGATCGCGCCAAAATCGGCAAGGCGCGCAGCCACATAACCGTCGATGGGAAACGTTGGTCGTCGGCAACAGTGCCGTTTCCAGGGGAAGGCCGAACCAGTCACGTCAGCGTCAAGGTAAAGGATTATCCATCACGGAAACACAAAGGTAAGGGCTGAACTGAATAGGGCACTCACTTAGTGCTTTGGAAAAGGTTCTAGCACCCCACGCACCAATTGTGTTGTGGTCGGTCGCGACATCCTTGGAAGATTTTTCGAAATCAAACCCAATGGCATGACGAATATCAATCCGACCTTGTCGAATTGGTTGACAATGGTGGTCACTCAACAGTCGGAGACTGTCTCGTGCAAATAAATGTGCTGCCAAAGATGGACATGTCCGTCAACACAACCGGATGTTGCCCGCGCTTCAATCCAAAGGGATGGGATGGTCGCAATCTACATTTCGAGGACAAATTGTTTGTACGCGCCACGACGCGCAGTCTGCTTCATGTACCGGTTAACATGGGGGGAGTGTTCACGCGGGTGCAGGGACATATCGAAGATGCCGACGCTCAGGACCCTGACGAGTATCTTGTTCTAAGCCGTGATCTGTCTGCGACTGAAGGCGAACATCTTTTTGCTGTCACGGGCCCGGTGCCGGAAGAGGAAATGACAACCCTGTCCGGCGATTTCATAACCCGCGTCTTCGAAGGGCCATACCGCAAGGCTGCGGACTGGATGCACGAGATGGAGATTGCCGCCAAGGCGATGGGCCACAATGCCGAGCGTATCTTCATGTTCTATACCACCTGTCCAAAATGCGCGCGCACTTATGGTGAGAACTACGTGGTCGGCATCGCACAAATTGACGGTAACCCCGAGAAAATAAGGAGGGCTGAAGATGAAGGATCCTGAACTGGACGTTTTGCTTGATGAATTGGAAACACGAACAGATCTGACTGTAGCTGATTTCGACGGTGTGGCCCGTGGCCTCACTTTTCTGCTGCCTGAGGTGGCGAAATCTGAACAAAACCTTGCTGAGCGCATTGGCACCACGGATACAGCCATGCACATCGCCGATCAGGCGTTTCCCAACTGGGCCGTGCACATTCACGGGCGGGCCAATGACAAAGATGGCCACTGGCGTTGCACATTGCGTGAAACCGACGGGCGGGACAACGACGCCGCAATTGGTTCTGGCCGCTCGCCCGTTTTGTCACAGGCGATCCTCGCCGCCACGATGCGGCTGGCGATGATCGTAAAACAAGACTGATACAGCAAAAATATGGCCTTCGATGTTCGGAACGAACCAATATCGAGAACCACTTCGAAACAAGGAACTTTTTGTTATGGCCGATCTTCCGCGAGCAACCCGCGGCAAGATTAGGCGGGTCTTTGGGGTCGCAAGCTGCCCAAATGAAGAAATCCGATACGAGGAATTATCTCCTTGTGCCAGTGTGATCTGAAAAAGAGGGCGTAATTAGTCGCGGTTGTTCTGTAAGCACTCCAAAAGTGGAAGCGATCAGGCACGCTATTACATCAACCAAGGAGAAAGGCGTGCGCGTTGCTAGATATTCTGACCATTACGCTCAATCCTGCTGTTGACCTCGCCACTTCGGTCGAACACGTCATTGCCGGGCCAAAGCTTTACTGCAGGTCACCGAGGGTTGATCCCGGTGGCGGTGGCGTCAACGTGGCGCGCGCCATTTGCAAACTGGGTGGTAATGCCAAAGCGCTGGTGGCTCTTGGGGGTGCATCGGGTGACCGGTTGCTGGGTTTGATTACAGCGGAGGGGGTGCCTGTCCACCCTGTACCGGTCAGCGGGGAAACCCGCGAAAGCTTTGCCGTGACAGACGAGACCAACGGTGCCCAATACCGCTTTAGCCTTCCCGGCCAGACCCTGACACAGGATGACGGCGTCCGGCTCATCGCTGAAATCGCTGCCAATACCTCACATGGCGGTTACGTCGTTCTGAGTGGCGGCGTCGCGCCCGGATTGGGCGACGCCTACCCGGAACGTATTCTGGCAGCGGTCACCCCGCGCACTGACAAGCTGGTCGTAGATACCTCCAAGGGTGCGCTTGCGCGTCTGATTGCGCAGCCTTCGACCCCCGTACACATCCTGCGGTTGGACCAGAGGGAAGCGGAACGAGCGGCAGGCCATGAACTTAAAACCGCCGACGATTGCATTGCGTTTGGCCAGGCTCTGATCAACCGGGGCGTGGCCCGGATCATTGTTACGGGACGTCAAGCCGAGGGGTCAATCCTCGTCACAACCGCAGAGTGTTACATCTGCCGCACCCCGCAAGTGCCGGTGATCAGCAAGATCGGGGCGGGAGATGCCTTCGTCGGGGCCTTGACCCTGTCGCTGTCCAGGGGCGATGCCCTCGATCTGGCATTGCAATGGGGCGTGGCGGCGGCCAGTGCGACAATGGGAACCGAAGGCACAGACCTATGTGATCGGAGCGTTGTTGAGGCTCTTTTGCCTCAATGTCACGTGAGACAGGTTTAGCCCTCTTCGGCTTTAGCGACGTTGCGCAGCACCTTGATGAAACTATCAGGCGTGACGGAGATACTGTCGATGCCAAAACCGACCAGCCGTTGGGCAAAGGACGGATCGTTGCTGGGTGCCTGCCCGCAGAAACCGACCTTTGAACCGGCTGCATGGGCATCACGAATAACGGTCTCGATCATCCACAGAACCGCTGGATCGTCCTCGCGAAAGAGCGCGGCAAGCTCTTCTGAATCGCGGTCGATGCCCAGGGTCAACTGGGTCAGATCGTTCGATCCGATCGAAAACCCGTCAAAGCGTTCCGCGAACTCCTTGGCGCGTATCACGTTGGACGGAATTTCGCACATCACATAAATCTCAAGCCCATCGCGACCGCGCTTCAGGCCATGTTCTTCCATGACGGCGAGCACAAGGTCCGCCTCTTCAGGGGTGCGGCAGAAGGGGATCATGATAATCACATTATCGAAACCTATCTGCCCCCGCAGACGTGCAATCGCCTGACACTCAAGGGCAAATCCTTCCCTGTAGCTTTCGGAGTAGTAGCGCGATGCGCCGCGAAACCCGATCATCGGGTTTTCCTCGTGCGGCTCGAAATCCCGTCCGCCCAGAAGATTGGCATATTCGTTGGTTTTGAAATCGCTCATCCGCACGATGACCGGCTCGGGATAGCAACAGGCCGCGATGCGCGATAGTCCGCGCGCCAGATGGTCCACGAAATAGGTGGGTTTGTCGTCATAGCCGACTGTCAGCGCCTCAATGTCTGAACGCAGGGCCGTATTGGAAATTGCGTCGAAATTCACAAGCGCCATCGGGTGGACGCGTACTTCGTTGCTGATCACGAACTCCATCCGCGCCAAGCCTACGCCCTTGGCCGGCAAACGCCACCACCGCAGGGCAGCAGAAGGATTGGCGAGATTGAGCATGACCTTTGTGCGAGTTCGCGGCAGGTCCACCAGCGTTTCCTCGGTCACTGTGATCTCCGACAGCCCTTCGCTCACCACCCCTTCCTCCCCACCTGCGCAGGACACAGTCACATCCTGCCCATCATGCAGAATATGCGTAGCATCGCCGCATCCGACGATCGCAGGAAGACCGAGTTCCCGGCTGATGATCGCGGCATGTGACGTCCGGCCACCATGGTCCGTAACAATGGCAGCGGCGCGTTTCATGATCGGTACCCAGTCTGGATCCGTCGTAGACGTGACCAACACTGATCCATCGACAAAACGGTCGATGTCCTCAGCACTCTCAATGATGCTCACGCGCCCAGCCACTGCGGCCTCGCCAACGCTCAGGCCGGTCAGAAGTGTCTTGCCCGGTGTCTGCACCGAGTAGGATTTCTGCGACAGATTTGCGCTACGGGACTGGACGGTCTCCGGTCTGGCTTGGACGATATAGAGCGTGCCGGTCTGACCATCCCGTGCCCATTCCATATCCATCGGTTGGCCATAGTGTTCTTCAATAATGCAGGCCTGACGGGCCAAGGTCAGGATTTCCGCATCACTCAGCACGAACTGCTGTCTTTCTGCCTTCGAGGTTGGCACATTGCGCGGAGCACCCGAAGCATTTCTGATCATCTTGATCTCTTTACCACCTAACTTTTTTTCGAGAATGGGAATCAGGTTGGGGTTGCTCAGAAACGGTTTGAAGACCTGATACTCATCCGGATCAACAGCACCCTGCACGACATTTTCGCCAAGTCCCCAGGCCGCATTAATCAATACGGCATCGGGAAAGCCTGTCTCAGTATCGATAGAGAACATGACGCCTGATCCGCCGATATCAGCGCGAACCATCAGCTGAACACCGACCGAGAGGGCCACTTTCGTGTGCGAGAATCCCTTCATCTGGCGGTAGGAGATCGCGCGATCTGTAAACAGTGACGCGTAGCATTTACGACATGCGTTCAGGAGCGCTGCTTCTCCGATGACATTCAAAAAGGTTTCCTGTTGACCGGCGAAACTCGCATCCGGCAAATCTTCAGCCGTGGCGCTGGAGCGCACAGCGACGGGAACATTTTCCTCGCCATGCGTTTTTCCCAGGTCTCTGTAGTGGGTCAGGATCGCCTTGGCGGTATCCTCAGGCCAGTCGCCGCCCACAATTAGGGAACGGATTGCCTTGCCAGCCTCATGCAGAGTGGTTTCTCCCACAGCAAGTTTATCAAGTTCAGTTGCGATGCTTGCATCCAAATTGTTGGCGGAAAGGTAGTGGCGAAAAGCGTCTGCCGTTGTGGCAAAGCCCGGCGGAACAAGAATTCCCTTCTCGCTCAAGGTACCAATCATCTCACCTAGAGACGCGTTTTTGCCGCCGACAAGTTCGACATCGTCGCGTTTAAGTTGATCAAATTCAATCACATGTATTTTCTGATTTTCCATCCTGCGTCCTCTTGCGGAAGGCTGACATCAGAATGCTACCTTCCGCGCCGGACAGATTGATGTAGATCAGTTGGGGTCCGACTGAGGTGCCCCTGGATTTGCAATCGCCTTCCGGGAAATGATGCAATCACGTCTCGCAACGGACCTTACCTTGTAGGCATTTTTCAGCGCGGTCTGGTGGCTCAAATCAAATACCAAAGTGATGATTCACTCTGATCAGGTTTAGCGATTTACCAACAAAAAGCTTCTTCCAGCTTATGAAGCGGATAAGGATTGAGCGGCGACACCTACGTCAACCGCGACGCTCCACGTCAAGACGTTTTCGACTACATTAAGATGTTCCAGAACCCGACCCGTAAGCACACGAACAACGTCAATCTGGCACCAGTTGATTATGAAGCAAGACAGTGCAAATCGAACACCGCAGGTGTTCAAGAAACTAGGGATACCTCATAAGACCGTTCCAACACTCAACCCTCGTCCATTGACGAATGTCAATTCACTGTTCTGCCACCGGAATACGCTGCTTCATAAGATGTTGTGCAGGAGCCCTTTTTGTGAAGCGAGCAATATTGTTTATATTATTGGTAGAAATGGGGTGCTCGCCGGAAAGCGCTTCATCAGGACGTACAGCCTTCATCAACTCCTGCGCATCTTGTCATGGTCTCACTGGTCGTGGGGATGGACCTTTGGCTGCGGAGCTTGAAGTGAAGCCCGCCAACTTAACAAAAATTGCTGCGCGGCGCGACGGTCTTTGGCCGATGGTCGAGGTGATGTCCATAATCGACGGGTACCATCGCCGGACCCTACCACGAGAGAAAATGCCAATATTTGGCGACTTGGCAGAAGGTAAGTTGGGTCCTTTCGATGCGGGAGATGGCAGGCTAACACCCACACCGGTTAAGCTGATTGCATTGGCAAATTATCTTGAATCGATTCAGGATCCAAAGGCGACGGGAACATTTCCCTGATTGCCGCCTCTTCGCTGTTGGCCTGAAATCTGTCGTACCAGTGCCGGAGCGTCTTTGCATAGTGCAATCGCCAGCATTCAGCCATAGATTTGCGTTTTCAATTGCGGGCAATACTTCGGACATGGCCGGAACGTACCCGCCGGGGAAAATGTATTTTGTTATCCAGTGATTGGTCGCGATATACGCCTTTTTTGGGCCTGCGCCTGTTCCAGCATGTCATCCGGACACTTGAAATACGCACAAGAATATTGCCGATCCTGCTCCAGAAATAGATCATAGAGCGCACCCGACAGATCGTAGTGATGCGCGACGTTGCGTTTGGCGGCAGACGCAAAAATGTTCTGATCGAACCGTCGCCGAAAAATCCGCATCCTGTTGATGGCGCGCATCCACCAAACGGGTGTCTGGATTTTGACATTGCGCACTATTATCTCCAGCAAACCGTGAAGGTCATTGCCGTCAATCGTAATCTCCCTGTTCAAATAGCCCTCCCGCCAAGATGACCACCGCACTCCTCGACCGTCTGACCAACCGCTGCCACATCTTGGAGACCGGAAACGACAGCTTCCGCTTCAAGGCAAGTTCAGCCGCGGCAGCGAAAAAGAAGAAGGAGGAAGATCATCTGTTGACCCAAGACTGAACCCCGAAACATAACTTAAAGGTGGATCACTTCTCGATGAAAACCCGGGTCACTTCTGGGTGGAAGTCAACACCCTGATGCCCTCATCGTTCTTAGCTCCTCTCACAGCCAGGGAAGTCTAACCGAAAACGCCAGTTTCAAACGATCCAAATATTGGGGGGCAGACCGGGGGGGAGAGCACGAACAATGAGCCGGTGGCCGGTCTGGAGGTTAGAATAAAGTCGGTCGCCCGTACTAATACTTCCCATGCAAACTTCCGGAAATGTCACGTTTTCTCCATCCATGTACGAACCTTTGAGGTTTCTCTCTCAGCATTCTTTGACTGCAGAAAAGGCATTTAGGATACTAATATAAAATAGAAATGTGGGGTGCAAAGTCCCCTAGGTGCCCTTGCTAAGCGACCAGTTGGCAAAAAAACCGGTAAGGGCGAGATTACCGTATAATAACGGGCGTTCCACCTAACTATTCCGCTTGAGAAACAACGGTGCCAAACTGGTTCACTGGTCGCCTAAACGACGAACTTGACCCTTTGAGATATGTGGTTCTGTCAGTTTTGTCCTTGTAAGAGAAATGATTTAGCACCCGTCTATTCGTCCGCCCCGGCGCCCAATAGCTTAGGAAACTGGCTAGGCTATGTTGCGTGGCAGATGTGTCAGAAGTCTTGGTGCTCAGCAGATCCAGCATGCGAAGAAAGGCAAATCTCGTCGTCAGCATACTTCTGGATCGGTAAAAGTTTGAAGATTTCCGAACTTGGACACAAGCCAATGAGCTAGACCGTTTTGCGCCAAGCTTGGGGAATACCGCCCCAGTGGCTCGATTCCACCTGATCAAACAGTCGAGATCACATTGATTATAGCTGTCATTGCACTGAGCTACTTATTTTCAGTGTCATCAAAAACCCAACATCAGCCTTAAGGTGGATTTATGGGTGGATAACATCTACCCGAAAAGGTAATTAAGCATTAAAATCAATGTTTTAGATTTTTAAAATGGTGCCCAGGGGCGGAATCGAACCACCGACACGAGGATTTTCAATCCATCCAATGTGACTGATGTTTGCGCATTAGCATTTACGTTACAGCAACGTAAATGATTGAGCACAGGACTTGTGACACCCGATCGGCGCTATCTATAATTTAACAGTTCAAGCACCGGATGTCAGATCCAAGCTAGCCTTGGACGCTGGCAACGAAAGCAGCACTCAATTCTAAAGACGGAAAAAGAGTGGATAAGGCTCACGGAGTGCGGCACTAATGGCCAACTCATTAGTCGGTAAAGGTACCACGAGGCCGGGCGAAAGTTAAAGCTGCAACAGCCCCAACCAACCAACCACCAAGGTGCGCTTCCCACGCCAATCCACCGCGCATAACGAAAGCAAGCAGAACGTTTGCGACAGCTATTGCTAGCACCGAGCTAAAGACGGGAGTGATTGGAAGATTCAATTGCTGTCGCATAAGATAATCCCATGCTTGCCAAACACCGATCAATCCAAAAACAGCCCCAGATGCGCCTATCATTGGGGCACTGCTCGTTGAAATCAGTCCGAAGGCCGCAGCACCTCCTATTGCTGAAAACGAAAGAATTACCGTGGTCTTTATTGCCCCAGCGGAGCCCGCAACCATCTTACCGAGGGCGAGCAAGACGACACTGTTCAACAAGAGGTGCGCAATACCTCCATGTAGGAATGCGTATGTAATGAACATCGTGACGACATGGCCTGAAAACACTGGCCCTACATCATTATAAAGCAGCGGCTGCCAAAAGGCACCATACGTGAACGCGATCCAACGCCACTCAGGTGTTCCAATCACACCAGCATCTGCGGCGCTAAGTGAGAATTCAATTAATGCCATCATCCCGACGATCCACCAAAGAAAAGCCGGTGCGCCAACTTTCTGGTTGTGGTCATCATTAAGATCGATTGTTCTGCGGCGCATGCTCCATCGTCTAGTCCAACACCGAGGCAGTGAGAAGGTCAAAATCACTGAACCTCCGTCAATTACACCGCTTCAGTCATTCTTTCACTGGTGGGTCAATGACCGACCCGCTGGACTTAGCCTGCCCATCCGATACCATCACCTTTATGTGCAACCTGTATTCAGCCACCATGCCCGTTGAGGCCATGCGCCATCTGTTCGCCGTCTCACCCGACTTCGACCGGCTGGGTAACGCGGAACCCTTGTCCGCGATCTACCCGAAATACCGCGCCCCAATCGTCACGATTGAAGACGGCGACCGGTACCTGACGCGCGCACGATGGGGATTCCTGACACCGAACAAAAGCAAGAAGACAGGGAAATGGCTGAAGCCTCAGGCATGGAACAACACCCGTGATGACAAGATTCGATCCGCTGGGCTCTGGAAGGAGAGCTTCGAACACCGCCGTTGCCTGATACCTGCGACGGCCTACGCCGAAGCCACGGGACGCAACCCTGCGACCTTCCACTGGTTCAACCTCAAGGATACGGGTGCGTTCGCCTTTGCAGGGATATGGAAATACCAGAAAGCCACCCTTGGCGATACGGAGGTGGACGATACATTTTACAGCATGGTGACAACCAAGCCCAACGACTTCGCTGCCAAGTTTCACAACCGCATGCCGCTTATCCTGTCCCCAGACGATTATGACCAATGGCTGCACGGTGACGCGGAGACTGCTGCCCAACTTCTAGGTCCGTTACCTTCCGATCAAATGCAAGTCATCGGCAGTGGGGAAAGCCTGAGGTCCGAACCCGAATAATCCCGCATTGACGGTTGACAGAATGCACTGAACTAAGGGAGGAACATAGCAGGAACATCTAAGGAGATTCTGCATGCCTGTCTTCCCGCTAGACCTGTCGTTTGTCAGCACCGGCCTACCTGTCAAGCTGGTCGCCAATCCAGTAAGTGCAGGGTTTCCTTCGCTCGCTGGCGATGACCTTGAGGATGAGATTGACCCTATTTCTTGGGTTGTACGGCATCCGTCGTCTACGTTCTGGTGGCGTGTCGAGGGCGATTGTTTATGGGATGTTGGTATTCGCGACGGCGATCTGATTGCGGTGGATCGTGCTGGCAAGCGCCGCATTGGCCGCGCAGTGCTGGCAGTGGTGGAGGGCGCTGTCACTGCGAAGATATTACGCAAGCGGGGCGACCGCTACTTCCTCGCACCAGCAAACAGTCAAGTGGATTTCCCAGACATTGAGCTGACGGAGGACAGCGAAATCTGGGGCGTGATCGCGGGTGTCGTGCGCCGATACAATCTGGAATGAAGCGGCCTATCGCAATCTCAGACAGTGCCAACTTCTATGTTTCCGCAGAACGCATATTTGATCCAACCCTGAAAAACGTGCCGGTGATAGTTTTGTCCAACAATGATGGCTGCGCGGTTGCGCGATCTGATGAGGCAAAGGCACTCGGGATCAAGATGGGCGAACCCCTGCATCTACTACAGGATAAGATCAAGGCGCATGGGGTCCGTGTGTTCAGCTCAAACTATACTCTGTATGGCGACATCAGCCGCCGCGTGGTCGAGGTCTACGAGGACTTCACGCCGAATGTTGAAATCTACTCAATCGATGAGTGCTTCCTCGACTTTGGAGGGTTTCAGGACCGCGATAAACATGCGCGAGAAATGCGACGGGCGGTTCTGAAACGTATTGGGGTGCCGGTACGCGTTGGTATCGCCCCGACCAAGACGCTGGCGAAATGCGCCAACGATATTGCAAAAAAGAACCCGATCTTTGCGGGGGTGTTGGATATCATGGATGATGCTCTTGCCACTTGGTTGCTGCCGATGGTGCCAGTGGGCGATATCTGGGGGGTTGGCCGCAAGACAAATGCGAAGCTGCAAAAGCTTGGAATCCACACTGCTGCAGACCTACGGGACATGCCAACAAAGCAAGCGCGCGCGGTGGGTACGGTTGTTCTGGAAAGAACGGTGCTGGAGCTACAGGGCGAAGCCTGTATTGCCTTTGATGATGTTGAGCCACAGCGCAAAGGAATGGCCGTCACACGCTCAGCAGGCAAGCCTATGACTGACTTTGACACCCTGTTCCAAGCCGTTACCGCGCATGCCACCCGAGCGGCTGAAAAGCTGCGTCAGCACGGGCTGGTTGCGGGAACACTGACCGTGTTTTTCCATACCAATAGGCACCGCCAAGGCAGGCCGCAGTATGCGGGATCACGATCCACACGGATGGTGCCGATGTCCTCAGATACCTTTGAGCTGGTCCAAGCCGCGCGTCGTTGTGCGGAAGCTGCTTGGCCGAAAGGTACTGGGAAGGAGTACGGTTTTACCAAGGCAGGCGTCATGCTGGATGATCTGTTGCGGATAGAGGATCGGCCTCTGACGCTGTTTGACAGACCCCACGCGACGCCAAGCGCGGCCATGATAGCGCTCGACCAAATCAACAAGAGGTTTGGAAAGAACACAATGGTGTTGGCCAGTGAGGGGATGAAGCGGCCTTGGCAGTTGCGGTCAGACCATCGAAGCCCACGATACACAACGCGGCTATCTGACCTGCCTGTAGTGCGGTGAAAAGATGGTTGTGGTAGGTTGGGAAGGGCGGAAACCGGACTTTCGCTGCGCTTTGCTTAGAGGTCTGCTGTGCGGACTTCGTGAACTTTCGCTGCGTCTGCTCCAAAGCCCGCTTCGCGAAATTGTGTGATGCCAAAATCGGTCTTTTCTAACAGGTGAAGCGAGCACGATCGCAAAGCGAGTGAAGCGTTAGAAGGCTAAGTTGAAGGCATAGCGTGGGTTGCCATAGCGGCACAGTAGGCATCGGTTTTGCCCACTGCTTCGCAGAGCCGTGCCACGTTTGGCCGCGACGAAAAAAGGGCATCCTGATCGTAGTGCCATTCCGAGTACATCGTGACATAGAAATCCAAGCCGGACAGGCCAGAGGCAAGGAAAAAAGGTGTCCCAGAAATCGCGTTTTCGAGTTTATCGAACACCGCATCGAAGTCAGCTCGCGCCCGCTTTAAAACCTGATCCATAGCGTCTTGAGAAGAAGCAAACCTGTAGGGATGCCCACAACGCGTTCCGGCGCTGCCGCCAGATGTGGCAATGACATTGAGCCAGAACAGAAAATTGGATCGATCTTCATCCGGGTGCAAAGGGGTCAGTCCAGATTTGGGGTACATCTCTCCTATTAATGTTATCGCAGCTGCGGCTTCGCCAATTGTCCGTCCATTCGGCAGCGTCAACGCTGGCACAAGACCGATCGGATTGAGGGACAGATAAGTTTCACTTCGATTCTCCTTTTGCGCCAAGTCCACAAACCGCAGCTGATAGTCGGCTTTGACGTGCTCTAGACTTGCATGAACGGCTATCGAACTCGCCAAAGTACTCCAATACAGTGTGAACATTGATTTCCCCTTCGTTCGTGCGCGTGAACGCGATTGTTCGTTTCTTATTTCAAACTGTAACCGTCGCGTTCCGATGTGGTCTAATCAGATTCCATTTGGCAGCGCTAAAGAAATTCTTTATTCATTCTATATGCGTATATCTCACCTGAATGCCTTGCGCGCTCTGGAAGCGACATTGCGGCTGGGTAGTTTTACCAAGGCTGCGCAAGAACTTGGCATCACCCCCGCCGCAGTCGGCCAAAGAGTGCGACTGCTTGAAGAGTACCTTGGCGTGGTGCTGTTCGAACGTTCGGGCGCAGGCATCCTGCCCACGACCAAAGCTCAAGACGTAGAGAAGAAACTCTCGGAAGGCTTCATCAACATCTCGCTCGCCTTTGAAGCCCTGTCCCCCAAGTCCTCGAGCGATTCATTGCGCGTTACTCTACCGGAGTCCTTCGCAGAAAATTGGCTCACCCCCGCACTCACCGACCTTTACGAGCAATACCCCAACCTCAATCTCTACTTGGAGCCGACCAATCGCGACGTCGATCTGGAGGCCGAGGATTTTGATCTGACGATCAGGTACGGAAAGAGCAGCGGCAGGCATTTGGAAGACCTCGTCCTGTTCGGAGATCGTATAATGCCGATCTGCTCTCCAGAGTTTGCGGATCGGCATGGCCTATATCCAGACCAAAGATCCCTAGAAGGTGTGCCACTGATCTTTGTTGCGAACCGGACGAAAGATCCCGGTTGGGTAGGTTTCGAAGACTGGGGCGCAGCATTTGGATTCGATCCCGCGCATCTCGGCCATGGCGTCCGCATCTCGAAGACTGGCTCGGGTCTGCAAGCGGCAATTGCTGGTCAAGGGCTGGTTCTTTGTGGCCTTGTGGAAGCTTTCAACGCATTGAAGGCTGGCTTGCTTGTCTTGCCGTTTGGCCCATCCGTGGGATATCAGACTCGATACGCATATCGCTTAGTTTGGGCCAAATCACGACTAGATCACGAAAACAAGCAGCCGTTCATTGATTGGATTGTCGCGAAATCTGAAGCCTTCGTCTCAGACTTAGAGAACTACCTAAAGGGGGCTTGATCCGCCTGCGGATCTCTTAACGCAGGAGTGCAGCGCCTTCCGCAATTCTGGTCAAAACGGTCGTTTTTGACACTTTTATCGTGACGTCCGAAATCATTGAAAATCCTATGAACATACCCTTGGCAAAACTCTGTTTGATTTTGGCACGTTTTTGACCGCCTCTTGAAAACCGGGCATCCGCGCAGAGTGCAGCATCGGGTAATAGGGGCTCACACCTGCCGTTCGCTGCGTGGCGGACCAATGTCAGCTCTGGGCCGTCCCTGCCGGAGATGATGAGCTCGAAATTTGAACGTGCTGCGGCTAATCTAATGACGGCAGTGAGCCCAATTTGACAGATGCTACGCGGCTTACGAACGGCGGCTAAACCGAAGGCCACGAATAGTTTTGGCAGGGTGACAAATTACGTTTAACATAGTGTGATGGACAACATGAATTCCACGGAAGCGTTTTATACTTCCGTCCCTTTGCACAAAGACTTTGCCACACTGTCAGATGCGCACATTTATACATCTTTGCCAAACGACTGGTGGGTCGCAACTTCTGACATTATTGGATCAACACAAGCAGTCGCAGACGGACGATACAAGACTGTAAATATGGTCGGGGCCGCCGTGATTTCAGCGCAAATGAATGCCCACGAAGGCAAGCCCTTTCCCTTCATATTTGCCGGAGATGGTGCCGGATTTGCGGTGCCTCCAGAATGGAAAGACCGGGCCGAAGAGGCCTTGTTGGCCGTGAAGGCATGGGCGCAAGCCGAATTTGATATGGGCTTGCGGGTCGGAATGATGCCCATCTCAGATATTCGTACTGCGGGTTTGGATGTGACTGTTGCGCGCTTTCAGGCGGCTGAAGGCGTTGATTATGCCATGTTTTCGGGTGGCGGCCTTAGTTGGGCCGAGACACAAATGAAGGCAGGTGCACAGATATCGGCTGAAGCGCCCCTGGGCACCAAGCCAGACCTCACGGGGCTGTCGTGCAGATGGAGCCATATGCCAAGTCAACATGGCGTCATTCTGTCGGTTGTTATTCTACCTTGCGATGGTGTTCCCAGCCCAGCCTTTTCAATTTTTGCACAGAGCGTTCTAAAGGTTGTGCGCGGCCTTACGGGCGCAGGCCATCCGGCGGAAGCGGCTGGGCCAGGCGTCAAGTGGCCACCGGCAGGAGCGACGTTAGAAGCGCACGCGCAGCGCGGTGATGGAACGCTTGGTGCGTCGCGGCGCAAAGTTTTGTTCGAGAGTTTTGTCGCATGGATACTTATCAAGACGGGTTTGAAAATTGGTGGCTTTGATGCACGCAGATATCGCCGCATAGTGGGGCAAAACGCTGATTTTCGAAAGTTCGAAGATGGCTTGAAGATGACACTTGATTGCGATCCGGACACAGAGAAGCAACTGCGCGACCTGCTTGAGCAGGGTGCCGCAGACGGCGTTATCCGCTTTGGTCTGCACAGTCAGTCAGAAGCAATGATGACCTGCATCGTGCCCTCTATTTTGGCTGACAATCATGTGCATTTTGTGGATGGCGCATCAGGTGGGTATACAGCGGCAGCACAATCAATCAAACACGGCCTTAAAGCCGAAGATTAAATCTGTTTGAGCCAGTACATTCTCCTTGCATTTCAGAACGTGAACTCGATCAGGACTCTCAAGAAGGTCTCGGCATTAGCCTGTTCATCGCGCATGAGATTGCGAAAGGACATCACGGCAAGATGGAGGTATTGTCAGCGAATGACACGACCGAATTTAAGTTCCGTTTGCCTCCGGCTTAGGCACCACCTATTGGGGACAAGGTGGGTCTGAAATCTGCAATAGCGGTCGCTTGTGGCGTTGAGGCCAGCGGCAGCAATGTCCCGCAGACTACCAGTTCGCTAGCGGCTCGATTCTGCACCTGCAGCGAAAGTCCGGAATGACGGGCCGCACCGCAGCGGTGGCATGGTAATGTGAATGGCCGGTAAGGGCCGTTCGTTACGACGAAGGCGACGGCCATAATTTCACTGCTCTATCCAGTTTGTTCTCATGGAAGTCCGAGGCGTTCGGCCTCAAATGGTGCCCATAAAAGAGCCCGACCCGCTTTTCGCATTCGAAAAACCCGGGTGCGGGTAATCCACCTCTTGCTTTCCTGATTATCTTTCCGACAGAGCGGAAGGGAGTTACCGATGGCCCTGGTTGAGTGCTACTGTGGCCTTGGAGATCGGGTCCCGGACGCAACGACAGTCTGGTTGTATCCCGAGGCGCTTGCGCAAGCGGGCAAGGTGGAGGAATTGTTCAAGCTCTTCGATAGTCACCTCGCGCGGCAGGGGTATATCGCGCGGGGCGAACAGATACTGGACGCATCCATCGTACCGGTGCCGCGCAACCACAACACCCGCGAAGAAAATGCGGCGATCAAGGGCGGTGACGAACCGGAAGGTTGGGAAAACAAGCCTGCAAAGCGGTCACAGAAAGATACCAATTTACCTAATGAGTTAGAAAAGCTCACTCATGGCAAAGACTAGGCTGGCAATAAGTCGTATTCAAGCTTTTCAAACATCGACACGTCTTCTTCCGCATTTTCGAACAAATGTCCGTAGACATCCATCGTCATATTGATTGACGCGTGTCCCAGAAGCGTTTGGATCTTCTTTGGATTCCAGCCCTGCTCAATGAACAATGACGCGGCGGCGTGTCTAAGTGCATGGATGCCGAACTTTGACTGGCCACTGTGATCAACGATACCGTTGTCGACCAACATGGGCTTAAACACACGGTTGTATATGTTAGAATAATTCTGAACTTTCCCCACTGAGTTCGGGAATGCCAGATCAAGAGGGCTCAATGGGGCCAGTCCCTTCCATTCTGACAGCACCTTGAACACCGTTGGAGCCATGGGGATTGTTCGTACCCCGGCTCGACTCTTTGGCGCACCTATTTGGCAGTATTCGTCTGCCCGTTGATTGACGCGAATGACCTTGGCCTGAAAGTCGATGTTGCCCCACGTCAAGCCTCTTAGCTCAGATATGCGCATTCCGGTGAAGATCGCAGTGATGAACATAGCTTTGTGCGAGGCGGGCGCATTGTCGATGATCTTTCGGATTTCATTCTTGGTTGGAATGATTTTGTCATCGCCCAGCGCTCTAGCTTGACGTTTTACCTTCACGTCGACTCCGACGTTGTGATCGATCCACTCCCGTTCAACGGCTTCAGATAATATTGAACGCAGACTAACCATGATTTTGCGTACCTGTGCACGCGACACCCCGCCGTCCATGAGGCCATGCATGAAGTCTCTGATCTGACTGCGTGACAGATCAGTGAGCAGAAGATCCCCTATCTTCGGTTCAATGTGAATCTTGGTATGGCTCCTGTAGGCTTTGAGCGTCGATCGCTCCAATTCATTACGCTGGCAAGATTTCAACCAGCTGTCACAAGCGTCAGCGACTGTCTTAGTGTTCCGTGGCATATGCATCTCCATAACGTTGTTTCTCTATGCTTCATTATACAACAACGCGGGTCGATCGTCGGGCATATTCCGATGCTCAGCGCAAATAAAGTGCTTCAATTTCAATGCCTAGAGGTAAATTCGGGTTGAAATTCGAAAGCCGTCAGATTCAGGCCGAATAGTGATTGCATGTTTAAGGCAGATCTGATCATTTACGTTGTAACAACGGTTAAGGGGGGGCGATAATGCTAGTATACTTACTTATTGACTACGGGCCGAAGCCTACAGGTCCGATAAAGGACTGTGCGGCAGCGAAGCAGCAGATCAGCAACTTCCGCCATCTCATAAATTCGAACGAGAGAAGTGTCAGCCCTAGTGTTTTCCACGACTATTCTAGATCGCGAACAAAGCTCAGCGATCTACCCAAGTTAGAGCACCTGCTGAAGCAAGCGAAAGACGCAGGCGCAGTGATTTGGATCGATGACTTCCGAAGAATATTCGTAAAGTGCGACAGTGCAGAAAGGGTGGGCCTATTTAATGAAATTCGGAACTATGCGGGGCATTTCAGAGATTTACGAACCAAGCGAGATATTGGCGAACTCAGTCACGTGATCACGCGGAATATCCTAGAGGTTGAGAGTCCCTTGCGGTTCTCAATAGCGAAGGCGACACGGTCCACAATGAACGCTGACGAGAAGCGTCAACAAACCCGAAAAGCTACCCAAGCGTCACAAGAGGCAAGAGCAGAAGCAGCTAATTTGAAAGCAAGCGAACTGCATGGACTAAAGGCAGAGCTACTGCAAAA
>RCMY010001818.1_pt1 | contig 27344 bp, 17 predicted proteins | sample 2041341 | NCBI WGS metagenome assembly RCMY01 (sample SAMN09708234, study PRJNA481090) | Marine sediment metagenome, whole genome shotgun sequencing project.
AACAAGGAGCAACACATGCCCAAGGCAGTCGGTATCGACCTCGGTACCACCAACTCAGTCGTCTCGGTCCTCGAAGGCGGCGAGCCCGTCGTCATCGCGAACTCCGAAGGTGGCCGCACCACCCCGTCCGTCGTGGCGTTCTCCAAGGCCGGCGAAGTGCTGGTCGGCGAAGTCGCCAAGCGTCAAGCGATCACCAACCCCGACCGCACGTTCCGCTCGGTCAAGCGCCACATGGGCGAGGCCTGGAAGTCCGAAGACATCGACGGCAAGCAGTACACCGCACAGGAGATCAGCGCTCGCACGCTGATGAAGCTCAAGCGCGATGCCGAGAGCTACCTGGGCGACACGGTCACCCAGGCAGTCATCACCGTCCCCGCCTACTTCGACGATGCCCAGCGCACCGCCACGAAGGAAGCCGGCACCATCGCGGGCCTCGAAGTGCTCCGCATCATCAACGAGCCGACCGCTGCTGCGCTCGCATACGGCCTCGACAAGAGCGACGAGGACGAGACCATTCTCGTGTTCGACCTCGGTGGCGGCACCTTCGACGTGTCGGTCCTCGAGATCGGTGACGGCGTCTTCGAAGTGAAGTCGACCCACGGCGACACCGTCCTCGGTGGCGACGACTGGGACCAGCGCATCATCGACTGGCTCGTGCAGCAGTTCAAGGCTGCCCACGGTGTCGACCTCAGCGCCGACCGCATGGCCGCACAGCGTCTGCAGGAAGCCGCCGAAAAGGCCAAGGTCGAGCTCAGCCAGGTGCAGAGCACGCAGATCAACCTGCCGTTCATCACCGCCACCGCCGATGGCCCGCTGCACCTCGACGAGCAGCTCACCCGCTCCAAGTTCCAGGAGCTCACCGCTGACCTCATCGAGCGTTGCCGCGTCCCGTTCGAGCAGGCCCTCAAGGACGCCGGCGTCGCCAAGGGCGACCTCAACCACGTGATCCTCGTCGGTGGCTCGACCCGCATGCCGGCCGTCACCGACCTCGTGCAGGACCTCACCGGCAAGGAGCCGAACAAGACCGTCAACCCGGACGAAGTGGTCGCCATCGGCGCCGCTGTCCAGGCCGGCGTGCTCCGTGGCGACGTCAAGGACGTGCTCCTGCTCGACGTGACCCCGCTGTCGCTCGGCATCGAGACCAAGGGCGGCATCATGACCAAGCTCATCGAGCGCAACACCACGATCCCGACCAAGCGCACCGAGACCTTCACCACGGCCGAGAACAACCAGCCGTCCGTCGAGATCCACGTGCTGCAGGGCGAGCGCGACATGGCGAGCTACAACAAGACGCTCGGCAAGTTCCAGCTCGTCGACCTGCCGCCGGCGATGCAGGGTGTGCCGCAGATCGAGGTCACCTTCGACATCGACGCCAACGGCATCGTCCACGTCAGCGCGAAGGACCGGGCCACCGACAAGACCCAGTCGATGACCATCACCGGTCAGTCGACGCTCGACAAGGACGTCATCGACCAGATGGTCAAGGACGCCGAGTCCCACGCCGAAGAGGACAAGCAGCGCCTCGCCGAAGCCGAAGCACGCAACAACGCCGACAGCCTCGTGTACCAGACCGAAAAGGTGCTCCGCGACCAGGGCGACACCGTCCCGGCCGACGAGAAGGAAGCCGTCGAGACACCCCTCGCGGACCTGAAGAAGGCCCTCGAAGGCAACGACCACGACGCCATCAAGGCGGCCACCGAAACACTCATGACAGCAAGCCAGGCCTTCAGCCAGAAGCTCTACGAAGCTGCTGCCAAGGACGCCGGTGCCGAGGGTTCCTCGGCTTCGGGCCAAGGTGACGGCGCCGGAGCAGTCAACGACGACGACATCGTCGACGCCGAGATCGTCGACGACGCCGACGCTGCTTCGGGAGAGACAGACGCCGAGGCAGGTGCTTGAGCATGGGTGACGGTGATCTCTACGATCCCGACGACCTGAGCGCCGAGGAACTGACCGGGAGTGCTTCCCGGTCGGCATCGGAGTCTGCTGCCGCTGCTGATGCAGCTGCGGCAGAGTCGCCAGGCTCGGGCAGCGAACCCGAGCGCGAGAGCGAACTCGACGACATCGACACCCTGTCCGCGCTCGACTTCGACACCCCCGAGGGCATCGTCGTCGAGGGCGGACCAGGTCCGGCAGAACCGGTGCCCGAGGTCGACTACTCAGACATCGACGTCGCCGCACTCCTCGCCGAGCGCGAGGAGTACAAGTCGATGGCGCAGCGCATCCAGGCCGAGTTCGAGAACTTCCGCAAGCAGGCCACGATCAGGGCGCAGAACGACGCCGACCGGGCGACCGGTCGACTCGCCGAAGCGTTCCTGCCCGTGCTCGACGCAGCCGAAGCAGCGTTCCTTCGTCATCCCGACGAAGTGGGTCCGCTGTTGAACCAGATGTTGACCGAGCTCAAGAAGCACGGCCTCGAGACCCTCGATCTGCACGGGCAACCGTTCGATCCCGAGGTGGCCGAGGCCGTGGCACACGAGCCGGTCGACGGCGGTGAACCGGTCGTCGCCGAAGTGCTGCGTAGCGGCTACCAGTGGAAGGGCAAGACCCTCCGCGCCGCCATGGTGAAGACGAAAGACTGAACAGTTGCGGATGGGGTCAGACCCCTTTCGTAATGATTTCACAGAGTTACGGACGGGGCCTGACCCCATCCGCAACTCTGGGGAGCGAGCTCCGAGGAGGTGAGCTGGAATGACCGCACAACGTGACTGGTACGAGAAGGATTTCTACAAGACGCTGGGCGTCGCCGAAGGTGCCACCGACAAGGAGATCACCAAGGCGTACCGCAAGCTCGCCCGCGAGTCGCACCCCGACAAGAACCCGGGTGATGACGCGGCCGAGGAGAGGTTCAAGGAGATCTCGTCGGCCTACGACGTGCTCGGCAGTGAGGACAAGCGCGCCGAGTACGACGAGATCCGGCGAATGGGCCCGTCGATGATGGGTGGCCGCCGCAACGGTTCGGCCGGCGGATCCGACGGATTCTCGTTCAACGTCGGCGACATGGGTGGCGGCCTGGGCGACGTGCTCGGCGGCATGTTCGGCGGACGCCAACGTGGACGCGGCGGTGCCGGCGTCCAGCCGCGCCGCGGCGCCGACATCGAAGCGTCGTTGACGGTCGACTTCGCCGACGCCGTGACCGGCCTCGAGACGACGCTCTACCTGACGACCGACGCCCAGTGCTCCACGTGCCACGGCAGCGGAGCGAAACCGGGCACCGCGCCGAAGGTCTGCGCCAACTGCCAAGGACGTGGCGTCACCGACGACAACCAGGGCATGTTCTCCTTCTCCAGCCCGTGCCAGGTCTGTCAGGGTCGCGGCACGGTCATCGAATCACCATGTGGAACCTGCCGCGGGAGCGGTGTCGAAAAACGGCCCCGTGAAGTCAAGACACGCCTGCCCGCCGGTGTGAAGGACGGCCAGACGATCCGGCTCAAGGGTCGTGGTGGCCCCGGCCGCAACGGAGGCCCGAACGGCGACCTGCTCGTGCAGCTCAAGGTGATGCCCCATGACCGGTTCGGGCGGAATGACAACAACCTGACCGTGGCCGTCCGTGTGCCGTTCGCCGACGCTGCACTGGGGGCCGACATCGATGTTCCGACGCTCGCCGGCCCGACGGTCACCATGCACATCAAGCCGGGAACGCAGTCGGGGAGCCGTCACCGCGTGCGAGGCAAGGGCATCGAGACACCCAAGGCGACCGGTGACCTGATCGTCACGGTCAACATCATCGTGCCCACGGAGATGACCGACGCGGAGCGCGAGGCGATCACGGCCCTTCGCGCAGCAACTACCCTGGACGCACAGCCCGCGAGCGACACGACCGAGTCGAGCGGCGCGACCGCCTGATCCGGCCGAGCTGCCCACGCCGACCGACCGACATGACCGACATGACCGACCCAGCAGACAACGAGACAGCGACCGGCCCCGACGGCGCCACCGCTGGGCACCGGCCCACCGCCGTGTACGTCATTTCGGTCGCGGCGGAACTGTCCGGCATGCATCCCCAGACGCTGCGCATCTACGAGCGACGTGGTCTGGTCACACCCGCACGCACCCAGGGCGGCAACCGGCGCTACAGCGATGCCGACATCGCCGTGCTCCGACGAATCTCGGAGCTGACCAACGAGGGGATGAACCTCGAAGGCATCCGGCGGGTCATGCGGCTCGAGATCGAGAACGCACGCCTGCGTGCCGAACTCGAACAGGCACGATCGATTGCCCTGCACGCCATCGAAGATGCCCAGCGGAGTAAACGGGGTGTGCGCGCCGCCCAGCACGGTTCCGGCAACGACTTGGTCCCGCTCAAGCAGGCGATCGCCGTCTTCGGCAAGCGCGCCAGCATCTTCGAACGCGACTGACCCAGCCGTCGACTGCTGATCAACGGCGGCGACGGGGCAGTACTCGCGCCAGCGTGCGGCGTGCCGTACTCGGCCCGGAACTCACCACAGGAGCCACCGTCGTGACTCGCTCGACGACCCACGGCCGCAGATGGGCCGCAGTCGTCGCGGCGGCATCGGTGATGATGTCGACCGGTCGAATCCGGCCGACCAGCCCGGCGGCACCGACCGCGGCGCCGATGGCGACGCACTGCCGTTCGGGCGCACGAAGATCGTGGGGCGGGAACTGCGGCACCTGCTCTCCATCCACCACGAGTTCGACCGCTCGATCGAGGTCACCGTCAGACGACGCATCCTCGGACCGCGCGCGAATCTTGTCGATCAGTTCGGCGTTGGCGTCAGCGGCGACGACGCCGTCGAAGAACCCGACCGAGAACGTCGTGTCCGCCAGCAACAGGGTCGGGTGCGAGCGACCGGTTGCATCGATCGACACGGCAGCCACGGGGATGCCGTGGTCGAGCACGGCGGCGGCGGCTTCGCCGGCGGCTGCGAAACGTTGCGCCAGTGTCCAGGCCGGGCCGAGGACGCGGGCCAGAGCCACCGGACTCGGCTCGACTGCGACGTCGATGAAACCTGCTCGCTCGGCGAGTGCCTCGATGCGACGAATACCTGCGTCGGGCCAGTGCAGGACGCACAGCCAGCGACGCGGTCCGGCATCGAGCAGCAGCGTCGACGCTGCGCCGTGACGGCGATCGATCTCGCTGCGCAGTGAGTTCAACTCGGGCCCGGTCTTCCCGGTGACGTCGATGCGTCGCATCCATGAACCTGCGGGGAACGTCGCCAGCCGAGCGGGGGCGGGAGCAGCACCGAGGTCGGCGCGCAGCCGGATCAATGCATCGAGCACCGACCGGTCGTCGTCGTGAGCGTTGAGTGCGACCTCGGCGGCGTGGGCGATGCTCGCACCGGAGTTCCCGAGCAGGACGCCGCGAATGAGGTTCGAACAGAGCTCGATGCCGACAGCCCGACCGCTTGCTGCGCTGGTGCTCATGTCTCGTCTCTCATGATTCTTCTCTCATGATCGCGACCAGTGCATCGAGGACCGAGTCGAGCGGTGCGTCGAGTTCGGCCAACTGCACCAACCGGACCGTCGGATTCGGGTCGGCACTGATCGGCTGGTCGGCCATGGTGGACTCGACCAGTTGTGCGCGCCCGACGTTGCGCTCGACGCCGGACGAGCGCTGGACGTGCAACAGGGCGTAGTGATCGGTGTCGCTCAACGATCCGACGACCATCCGGCGGGCGGCAGTGATCGCTGCTTCGATGCCATCCGGTCGGGTCGCGGACGCAACGACGTTCACGCCGACGCCGGCGCCTTCGGCGAACAGGTGGGTGAGCGCTGCCAATGCCGGGTCGGTGAGCCGCTCGATGTCGCGTGCGATCACCAAGACTGCCGGGTGGTCGTGAATGCGGAAGTCACCGCTGCTGGATCGTTCGTGCATGACGCGAGCGACATCGGCAAGCGCAGCTTCCACCGCGCCGTCGTGGTCCGGTGAAACCGCACGGGCGACGTGGGGGACAGCGTCCATCGCAGCGCGACGCCGATCGTTCTGCTCGATGACGATGACGTCGATGTCATCCACAGCGAACCGATCTGCGACGCCGACGAGCAGCACCTCGAGAGCCGAACGCACCCCTGATCGAGGCGACCCGATCAGCAAGCGCGATCCGTCGATTCCGGGCAGCCACCAGTCGACACCACCGGACGCACCGCCGCCGCCTGGTTCGGCAGCGTCGAGCACACCCAGCGGGACGCCATCACCCGTGTGTGTCGACCAGAGTGTCGCCGCGAGGACTCGAGTGGGCAGGGCGATGGGCAGCAGTGGACGTGGCCGGGCGATGCCCAGCTGGTCGGCCAGGTCGACGAGTTGCTGGACCAGGCGCGCCACGACGCTGTCGCGGACGTCGGAACGAGCATGACCGCCTCGTTCGAGGCGCCGTTCGAGTGCTGACGGATGCCGACCGAACACGAACGGGCGGACGGTCAGGGCATCGGCGGCGGCTGTGGTCTCGTCATAGGGGGAGAACGGCGTCTGCAGGTTGCGGCGACGATCGTGCAGCGTCGCCCGGCGGGTGCCGCCGTACCCGTCGACAGCGATCTCGAGGGCGCAGAGTTGGCGGAGTTCGTCCGGCAGCGCAGCGAGCGGCCGTGCCGTGGCGATCACGATGTGCATGCCGAGGGAGTCCGCGGCGAGCGCGTTGAGCCCGGCGATCAATCCCGGTGCCGCCAGCTCCGTCTCGGCGAGCCCGTTGACCACGACGACCAGACGGGTGCCGCTCGGATGTTCGCCGCCGAGGTCGTCACGCAACCTGGACAGCAACCGTTCGATCGATGCAGCGTCGCGCTCGGAGAATGTTCCGCCGTGATGGGGAAGACGCTGCAGCGGGTTGGCGACCGGTGCAGCCCGATGGTCGATCATCAGCAGCGTGGCTTCGGCCGGCGACCACGTCGACGCGATCGACAGCGTCAGGACGGTGGCGAGGTCGACCGCTTCTTCGATGCTCGAGCCACTGATCGCGACACTCGCATCGAGGGCGAAGTCGACGCCGACCGACACGTCGGCAATGCTGCCCACGGCCATCTCGACCGGCTTGCCGGGTGAACCCAGCCTCGAGTTCCAACGTTCGGCTGCGCCGCCGATCTGGACGATGTCGCCGAGTGGGACGTGGTGAGTCACCGTCGGCGCATTGCCGACGAGGTCAGCGTCGACGAGCGGAGCGAGGTGTCGGGCGACATCACCGGCAACTGCGGTGTCGATCAGTGGAACGAACAGATCGATGGCCGTGGTGTCGAGGCGAGCATCGTCCTCCAGTCGTACCACCGAAGCCGAGCCGGGCCGCTCGGCATCGAGCGTGATCAGGCTGGTGGCGCTCGATGGCGCGCTGCTGCGGCTGGCGGTCAGCACCATCACCGCGGCGTGCTGCATTCCGTTGATGACGACGGACCGCAACGGACTCGTCGCTGTGTTCCACAACTCGTCGGCGGTGACGATCACGATCGTCGAACGCAGCAGCGGCCGCATTGCGAAGCTCGCCATCTCGATGTCGTTGGTCAGCAGATCGACCGAGGCTCCCCATCGGATGTGGGGCAGCCACTTCGCCCAATCCCAACCGTCGAGGTCGCGCGGCGGTGCGGCGATGACGACGTCGAGGTCCGCCGGGCCGTACCTGGTGCACGTGTCGATCAGTATCGATCGAGCGAGGGCGTCGCGGTCCGGTGATGGGCCTGCGACGACGACGACGGAACCGGCGTGCAGATCGAGCTCGACGGGTCTGATCTTGGATCTCACCTGCTGCTGGACGGTCGCGTCTGCGGGAACGTCGTCAGGGATCGCCAGCCCGACATCGGCCCGCAGTGTTGCGACGGACGTTCGCCGATGCCAGAGATGCGGTGCCCGGGCCCGGGCGTGGTCGATCGCCTCGGCGATCGTGCGTTCGGTCTCGGCGACACCCGGTGGCCGGTTGTGCGCGATGTAGCCGTCCACGGAGCCATCGGGGGCTGGACGTTCGTCGGGAAGGTGATCGTCGAGCCGGAAGACGCGTCCAGCGGCAACGAGGTGGTGGTGGCTGCCCCGCCATGGTCGAGGTTCGTCGAGGGCCACGCCGCCGAGGGTGAGCGGCGCCACGGAAGAGGACGGCTGCCGGGGAGGCGACACGGTCACACCGGTGTGGTGGACCTCGAGTTCGAAGGCGACGATGTCAGCTGCGTCGGTCGTCAGTTCGTCGGCCTGTTGGCGGCGACCCGGACCGATTCGGTAGTGCCCGGACGACAGGGCGACGTGGCGGCCCGCTCCGGGCCCGGTGAGTTGACGCAGCACGGCGACGGGTGGGGCCTCGCTGGCCGATCGGTCGTGGAGCAGGGTGTCGATGACGGCGCCCGTCACGACACCGCACGCATCGAGCGTCTCACCGGCAATGACCAGCCGGCCGTCGACTCGGGCGGTGTCGGGAGCGGCTTGCCCGGTCACCGCCGTGATCACGTCGCGGAGCGAGACGTCTCTGTCGTGCACGTCGACGGACACGTCTGCGGTGCCGTGAGCGGTGCGAACGATCAACTCCATCACGCCAGACAATACGGGTGTCAGGCCGGGTCTGCGGGATCTGTGAAGATTCGCGGCTGGATCTCAAGATCTTCTCAAGTCGACGCCATCGCGCGCCGATGAACCTTCTGGCGGACTCGTAACCTCGATCATTCCAGATCAATTCGAACCGGAGCACCGGAGGGAAGTGTCCATGAAGACCGTGACGTGGCGTCAGACGACGGCGGCACTGCTCGCAGCAGTGCTGACCCTTGGCGCGCTCGTCGTCGTGTTCCGGTCCGACGGTCTTCCCGCAGTCGACGCCTCCGCCGCACGGGCCACTCGCTGGTTCGTTCATCAGCCCAGCGGCAACCTGGTGCTCGCGGACGGGTACGGCGGCCGTGCCCTGGCCAGCATTCCTGCGGATCCCGGCGGAAGCCGACTGCGCGTCGTCGAGGGCGGGCCCGGTGCCTACGTGGTCAACGACTCGCTCGCCGAAGTGCGATCGATCGACTCAGCCGAGCTCCGACTCGGGCCGGTCCAGGGTGTCGCCACCCTCGAGAGCGTGAGCAGTCGTGCAATCGCAGGTGTCGGCTCGTCCGGTCTCGTGGTCGTCGACGCCACGGGCGACGCTGCGACGCTCGTCCCGGTGACCGGTGAGGTCGTTCCCTATGACGCCGACGTCGGCACCGAAGCACTCATCGCCGCCGACGGCGCGATCTGGTCGCTCGGTGACACGGTGGTGCGACGCACGACGTCAGCTGGCTCGACCACTCGCTCGCTCGATGATGCAACCGCCGATGGGACGACGTTGTCGCTCGTCGGCAGCCGCCCGTTCGTCGTCGACGGTGTCGGCACGCGAGCCCGCCTCGGCGACGGGGAGTGGATCGACCTCCCGACCGACGTCGACGCCAGTGAGATCGTCGTCCAGCAGCCGGGCCCTTCCAGCAGCTGCGGCTGGGTCGCCGCGAACGATGATCTCTGGTGCGTGTCCGACGGGAAGATCACCGAAACGGCACGGGTGTCCGGTCTTGATGTCGATGGTTCCGATCTCCTCGCCATCGCGGGCGACGCAGCGGTGCTCCTCCGCCGTGGACCAACGGTGCTCCAGCGCTTCGACTGGCGCTCCGAACGACTGCTCGATTCCAGTCCGGCCTCGGTTGCGACCAACGCCGTGCTCGACGTCACCGCAACGGTCGACCTCGTCTGGATCGACGACGTGGCCGGACAGTTCGTGTGGGCGGTCAACCCGTGGGGCATCGTCGCGATCGACAAGGACGACGGTGCGACACTCGTGCTCGGCAACGACGGAGAGATCGTCGACGACGGCAACGGCGAAGGTGCCATCGCCGGAACACCCGTCGACGGAACGGCGCAGGAACCCGAAGAGCGCGAGCCCGACGACAACGGCATCGACGATCCACCGGTTGCCATCGACGACCCGGTGACGTCACGTGCGGGTCGGTCGGTGCAGGTGCCTGTCACGGCGAACGACTACGACCCCGACGGTGAGGCGATCGCCGTCGTCGGAGTCGGCTCTGCCGGACACGGCTCGGTCGAGATCGGTACCGCATCGACGGTCACGTTCACGCCTGAACCCGGCTACGTCGGTCTCGACGAGTTCGAGTACACGATCGCCGATGGCAACGGCGCCGAGGCCAGCGCCACGGTCTTCATCGAGTTGATTCCGCTCGACGGTGCCAACCAGCCTCCTGTCGGCGCACCCGACCAGGCCGAGACCGGTGCCGACGTCGCGGTCGTCGTCGACGTGCTCCTCAACGACATCGACCCGGATCGCGATCCACTGCAGATCGACTCGTTCGAAGTGCTCAACCCCGTTGGTTCCGTCACCGAAACGATCGGACCGTCCGGACTGAGCGCCTTGCGCTATCAACCGCTGGATGGCTTCGAGGGCGATGCCGAGTTCACCTATCGACCCATCGATTCGTATGGCGCACTGGGAGACGACGTCACGGTCACCGTGTCGGTGGCTCGTGTCGGCGACGAGAACCGTCCGCCCATCGTCCGGCCCGACTCCGTGCGATTGCGTCGCGGTGTCGAGACCCAGTTGCCCGTGTTGGTCAACGACGAGGATCCGGACGGCGACACCCTGACGGTCGGCGTGGTCGAACCGCTGCCCGACGGCCTCGACGTCGAAGTCCAAGGCGCGCAGTTGGCAATCACGGCACGAACGGGCTCGTCGAAGTCCGTACCGTTCGAGTACACGGTCGACGACGGCGTCAACGAGCCGGTCGTGGGTTCGGTGCTCGTCGACGTGATCGACGACGTCGAGCCCAACCGCCCACCGATCGCCGTTGCCGACGCAGGAACTGCTGTCGTTGGTCGGTCGATCGAGGTGGAGGTCCTCGTCAACGACAGCGACCCTGACGGCGACCGCCCCGTCGTCGTTGCAGCCACCCAGCCTGCCAACGATCGAGGACGCGTCGTCGTGCTGGCACCGGACAAGATCCAGTTCACCCCGACGCCGCTGACCGACGCAGCGGACGCCATTGCCCGGTTCACCTACACCATCGATGACGGCTACGGCCACCAGGTCGTCGGCGACGTCACCGTCACCGTGCTCCCCGAAGCCCTACCGGAGCCGCCCTACGCCAAGGACGACTCCACGTTCACGTTCGTCGGTGTTCCCGTGACGGTCGATGTGTTGCGCAACGACGGTGACCCCTCCGGCGAGCGACCCCTGCTGACCGGCAGGCCCGGTTGCGTGTCGGGTGGTCGTGCCCTGGTGACTGCTGACAACCAGGTGCGGTTCACGCCTCCGGCCGGTCAGTCGGGGGCGTTCCGGTGCACCTACGAGGTCACCAACTCCCGCGGTTTGCGTGCGGGCGCCTCGATCCTCATCTCGGTTCGCGAGCCCCTGGTCACCAATGAGCCGCCGAACGCACGCCTCGATCAGCTCACCGTCGAGGTGGGCAAGACGGACACGATCGACGTCACCGCGAACGACGACGACCCCGACGGCGACAACAGTGCGCTCAAGGTGGTGTCGTCGACGACGCCGTCGATCGGCACGGCGACCCGATCCGGCAACCGGATCACCTTCACCGCCGGCAGCGTCGTCGGCGTCACCGCGATCAACTACCAGATCCAGGACGTCGACGGTGCCGTCTCGGTGGGCAGTCTGTCGATCCGGGTCATCGAGCCGATCAACGTCGCGCCGATCGCGAACGCCGACAGCCGTGTCATCACCGGTCCCGGTGTCCCGACGTCGTTCGACGTCCTCGCCAACGACTCCGATGCCAACGATGCCCGCTCGACCTTGATCGTCGAGGGCGTGTCGATCGTGTCCGGAGACGGCACCAGTGCGCGGTCCGGCAACGTCGTGACCATCACGCCGAACCCCGAATTCGTCGGCAACGTCGTCGCGACCTACACGGTGCGCGACCCGGGTGGCCTGACGGCCACTGCGTTCGTCACGCTGAGCGTGCTCAAGCCGCTGAACCGTCCGCCGGTCGCCAAGGACGATGTGAACGAGGTCACCAACGGCGGCTCCGTCTCGACGCCGGTGCTCCTCAACGACTCGGATCCTGACGGCGATCAATTGAGCCTCACGATCACGAGCGGCCCGGACTCGAGTCTCGGCCAGGCGAGTGCCGGTGGCGGGTCGATCTCCTTCAACGCGACACCGGGTGCGTCGGGCACGGCGTCGATCGTCTACTCGGTGAGTGACGGCGAGTTCTCCAACAGTGCGACGCTGCGGGTCACCGTGCGTCCGTGTTCGCAGTCTGCGCCGGTCGCGAACGATGCCTTCCTCGCCACGGGCTACCGCCAGCCGATCGCCGTCGATCTCGGTGCCTATTCGTCGAACGGTCAGATCACCGACGTCGCTGGACCCTCCGGCTACTCCGGCGGTGTCTACACGCCGCCCGCCGGGGAGAACGGCAACGTCTCCATCTCGTATGCAGTCGTGAACAACTGCCGCCAGCGGGCGACCGGCCGAATCACCATCGACGTCAACCAGGACCCGGTCGCGCAAGCGACCGCAGCAACGCTCGGCCGAGGGGCCTCCCGTGAGTTCCCCGTCAGCAGCCTGGCCGGCGACCGTGAGCCGTTGACGATCTCGGGGAGCTCCGGTGCGCCCGGCTGGGTGACGACCGAGAGTGCACGCATCGTCGTCGCTCCACCCATCGGCACAGCGGCCACCACGTACAACTGGACCACGACGGTCGTCGACCCGGGTGGCCTCACCGCCGTCGTGCCGATGTCGATCACCGTCCAGAACGCCGCACCGACGGCGGCTGGTGACTCAGCCGACGTGTCCGGCGGACCCGCAACCGTCGGCATCGTGGGCAACGACTCCGACCCCGACGCGGACAACGGTGCACTGCGCATTCAGCAGATCCCGTCCAGCCTCACGTTCTCGAACGGCGTGGCAGGCAGCATCACGGTCTCGGCTGATCAGCGGTCGGTGACGATCGACCCGCTCGGCGGCCTCGGCGTCGCTTCGTTCCAGTACACGGTGGTCGACGGTGACGGTGCCGTGTCGAACGCTGCGACGGTCAACGTGACCGGTGCAGTCTTCAACCAGGCGCCGACTGCGAACGATCAGACCGTCAACGTGAACACCGGCGTCCCGATCTCGATCGTGCTCGACGTGAACGACGTGGACGGCGACCCGTTGACGGTGGTCCCGGTCGACAACGCTGCCCAGGTCGTCACCGGAGTGTCGGGAACCACGGTCACCGTCATCGCCACGACCAGCGGCAGGTTCACCTACGCCTACCGGGTCACCGACGGCAGGGCGCAGTCGAGGATTGCCACGCTGACCATCATCGCGACGCCGCCCGCGACGACCACGACGGTCGCTGCGACGACGACGACGGTTGCGGCCACGACGACCACCACCACTACGACGGTCGCAGCGACGACCACCTCATCGACGGTCGCAGCGACGACCACCTCATCGACGGCTCCGCCAGCAGCAGGCGGTTGAGCCGAGCGTCCGCCTCGCTCGTCGGCCCAGGCATCGCCCACGTCGACGCCGAATCAGGTGTTCACGGGTGAGCGAGTCGATCGGCGCAGTGACCGCAGGCTGAGTCGCCACCTGAGGCGCTGCATGCGTGTGCGGTCGCCGGCCATCGTGGACTCGACGTGACCGAGACAGGTCGCTGCATCCTCGGCCAGCAGGTCCGGACGCGCCGGGTGACCGAAGGTGACGGCGCTCGACAACGTGGCGAGCCGCTGGAGTTCGCGTTCGGCGCCCGCAGCGAGCGGAACGCCCGAGGTGGCGATGTCCCCATTGGTCGCAGACGGGCTGATGGTCAATCCGGCATCGACCAATCGGTTCGTCGCGACAGCCCACGCTCCGGCCACACGGCCGGTTGCCTCGCCCCGCAACAACGCTGTGCGCCGCCGACGCTTCACCCCGAGGATCACCAGGGCCGCCAGCAGCGCCGGGAGCAGCAGCGCGCCGATGCCGAGACCGACACGTTGGCTCCACAGTCGGAGCTCAGACAACGAACGTGCTTGTTGGTCGTCGAGGACATCGTCGTCGACGGTCGTGTCGTTGGCGACCTCGGGTGGTGGGATGATGGGCGGCTGCGCCGCAGCAGGGGTCTGCACGGCCGGCTCCTCGGGTGGCGGAGCCGCATCGGAGTTCTCCTCCGGAGGCACCGGGTCGAGGGCCGCCCAACCGCCGCTCTCGAGGCGGACTTCCGGCCAGACCAGTGCATCAGCCGAGGTGAGCACGACCCTGCCACCACTCGGCGGCTCGGACGCCACGAAGCCGGTGGCGACACGCACATCGATGCCGAGCGAGCGAGCGAGCAGGACGAACGAGGTGGCGAACTGTTCTGCAGTTCCCCGCTGGGTGTCGCGGATGAAACGCTCGATCAACGTACGTTGCAGCCCGCCACCGGGGACATCGGACTGCAGGATCCACTCGTCGCGCATGGTCGACTCGATCCGCCGCAACTGTTCGAGCACCGTACCCTCACCGGCCAACTCCGCAGCTCGCTCGTTGAGGCTCGTCACCGAATCGTCGACCGGACGAGATGCGATGCCGCCGTCTTGTGCGGCACTCAGTGACGGAGCGATTTCCGCAGTGAGTGCCAGTGGCTCGGTGCTGCGCCGTTCAGCGAGACGGACCACGGTGCGGTCGACGTCGGTCTCGACCGGGGCATCGACGGTGACGGGTGCGCCGGGGAGTGGAACGAGTGCGAGGTCGTCGTCGAGGAACGTCACCTCGACGTCGATCTGCGTCGGGCTGTCCGGTCCCAGGCGCCGCCCGATCGGCCGAAGTGTGAGCTTCGGGGCCCAGCGCTGACCGTCGTATTCGGTGAGCGCAGCGGTGCGCCATCGAGTCGGCAGGGCAACGCCGTCGGGCGCAGTGATCTCGTGGAGGTCGATGACCGGATCGAGCTTGCGGAGTGCCAGTGTCGATTCGATCGGGTCGAGCAGGGCAGCGGTCTGGGCTGCTGGGTCGTTGCGGCGAGGGTCGGCGCGCACGCTCAACGCAATCGGAAGCGACACCGCTGCAGCAATCGTTCCGGCGACGAGGAGGAGCGGAATCAGACGTCGTTCCCCGCGCAGGGTCGCCCAGCGGTCGGCGAGCGCGGTGTCAGGCCGGAGGGCAGCGAAAAGCGCACCGAGCAGGGCAAGTGGGAGCAGCCAGAGCAGTCGGGTACCCACCGGAGCGGAGAGCGCGACGATGACGACGAACGAGGTGAGGATGGGGACCCAGGCTGAGAGGTGCGTCCGAGGACGGCCGGCGAGCCCGGTCGCAGCAGCGGTCGCGGCGGCGATGACGAGCGCAACCGCGCCGACGAGGTCAGGTCGGACCGGGCTGGGCCACTCGGTGGTCAGCAGCCGCTGTGCTCCCGCTGCGACGGCGTCGACAGCATCGCCGGTGCCGCCGCCTTCCAGGGCGACGACCAGTCCGACGCTGGCGAGGACTCCGGACACCGCAGCGATCAGCCGGGCTATGAACGGGAGCGGGCGAACGGCGAGGGCGATCAGGGTCGGCAGCGTCACGGCGACCGCGAACGTCCAGATCCACTGGTCGAAGACAGCGCTCGCGGCAGCGGCGATCACGACCATCGCGAGTGCGGCGATGAGGACACGAATGCGGAGGAGGGCCGTCATTGGTCCCACGTCCTCCACCGTGTGACGAACTCCCCAGCGGTCTCTGCAGCGACGGCGACGCCACTGGTCGACGCAGCCCCTTCCCCGATGCGAACGACGAGCGTCTGTTCGAGGTTGGCGAACCGACTCGACGGGCCGTTCGGACCTGTCACCAGCACGACCGAGGTGTGGTCGATGCCGTTGCTGAACAGCGCTGCGACGTTGAGTGAGTGTCCGGCGGTGGTCTGCTGGACGGGTGTGAGGAAGTCGAGTACCTGGCCTTGGCTGAGCAGCGGCGTGGGGCGGCCCGGGTGCGCATCGCTGGTCGTTCTGACCACGACGTCGAGACCGGATCTGACGGCGTGCGATGCCAGTGTGGCGGCGACGTCGACGATCTCTTCGAAGTCGGCAGGCGTGCCGACGTGGTCGGCGGAGTCGACGACAACGGTGAACTCCGGCCGACGGACTTCGACGTTCTCACGCACCATCAACGTGCCGGTCCGTGCCGTGGTCGGCCAGTGGATGAGGCGCGGATCGTCACCGGGGACGTACTCGCGCATCGAGACGAAGCCCGACATCGGGTCCGTCGAGGCTCGACGCAGCGCCGACTCGCTGTCCACGACACGAACTGCGCCCTGTGGGCCGAGCAGGCGGTAGACCTTCGGGTGGATGGTGACGTGGCTGACTGCCTCGTCGCGCCGACTGCCGACGGCGAGCCAGAAGGGATCGATGCGTTCGACGGCGAACGGGCCGACGGGAAAGATCCCGCGCCGCACCGTGTCGATGTTGCCGAAAAAGTCGACCGCATCCTCAGCACCCACCGGTGCCAGCGAAACCCGGCACTCCTGGCCGTCGCATTCGTCGATCACCGTGGCTCGTCCGGTCCGGAAACGACTGGCGTTGCGCACCCGGTAGACCACGTTCAGTGGATCGCCGCGCGGCACGCGAATCGCGCCGATCCGACGCGTGACCGTGGCACGCAGCGGACGTTGGGCGACCCAGATCGCGGCGAGAACGATGGCGCCGACTCCGACGCCGGCGATGACGAGTTCCTCGTACCGCCACCACAGACCGAGACCGATCAGGATCACGGCGGTGACGGTGGCTCCGAGCCCCGACCGGGTGAGCACGACGTCAGGTCCCGGGGTTGCGCGGGACCGGCACCTCGTCGATGAGGTCAGCGAGGAGTACGTCGAGACGCACGCCGCGCAACTCCGCTTCGGAGGTCAGCGCCATCCGGTGCGACAGCACCGGAGCGGCCACCGCTTTGACGTCGTCGGGTGTGACGTAGTCGCGCTCGTCGGTCGCGGCGTAGGCGCGGGCGACACGCAACAGCGCGAGGGTGCCTCGGGTCGAGACGCCGAGCCGGAGGTCGGCGTGCCCGCGGGTGGCGTTGGCGATCGCCACGATGTACTGGCTGATGCTCGTTGTGACCGTGAGTTGGTCGATCTCAGCGATCACGCCGTCGAGTTCGGCGGCGTCGGTGACCGGTTCGATCTCGCTGTCGCGCTGGCGGCGGTGGTAACCGTCGAGCAAGCTGGCTTCGGTTGCGGCGTCGGCGTAACCGAGGGTGAGTCGCATCGTGAATCGGTCGAGCTGCACGTCGGGCAAGGGGAACGTGCCCTGGAAGTCGCGTGGGTTCTGTGTGGCGATCACGAAGAAGGGTCGCGGCACCGGTCGGCTCACGCCGTCGGCGGTGACCTGGCGTTCTTCCATCACCTCGAGCAGTGCGGCTTGTGTCTTCGGGCTGCCACGGTTGATCTCGTCACCGATCAGCACGTTGGTGAAGACGGGGCCCTCACGAAAGGAGAACGTGCCCGAGTGCTGGTCGTAGACCATGACGCCGGTGATGTCGGTCGGCAGGAGGTCGGGGGTGAACTGCACGCGCTTCCACGAGCCGGAGATCGAGTTCGCGATGGCTTTCGCCAAGCTGGTCTTGCCGGTGCCGGGCACGTCGTCGAGGAGCAGGTGGCCCTCGGTGAGCAGGCAGCACAGAGCGAGGCGGATCTCGTGTCGCTTGCCGCGCACGACGCTGTCGACGTTGTCGATCATTGCTTCGACGACAGGAGTGATGTTGCTGGCCACGTTCGAAGTGTAGATGTGGGCCGTGGCCCGGTCAGGGAGTTGGTCGATCTTTGACGGAGCCTTGTCACGAGTCGACGCCGGATATGGTCGGGCTGCGATGGCTGCAGTTCCGGAACAGGGGTGGGTTCGGTGAGCTCGTTCGAGCAGGCCGAATCCGTGGCGGAGGCCTTGCATGCAGCGGCGCTCGACGACGCTCCGACCGCTGCCGACATCGAGGAGGTGCGCGAGCAGATGACCGCCGACCTCGATGAGGTGGTCGCAGACTGGAACGATCGACCCGACGGTTGGCTCCGAGTGAACAAGGCGCGGATGCGCACGACAGCGCTCTGTCCGGCGCAGGTGCTCGGTGAAACGGAACCGTCGGAGCTCTCGGGCAACCTCGTCGTGGGCATCATCTGCGACATCGCTGCGGGCATGGTGGCGCTCCATCAGGGGTTCGCCGAGGACGGCAACTGGTTCGGTGCGATCGAATCGACGCTGCAGCAGGAGCGACCGGAGGTGGTCGACTACATCAACCGACTCGGCGTCGACGATCGTTCGATGTTGCTCGCTGACATCGACGATCGCTGCGGCAACCTGGGGTCGCTGCTCGGTGATCTGCACGCCGAACGGCTGACCGTGCGTGAACGGATCACAGTGCCCTTCGTCGATGCTCGCGTCCTGCTGGCGGCGGAGATCGACCTCACTGTCGGGTCGGGCCGCCGCTTGATCGTCGAGGTGAAGAGTGGTTCGTTCGGGGTGTCGATTCCGGACGAGATCCGTCACTACGCCCTGCTCCTCGCGCTGCGCGACGGCGAACTTCCTCGGGCCGGTTGTGCTGTTGCGCTGCGCGACGGACGGGTGACCCCGATCCCGCTCCGGATGGTCGACCTGCACACCGCAGCTCGACGTGTCGTCGCGACTGCCGAACATCTCGTCGAGATCGACCAGCGCGTCTTCTCCGGGCGTGCCGTGGACACGGCGCCAGGCGGGCACTGCCGCTGGTGCCGCCGGGTGAGGTCGTGCGATGCCGTCGACGAACGCGTGCTCGCTGAACTGCCTGCGGTACCGGTCTTCGTCGCCGATGGCGTGGACGGTGACCACGAAGATCTGCACGAAGACGGGCATGACGACGAGCATGACGACGAGGGGGACGGCTGATGGCGACGAGCGCTGAGCACCGGGCCCTGGTCGCAGCCATCCAGGATGGGCTGGCGGAGGCGGCGGATGCGTGCCGGCATGCAGACTGCAACGATCTGGACTGGGGGGAGATCGTGCACGTCTCCGACTTCGCTGTCGGCGAGGCGATGCGCTGCCAGGCGAAGTTGGCGGGCCCCGAATCACCGTTCGAGCCGGACATCTTCAAGACGTTCAAGGCCGTTGCGTTGCGATCGGTTCGGTATCTCGACGACGTGGCGTCACCGCGCGAGGCGGTCAGTCGGTGCATGCGGGACCTGCGCGAGGAACGCGACTGGATCGGCAACTATCTCCATGACGTCGACCTCGGGGTGCGGGTGCAGATCGCGACCCGAGCGGTCACGTGGCTGAGCCGCACGCTCGATGTCCTCGGACGGGACAACGTCGGCAACTTCCGCACCGCTGACCCCGTGCAGTGGCGGTATCCCGAACGCGGTCTCAAGCTGGCCGGCAAGATCGACCTGGTGCACGGTGTCGCGGGTGGACAGGTTCCGCACATCGTGATTCCGAGCCGGTCGGAGGCGAACGATGCCAAGGTCGCATTCCTGACCACCGTGTGGTGTGCGTCGAAGCGGCACATCCCCGCCGAGGTCGTGGTGCTCGCCCACGCCACTGGCGAGCGCTACTCGGTGGCCCCGAGCGACGTGTTCGCCCACGGCATCGAAGCCGCCGCATCCGCGACTCGGGCACTGGCCCAGCGTGGCCAGAGCCCCGACGGGCTCCAACGAAGCCCGTCGCACTTCACCTGTGGCGGCTGTGCGTGGCGTGACGACTGCCCGGACTTCGCTGCCCACCAACTGATGCCACCGATGCGTGGTGGCGTCCGTCTGGCCCTCGACTGACCGAGCCGACGCCTCCACACCGTTTTCGTGAGCTTCCTGCAGTCACTGACTGCAACAAGCTCACGAAAACAACGACTCTCGGACTTCAGGCGTCGTCGGCCCAGGTGAGCATTTCGTCTGGGTCGATCTTGCTCGACGAGGCCAACGACGGATGCGACGTCACGCTTGGCCAGGTCGAGGACGAGCCGTGGCAGACGGTCGCGATCGCGGTCGCGAGTGCTGGGCATGCGGTCGAGTTCGGTGATCACACGCTCGGCGTCGTCGCCGAACTCACGTCGCGCTCGTTCGACGATCTCGTCGGAGAACAGGTACCGGGGACCGGTCATTCGGATCAGCGAACCGTTCAGTCGGCGCGGTGTGCGACGGCGAGCTCGGCGATGTCCTGCATGATGCCGGCGATCTCGTAGTCCTTCGGCGTGTAGATCCGGGCGATCCCGATGTCGAGCAGGCGTTGCCGATCGCCTTCGGGGATGATGCCGCCGACGACGACGGGTGTGTCGACACCCATCGACTCGAGCTGCTCGAGCACATCGGGCACCAGGTTGAGGTGCGAGCCGGACAGAATCGAGAGCCCGATCACGTCCGGGTCCTCGTCGCGCGCTGACGCAGCGATCTGCTCCGGCGTCAGCCGGATACCGGAGTAGACGACCTCCATGCCGGAGTCGCGAGCGGCGACGGCGATCTGCTCGGCGCCGTTGGAGTGGCCGTCGAGGCCCGGCTTGGCGACGAGGAACTTCGGCGGGCCGCCGACCATCGACTTCACGAACTCGACGACCTTGCCGAGACCCTGGACAGAACCCGTCGCTCCGGCGACTCCGGTCGGCGCCCGGAACTCGCCGAACACGTCGCGCATCAGGTCACCCCACTCACCGGTCGTGCCGCCCGCCTTGGCGAGCGCGATCGACGGCGGCATGACGTTGTCGCCGCCTTCGGCTGCGAGGCGCAGGTCGGTGAGCGCGGCATCGACTGCGGCCTGATCGCGGCTGGCGCGCCAGGCTTCGGCGTCGGCGACCATCTCGGCTTCGACAGCATGATCGACGCGCATGATCGCGCCCTCGCCACCGAGGGGTGAGTCGGTCGTTTCGCGAAAGTCGTTGACGCCGACCACGATCTGCTCGCCGGACTCGATGCGACGGGTGCGCAAGGCCATCGACGACACGAGGCGGGACTTCAGTGTCTCGACGGCTTCGAACGCGCCGCCCATCTCCAGGACGTCGTCGAGTTCAGCCTGTGCCGACGCCCGGAGCTCGTCGGTCTTGGTCTCGATGACGGTCGACCCGTCGAAGATGTCGCCGTACTCGAGCAGGTCGGTCTCGAAGGCCAGCACCTGCTGCATCCGCAACGACCACTGCTGATCCCATGGCGTCGGCAGCCCGAGCGCCTCGTTCCAGGCCGGCAGCTGCACCGAGCGGGCGCGGGCCCGCTTGGACAGGGTGACGGCGAGCATCTCGAGCACGATGCGCTGCACGTTGTTCTCCGGCTGCGCCTCGGTCAGCCCGAGTGAGTTGACCTGCACGCCGTATCGGAAGCGGAGCGCCTTGTCATCGGTGACCCCGTAACGCTCGCGGCCGATCTGCTCCCACATGTCGGTCATCGCCCGGAGCTTGCAGACCTCCTCGACGAAGCGGATGCCGGCGTTCACGAAGAACGAGATGGATCCGAAGACCTGGCTGAACTGCTCGTCGGACACCTGACCGGAAGCGCGCACGGCGTCGAGCACGTCGATCGCCGTCGCCATCGAGTAGGCGATCTCCTGTGTCGGCGTCGCGCCCGCTTCCTGCAGGTGGTACGAGCACACGTTCATCGGGTTCCACTTGGGGGCGTGCTCGGCGCACCAGGCGACCATGTCGACGATCAATCGCCGCGACGGCGCCGGCGGGAAGATGTACGTGCCGCGCGACAGATACTCCTTGACGATGTCGTTCTGGGTGGTGCCGCGCAGTTCCTGCGGCGTGACGCCCTGCTCTTCGGCGTTGGCGACGTACAGCGCGAGCAGCCAGGCGGCGGTTGCGTTGATCGTCATCGACGTGTTCATCTGCCCCGGTGGGATCTGATCGAGCAGCGTGCGCATGTGGCCGAGGTGGGCGACGGGAACGCCGACCTTGCCGACTTCGCCCCGCGCCATCGGGTCGTCGGGGTCGTACCCCGTCTGGGTCGGCAGGTCGAACGCGATCGAGAGCCCGGTCTGGCCCTTCGACAGGTTCGTGCGGTAGAGCTCGTTCGACGCCGCAGCAGTCGAGTGGCCCGAGTAGGTCCGCATCATCCACGGCCGGTCGCGAGTCGGCCCCGTGCTGGTGTCGGTGCTGGAATCGGTGCCAGTGCCGTTGTCGGTCGTCATGGCTTCAGTGTCGTCGGTTCGGCAGGAAATCCTCAAGTTCCTGCTCAAGTCTTGTGGGGATCCGCCGAAACAAATGGTGTCGGCAAGTTGCCCCCAGCGGGCCGACGAAGACAACACGAAGTCAAGCCCCGAGGACACGAAAACCTCTGGCACAGACGCAGCCCGAGCCGTTCGTTTCCTCCCCCTTGACGAGCCGCTCCGGCTGACAGGTTTCCCCAATTTGGCGGGAACCCCGCCGGTCGGATGGCGGATCTGACCGGCGAAGGACAACAGAAGCGGAGTGATCCCCGAGCAATCGGATGGTCACTCCGCTTCGTCCGTTTTCGGGGCGTTGGTCAGTGGTTTCTTCACTCCTGCGACAACATGTCTCTTCTGTACAGAGACAGTACTTTCCGACGAATCACTAGGCATGGAACGTGCAGACATCGCATCACCGGCCCTGAACGAACTGACGTCGTCGGCCCTGGCACTCGGCGACGAGTCCTCGGCTCGACAGATCACGGCTCGTCGTGCTGCAGTCGTGGCCTCCGATGTCCGGGGCGCACTGTGAGCCGTAGCAGCGATCTCGGCACGTTGATCGAACAGTCCAACGACCTCGACTGGATGCTCGAGGCATCGTGCGCAGGCCTGGGTGTCGAGCAGCTCGAATTGTTCTTCGTCGACGCAGGCAGGTCGCTTGCCAAGGAGACTGCGGCAATGTGCGAGCGCTGCCCGGCCCGAGTGCAGTGCCTCACGCATGCCTACGACAACGAGATCGTGGGCGGCTACTTCGGAGGAATGTCGCCGAGCCGGCGCCGCAAGCTGAGCTGCAGTGAGGCCCTTGCCGAAATCAGCATGACTGTCGCCGTCGCCTGACGCTACGGTGGCCCGACCGTGCTGCCAGCCCTGGTCGCCACGCTGTGCGCCGCAGATCCTGCTGCGATCGGTGAATCCTTCTTCCCAGACGACCTCGCTGATCTGGAGGACGCGCTCGAGACCGTGCGCAACGCGCTGCACGCACGAAGTGGCACTGGTTTCGGCGCCGTCGACACGACGCCAGGCTCGCAGCACGTGGGCATGCTGCGCACCTGGGTGGGGCGTCCGGACGGCACCATTCTCGGCTCGCACGGGCGGCGTGACCGTGTGGGTCGACCCTGCAGGGCTCGGGCTGCGGTTCGATGATGGTCGCCCTGCATAGGAGGGAATCAACAGCGTCGAGCTGGACGGCGAATCCACCCGGGTCGAGACCGCGTCAGCCGTCGCGGTACTCACTGTGCGCGAGGAGCGCGTGATCGGCTGGTTGATCCCTGAATCAGTCCGGTGGCGAGTTCGTTCGATCCCCGAGGTCGTCGCCTGGGCGAACACCTGTGCAGCGGTGTCGGACGCCCGTCGTCTCGCAGCAGCGCTCGATCGAGAAGCGGTCCTCCACGTCGATCCGCTGCAGAGTGCCTCCACCGAACCTGGTCGGCCGGGCGCACACTGACCTGCTCTGCGGCGGAGCAGAATTTTGCTCCGTCATGCGTGTATCGACGCCGACCGGTGCGACTTGAGAAATTTCTTCAGAGAATTCCGGCACGGAGACGATCACACCGGACAGTTGATGTCGTGACCCATTGCAACGGCCCGATTCCCACGATGATCGACTCCTGCGACGTGGTCGAGCTGCTCTTCGATCGCGTCGAGCGGATCGTGGACGGTCGTGAGCTGCACGATGTCGCGAGCGGCACGGGTGCAGCATCGGGCCTCGAGGTCGATGACGAGGCGCTCGACCGGGTCGTGTCGATTCTCGCGCTCCAACTCTGGCACGCACTCGGCCTGACCGTGTCGGATGAGGACCGTCGAGACCTGGCGATGGCCACGGTCGAAGAGGCGAGTTCCCTGCGTCGGTCCTCGCCCGCCGCGCTCGGCGCGATCATCTCCCTGGTTGAAGCGATCGTCCACGACGACATCGAGTCGACGTCTGGCCTCTCACTGGCCGGAGTCGACCACATCGATGCGATGGATCTCTTCGAAGCAGCGGTCTCGGTGTCGGCGGCGATCACCTGGAACGTCGCTGACCGGTTGGCGCTCGACCCGATGAACATCGTGCACGAACGAGGAGCAGGATGGTCGAGCGACGTCGACGGATCCGGTGCCTGCCGGTCGGGACTGCGTCGTCTGCGTCGTCGTGACGGTCAGACCTGGTCGGGTCGGAATTCCCAGTGCCACGGTTCGCGGGGCACGGCCTCGACCCACCCGAATCTGGGGCCGTTGGTCTTCAACCACTGAAGGGTGCGCGGGTCGTTGACGTTGGCGTCGACAGCCATGCCCCACCCGTGGATCGACGTGCCCGGCCGCGCGGCCAGGCCGCCCTCGGCGTAGAGCCCCTTGCGACGAGCGAGGTCGACTTGCTCGTCGTAGTCGCGGTAGGAGTCGGTGATCTTCAGGTCGATGCCCTCTGATCGTGCTGTGGCAACCAGGCTGTTCCAGGATGCCGCCGCCGGGGCGTAGAGCTTGTGGCCGGGTTGCGTGCTGAGCGGCGTCAGGGCTGATCGTGGGACCTGTCCGTTGCCGAAGCCGGCGACAGCAGCAGGGATCGGCAGTTCGCCATACCCGCCGACCTGGCGCTCACCGGGCGCCGCAGCGACGCCGTTGATCGCAGCGTTCACGATGGCACTGCCCGGCCCGGACGCGCCGGCCGAGCCCACCGTGAACGAACTGTTCATCGGAGCAAACGAACCCGGCTGGAAGCTGGGCGACATCCAAGATGTCGCCGGAGACGCCGCCACTGCCGAGCGCGTCGCGAGCGCGTTCTGGTACGTCGCGCCGAACGCGTCGAACGCGGTCCCCTCGTCGAGCACCGGAACGGCGCCGAGCGTTGGGTCGGAGGCATCGGCTGGGGTGAACCGGTTCTCGATCGCGCTGATGCGCGCCATGATGGACCCGATGGCAGCGCTCATCGTCGTCTCGCGCTATCGCCTTGTCGACGCCGTCACGTCATGGCTGTCGGGACGGCCCAGACGGCACAGGACGATCGGGTGTTGGAGCTTCGCCAATGCCTTGGCCTCGATCTGACGAACGGCTTCGCGTGACAGCGCGAGGGTCTCGCCGATCTCCGTCAGCTTCTCGACCGGCTCACCATCGAGGCCGAAGCGGCGGACCACGACGAACAGCTCCCGCTGGTCGAGGGCACGGAGCCCGAAATGCTGCAGGGTGGAGAGGGTGAACTTGGACAGGACGGTGTGCTCCGGTGACGGATCTTCCGATGCAACGGTGACATCCGAACTCGACTCGTCGTCACCGACCGGATCGCTGAGCGATGTGAGGCTCGGCGGGGTCAGGACCCGTCGCACCTGGGCAACGGTCACGTCTGCGGCAGCCGCGATCTCGGCATCAGACGGGTTGTAGGACTCGTCGACACCGCGCAACTGCCGTGCCGCGCGCAGGATCTGGGGACGCTTTTCGAAGTCGCCGAGATTCAGGTTGGGGTGATCGCTGTCGCGCACGGCGCGGAGCACCTCGCGCTGGATCGGCTTGAACGCCCACGACCCGAACGTGCCGCGCTCGGGGTCGTAGCTCTCGACGGCACGCATCAGCCCGAGCAGTCCGGCAGCTTCGAAATCCTCGCGGCTGTGCTTCGTGGCGGCGCCACCGAAGCGACGGGTGTACGAGCGGACCAGGCCCATGTTGGACGACACGATCTCGGCGTCGATGTCGTCGAGACGTCGACGAGCCATCCGGATCTTGCGTCGGGTCGCCACGCTGTCGGCCTCGGACTCGAGGAGCAGCAGCTCCGCTCGCAGCTCGATTCGTTCCGCGAATCGGACCGCATTCCCGTCGTGATGAATTTCGGTCGCGGTCGCGGTCGCAGTGGCGGTCGTGGCGTGAATGTCTGCGGCGGTGATGGTGATGGTGGCGGTCATGGTGTCGGTCATGGTGTCGGTGGTCGCGGCGGTGGCGGTCATGGTCATCGGCGTGGATCCTCGATCTCGTTGCAGTGTCTGTTCGGACACACGACTGTTTCGGCGCGAAGGCGCACCGACTGAAGGAGAGATTTGTCAGCGCCTGTGTCCCTGTGTCCCCGTGTGATGCGTGGCGGACACCAAACAGGGCGATCGCGAAGATTTCTTTGCCAGCCTGCGTGCATGGCCAGACATGGTCCGCACTGTCATCTCTGCCTTCGGGTGACTCCAACGGATTGGGGTCTCAAACCAACACACATCACTTACATGGAGGTAAGTCACATGCGTATCAACCAGAACACCTTGGCAACCAACGCCTACCGCAACCTGTCGACCAACAACATGTCGCTCGGCAAGTCGCTCGAGAAGCTCTCTTCGGGCTTCCGGATCAACCGGGCAGCCGATGACGCTTCCGGCCTCGTCGTCAGTCAGGGCCTGCGTGCCCAGATCGGTGGCATGCGTCAAGCAACCCGCAACGCTCAGGACGGCATCTCCGTCGTCCAGACCGCTGAGGGCGCACTCGGTGAAGTGCACAACATCCTCGGCCGTATGCGTGACCTGTCAGTTCAGGCTGCCAACACGGGCTCGAACGACATCGCTTCCCGTGAGGCCGCTCAGGCTGAAATCACCCAGCTGTCGTCTGAGGTGCAACGCATCTCGGACCAGACCGCTTTCGGCGGACAGAAGCTCCTCAACGGCGACTACACCGCCACTGCTCGGGCAGCTGCCGCAGGAGTTCCGGAAGTCGTCGCAGTGGCCGGATCCCCCGAGGTGGCGCAGGTCGTCACCCCGACCGACACCGTGGTCACTGCCGTGGACCTCACAGGCGTGGGTGCAGCCGGGTCGCTCGATCTCGGTGGCACGGCCGTTGTGCTCGACTTCTCGGGCGCTGCTTCCGCTGGTAACCCGACTGGTGCTGAGGTTGCGAGTGCAGTTGACGCTGCGTTCACAGCGGCAGGCGGGACGATCGACGGTGTCAGCGTGAGCATCTCTGGCGCAGACATCACCTTCACCAACACGACTGACGCCGCCATCGCCCTGACCGGCAGCGCCGGCATCGACACCATCGACGCTGGTGTCGAGACGGTGGCCTACCAGGCCGAAGTGGTTGCAGTGACCGGCGTTCCGGCGCAGGCCGCCGTGACGGCGACGACCGCAAAGGTCTTCCAGATCGGTGCAAACGCCGGTGAGTCGGTTGCGTTGGGTATCGATGCGGTCAGCTTGACTGGTCTCGGTATCGACGGACTCGACGTCTCGACCGACGCATCGAGCGCCATCACGGCGATCGATGCGGCGATCGCACAGGTGTCCGCACAGCGTGGCGAACTCGGTGCGGTCCAGAACCGTTTCGAGTCGATGATCAACAACTTGCAGGTGACGACCGAAAACCTCGTCGCCTCCGAGAGCCGGATCCGCGACACCGACATGGCCACGGAGATGACCAACTTCACGAAGAGCCAGATCCTGTCCCAGGCAAGCACCGCGAT
>RCMY010000975.1_pt1 | contig 27339 bp, 24 predicted proteins | sample 2041341 | NCBI WGS metagenome assembly RCMY01 (sample SAMN09708234, study PRJNA481090) | Marine sediment metagenome, whole genome shotgun sequencing project.
AAATGGAAAAAAATGTAAAACAATTGTCAGTAGATGCAATAAGAATGCTGGGAGTGGATGCGATAGAGAAGTCAAAGTCAGGACATCCCGGAATAGTATTAGGTGCGGCACCTATGGCGTACACACTTTGGAGCGAACACCTTAACGTGAATCCGATGGAACCTGAATGGCTGAACAGAGACAGATTTGTACTGTCAGCAGGACACGGATCGATGTTAATATATTCATTATTACATTTAAGCGGTTTTGATGTGTCAATGGAAGACATAAAGAATTTCAGACAGTGGGGTTCTAAGACACCGGGACATCCTGAGTTCGGACATACAAAAGGAGTGGACACGACAACAGGTCCCCTTGGACAGGGAATCGCCACAGCAGTGGGAATGGCACTGGCAGAAACACATCTTGCGAAAAAATATAATAAAGAAGATATGAATATAATAGATCACTTTACATATGTAATCTGCGGAGACGGAGATCTTATGGAAGGTGTGAGCGGAGAGGCAAGTTCATTTGCAGGAGTACAGAAGCTGGGGAAACTGGTAGTACTTTATGATTCCAATGATATATGTCTTGACGGTGAAACAAGAGAAACATTTACAGAAGATGTGGCTAAGAGATATGAAGCTTACGGCTGGCAGGTACTAACGGTAAAAGACGGCAATGATCTTGGAGCAATAGATGCGGCAATAAAAGAAGCAAAGAAAGATGTAACAAAGCCGACATTAATAGAGATAAAAACAGTAATAGGATACGGGGCACCGACAAAAGCAGGAAAGAACAGTTCACACGGAGCACCTTTGGGAGCAGAAGAAACAAAAGGATTAAGAGAATATCTGAAATGGGACTATGAAGCATTTGAAGTTCCGGCAGAGGTATATGAGGACTATAAGAAATCAGTAGCAGAAAGAGGAGCGGCAAAGTCAGAGGAATGGAAAGCCCTTGTAGGAAAGTATAAGGAAAAATATCCTGAGCTGGGAAAAGAGATAGAAGAAATAACAGCAGGAACATTATTTGATAATATAAAGATAGAATTCCCGGCATATGAAGCAGGACATTCACAGGCAACAAGAAATGCATCAAATGATGCGATAAATGCAATAGCAGGTCAGATACCGAATTTCATAGGAGGCTCGGCAGACTTAGCACATTCAAATATGACAATGATAAAAGGAGAAGGACTGTTTGATGCAGAGCACAGAGAAAACAGAAATATTCAGTTTGGAGTAAGAGAATTTGCAATGGGAGCGATACTGAATGGAATGGTATTACACGGAGGACTGAAGACATTCGGGGGAACATTCTTTGTATTCAGTGACTATGTGAAGGCAGCAATAAGATTATCAGCATTAATGGGATTACCGGTAACTTATGTACTGACACATGACAGTATAGCAGTAGGAGAAGACGGTCCGACACATGAACCGATAGAACAGCTTGCAGGTTTAAGAGCAATTCCGAACATAAATGTAATAAGACCAGCAGACAGCAGAGAAACACAGGGAGCATGGAAGGTAGCAGCAGAAAGTAAGAAGACACCGACACTTTTAGTATTAAGCAGACAGAATCTGGATGTAACAGAAGGTTCATCAATGGAAGACGTAGCAAAGGGAGCATATGTATCTTACGAGACAAACAAAGATTTTGGAAGAATAATAATAGCAACAGGATCAGAAGTATCTCTGGCAGTGGGAGCGGCAAAGGAACTGGAAAAAGCAGGAGAGTCAGTAAGAGTAGTAAGCATGCCGAGTATGGAGCTTTTTGAAAGACAGAGCTGTGAGTATAAGGAAAGTATCCTTCCAAAAGGAGTAAGAAACAGAGTATCACTTGAGATGGGATCGACATTCGGATGGCATAAATATGTAGGAATGGACGGACTGGCAATAGGAATAGACACATTCGGAGCATCAGCGCCGGCAGGAAAAGTAATAGAAGAATACGGATTTACAGTAGAAAAAATCGTTAATAAAATAAAAGGATAAAAAGACAGGCTGCTCTTAATAAGAGCAGCTTTTTTTGATATTATGTAAAAATAATATTATGTTATGTTCTAATATAAAATGTGTATTGCAAAAAAATGGAAAAGAAATAAACAAATTTTACTAAAATAGTGTTAAATTAATAATGTTAGAGTTTTCACAGAGTACGTGATACAATGTTTTATATATTTTTATGAATAAAAAACAGGACTATATTCCAAAACGATTATTCTTAAGCTGTATTTATTTAACGGATTTTCTCTCCGGGGGAAGCCGCTTTTTATCCGGGCAGGACAGTGAAAAAGTGGAAACTGCCTGCATTGCTTTAGAGGAGCTTTTTGCCAAACTGGAGGAATAACTGTAAGAAAGCTGTTTTACTGTATAAAATATTAATATGATTTTTGGAAATTAAATGTTTAATTTAGTATAAGGATGTGAGCAAAAATGAAAAGAAAAAGAATCTTAATTTCAGGGGTTATTTTTCTTGTGATTTTAGCTGCAGGCGGTATAGGCTGCAGACTTTTTGTGAAGAATTACAAAGCAGTGAAAACTTATGAGGTAGGTGAAAAAAAAGTAAGGCTGGTGAGGTTTAACAAGCCGTTCTTAGCGGATCATTTTGAAATTACTATTATAAAAACAAGTCTCGCCGATTCTTTAAAAAATGACTCAAAAATATTATTAAATAAAGAAGAAGGAGCCGAATATTTTGTTATAGATGTAATGGTCAAAAACAAAAACAGCGAAAATAAAAATCTGCCGAATTCGGGGAAAATACTTCTGGGGGAAGCAGAGTATATGCTGGAAATAGACAGCGTAAAAACAGATGAGTCGGGTTACGGGGCATTTTTCGGACAGATAAAGCCTGAAGAAGCTAAAGAAAGTAAAATTATATTTAAAATACCGGTTGAGTATGGAGATGAAGCAATTATCTGGGATGTATTCGGCAGCGGTGTGAAAATAAGACTTCAATAATTTGTTAAAATAGTTTTTTATATTTTAAAATGACATATATCCTGATTTTCAAGGCTTTGATTTACATCAACAGGAAAAATATTCCGGAAATATTGAGGAACAGCTATCGACATAATGAATTATTCAGGGTATAATAGATTGAAGAATTTTTCGAATCCCGTGATATTGTATAGAATAATAGTGATTATTCATATATATTTTAGTAACGGGTTTTGATTCTGAAAAACCTTTTTATTTTTGTATTTTTAATAAAATTAATATTTCTGTTTTTAAATCTGTTTTTTATAAAATGTAACATGAAAAAATAATATAATCAGATAATTTCAAATTCAATTCTGTATTTATTCAGAAATCTGTTCTAAAATAATAAAAAAAATCCATTTGAAATAATCAGTTTTCTGTTGTAATTTCTGTGTAATCAGAAGAAACAGCTTTAAAAATAATCTAATGTTATGATCTTTTTTGGTATAAAAAAATAAAGAGGTTAAAAAAGGTGAAATATTCGGCAATAGAATCGAATATAGAAAATGGAGGGAGTGTATTAATGGAATATAACCATATGAAGGAAATTTATTTCAGTCCTACAGGAACAACGAAAACTATTGTAAATGAAATTACCAAATATTTTTCGCGGAAAAAAGAAGAATATGATTTGCTAAATAATCCTCCTGAAGAAGAAATATCGTTTGGAGATGAAGATTTTGTAGTAGTGGGAATGCCGGTATATGCAGGACGGATACCAGCCGTATGTGCTGAAAGTCTTTCAAAGATAAAAGGAAATAATACACCTGTAATAGCTGCAGTGATATATGGCAACAGAGATTATGACGATGCACTGCTTGAATTAAAAACTATTTTGGGAGAAAACGGATTTATAGTGATCAGTGCAGGTGCTTTTATTGCCCAGCATTCGATTTTTCCGGGAGTAGGATATCTGAGACCTGATATAAAAGATAAACAGGCTGTAAGAAGGTTCGCAAAAGACAGCTGTGACAAATTCGAATCCATTCCGGATATTAAGGAAATAAACTTTGAAGTAAAGGGGAATTTTCCATATAGAGAGCCTGCCGCAATCCCATTAAATCCATCTGTACAAAAAACATGCAGGAAATGCGGAATCTGTGCCGGAATCTGTCCTGTAAATGCAATTTCTACAGAACAGCCCGGAAAGATAAACAGAAAAGTATGTATTAGGTGTACAGCGTGTTTTGCAGCATGTCCGACGAACAGCAGGGGCTTTTCCGGAGTACGCTATGCTTTAGCAAGTAAGATTTTTGAAAAAAAATTCTCGGTCAGAAGAAAACCGGAGGTTTTTTTATAAAATTTTGCTGCTGTATGCAGATTAACAATAATAAGATCTGAAATAATAATATTATATATTAAAAATGAAGCTTTAAGAAACAGAAAAGTATATCGGCAAGGATAGATTTTTCTGTTTTTTTATTTTAGAAAAGTTTAAGAATATTAATATTTTGACTACTGTTATTTTTATTTGGAATTTTAACAGGCATAGAATATTTTTCCTTTAAACGGCTTGACAGGTTATGATATAATGGGAAATAAGGCGGTGAACAGATGAAAATCATATATGGTACAAAAAATAAAGCAAAGCTTGAGGATATGAGAAAGATATTAGGCGGACTGGATCTGGAAATAACCGGTTTATCAGATACCGGTATTATTCTTCCTGATGTGGATGAATCAGGGAATGATCCTTTGAAAAATGCAGAAATAAAGGCTCTGGCTTACTACAAAATTTTGAAAATGCCCGTTTTTTCATGTGATTCAGGTCTCTTTATTGAGGGACTGGATGAAAATATTCAGCCTGGGGTGCATGTGCGGAGAGTTAACGGAATATATATGAGTGATAATGAGATGATAGAATATTATTCAAAGCTGGCAGGTACATTCAGCGGAAAATGTAAAGCAAGATATCGTAATGCGATATGCCTCATTGCAGATGAAAAAAATATTTTCAGCTACAGCGGAGATGATATTTCGGGAGAAAGATTTATCTTGTCCCCGTTTCGGCATAGGATACAAACTGAGGGTTATCCTCTGGACAGTATTTCCATACATATGAAATCCGGAAAATACTATGTGGAAATGGAAGAAGAGAAGGATTCGTTCGGGCATGAGGAAGGATTTAGAAATTTTTTTGAAATGGTTTTAAAAAAAATAAAGCAGTAAAAGAAATTAAAAATATAAATGAATTACCTGAAAATTGAAATTATCAATGATCAGGTATTTTTTTATGGTGCAGTTATTAATCACGATCAAAAATAATTTTTTATGATCAAAAATGATTTTTTTTGAAAAAAAATGATTGACTTTAAAAAAATATGTGGTATAGTTAAAGTGGTGATAAAAATGTTTGAAATAGAAAGACATGAGATAATTCTAAAAAAATTAGAAGAAAAGGGCAGATTATCATATGAGGAAATAGAAGAATTTTTGAATGTTTCCATAGCGACAATAAGAAGAGATATAAATAAGCTCGAAGGCAGAGATCTTCTGAGTAAAGTCAGCGGAGGGATAGTCGCCAAAAGAAAGATTAACTTTGAACCGGAAATAAATATAAAATTTGAGGAGAATGTCGAGGCAAAGAAAAAAATTGCCAAAAGGGCAGCAAAGCTTGTAAAAAAGGGTGATTTTATATTTCTTGATGCTGGTTCGACTACGTATTATATGATAGAGTATCTGAAAAATAAGAACATAACAGTTGTTACTAACGGATTAATGCATCTTGATAAATTGATACAGTGTAAAATCAGGACAATTATAATCGGCGGTGAGGTAAAACCAACCACTAAAGCTGTAGTAGGAATAGAAGCTTTGAAAAATATAGAAAAATACAGATTTGACATAAGCTTTCTGGGGGTAAACGGAGTGGATATCGATAAGGGTCTTATGACGCCGGATATAAAAGAAGCTATTCTAAAGGAAAAAATACTGGAAATATCAGATACAACATATATCTTAGCAGATAAAGAAAAATTCGGCATGTCATCCAGTGTAAAATTCGGTAATGTAGAAAACTGTATACTCATAACAGATGATTTTACAGACAGCAGATATAACAAATACATGTTAAAGGAGGAAATATAATGATATATACACTAACTCTTAATCCTGCACTGGATTATGATATATATATGGACAGCTTTCAGGAGGGAGACCTGAATTTATCAAAAGAGGTTAATATCAGGGCAGGAGGAAAGGGAATTAATGTATCGAAGCTTCTTGCCAATCTGGGGATAAAATCGAAGGCTCTGGGTTATACAGCAGGCTTTACAGGAGACTTTATAAAAAAGAATCTTTATGATGAGGGAATAGAATCAGACTTTGTGGAACTAGACGGTATAACAAGAATAAATGTAAAAATAAACAATAATTCCAAAGAGACTGAAATAGCCGGTTTGTCGCCGAAAATAACAAAGGAAGCAGAAGGAAAACTTATTGAAAAAATATCAAAATTGCAAAAGGATGATATTCTTATACTTTCAGGGAGTATTCCGGGAAGTATTGAAAGAAATATATATAAGAAGCTTGCAGAAATGCTTCCGGAAGGTACGAAGATAGTTCTGGATACAAGAGGAAACCTTTTAAAAGAAAATCTAAACGGGAATTTTCTGATAAAACCTAATATAGCCGAATTGGAAGAGATGTTCGAGACAAAACTCAGTACCACAGCCGACATAATAAAAAAGTGTGCCTATTTTCTGGAAAGAAATGTAAAAAATGTTATAGTTTCAATGGGCGGTAAGGGAGCTCTGCTGGTAAATAAAGAAGGGGCATATCTTGCCGGAGCACCTGAAGGAGAGCTTATAAATTCCGTGGGAGCAGGAGATTCCATGGTAGCAGGATTTATAGCCGGAATAGAAACAGGCAGATCACCTGAAGATTCTTTCAGGCTTGCCGTAGCTTCGGGATCTGCTACTGCTTATTCGTATGGTTTGGGAGAAAAGGATTTAATATATAGACTTTATAATGAAATTACTCTAAAAAAGGAAGGTGTATAGGATGAAAATTACTGAACTGCTGATTAAAGAGAGAATGAATCTGGATTTACAGTCGGTAACCAAAGAAGACGTAATCAATGAACTTGCCGAAATGTTTCTTAGTACGGGAATTATAGACGACCTTGAAGGATTTATGGGTGAGATAAAAAACAGGGAAGCATTAAGCTCTACAGCTTTGGAAGAAGGAATAGCAATTCCTCATGCTAAAACAAAATATGTAAAAAAACCTGCGCTTGCATTCGGAAGAAGCAAAAAAGGGATAGATTATGAATCATTGGACGGAGAGCCGTCAACTATATTTTTTATGATAGCAGCACCTGAGGACGCTAATAATGCACATATAGAAACTTTGGCAAGACTGACTCAGATGCTTTTGGATACAGATTTCAGAACAAATATACTTGAGATGGGAACTAAGGAAGAGATACTTGATCTGATAAACAAAAAAGAAAGTGCAAAGCTGGAAGAAAATGCAGAAGCGGATAACAGCAGCGATAATTTCATAATAGCGGCAACAGCGTGTCCTACAGGGATAGCACACACATATATGGCAGAAGAAGCATTAAAAAAAGCAGCAGCCGAGCTGGGTGTGCCGATAAAAGTGGAAACTAACGGAACTGACGGAGTAAAGCATAAGCTTACCGCAGAAGATATAGAAAAGGCAAAAGGTGTAATACTTGCAATAGACAGAGGAATAGAAACAGACAGATTCAGCGGTAAAAAAGTAATACAGACAGGGACAAAAGAAGCTATACGTGATGCAAAAGGTCTTATCCAAAGAGCTGTTGCCGGAGATATGCCTGTATTCGCAGGCTCAGGTGAAACGAGCTCAGGCGGAAAAGGAGCTTCTAAGGAGAAAACAGGGATTTATAAGCATTTGATGACAGGAGTATCATTTATGCTGCCGTTCGTAGTGAGCGGAGGTATATTAATAGCACTGGCATTTTTATTTGATAAGCTGGCAGGAGTACAGGGAGCAGCAGATGCTGCTGGAAGCTCGGCTCTTGGAAGTACTACATATATTGCGAAATTATTTATGGATATCGGGGGAGCGGCATTTGGTCTGTTTATTCCTATTTTGGGAGCATATATTGCATACAGTATAGGAGAAAGACCGGCTCTTACAGCAGGCTTTGTCGGCGGAGCATTAGCAGTTTCAGGAGGTTCAGGGTTTCTTGGTGCCATGCTTGCCGGATTTCTTGCCGGTTATGTTACGAAGCTGGTCATTGCATCATTAAAAGGACTGCCTAAGAGTCTGAACGGAATAAAAGCTATTTTGCTTTATCCTTTATTAACAGTGCTGCTTACTGGTGTGCTGATGATAATCATACTGAATCCGCCTGTAAGATTTATAAATGAAAGTCTTGTACACTGGCTTCAGACAATGGGCGGAACAAGCAGAATACTGCTGGGAATTATACTGGGCGGAATGATGGCTGTGGATATGGGAGGTCCTGTAAATAAAGCAGCTTATGTATTTGCCACAGGTACACTGGCCACAGCTGCGGCAGGAGAATACGGAACACCGATAATGGCAGCAGTAATGGCCGGAGGAATGGTGCCGCCTTTAGGAATAGCTCTTGCTACTACTATATTTAAGAATAAATTCAATACGGAAGAACGTGAAGCAGGAAAAACGAACTATATAATGGGATTGTCCTTTATTACTGAGGGAGCAATACCGTTTGCGGCAGGAGATCCTTTGAGAGTGCTTCCGGCATCAATAGCAGGGTCGGCAGTGGCAGGTGCAATATCAATGTTCTTTAATATTTCCATACCTGCACCGCATGGAGGACTGGTAGTAGCATTTTTATCAAATAATGCGTGGGTATATCTTCTTGCTATATTAATAGGTGCTGTTATTACTGCAGTTATTCTGGGACTTCTTAAAAAGAAAGTAAATTAAGAAATAAATAAGGCTTTGAAGATACAGAACCGAAGCTTTTCAATATTACTGATAAAACATTGTATAATATTATTTATTAAACTGTACCGGCATAGTTTCGGTACAGTTTTTTTGTGGAAAAAAGTACAATTGCCATATATGGTATATATTATGAATAAAATATGATATAATATCTAAAAAATAAATTGGAGGTAGATTAAGTGGAGCATTACTTCAAGAATAAGCATAAATCATTATTGGGACTGATAATGCCGGTGTTTGGCATGATATTTCTCGGCCTTATATTTTTTCTGATATCGTATTATATTTTTACTGATCTGGTAAAATTCGAAACACTGATATCAGTAATTATATCTGCAGTATTAGTGGTACTTGTTATGATCATATCCATTTACCGCATTGTAGACGGACCGGATTATATAGTGACAAATAAAGGGGTTTTATTTAAAAAAAGAGATAAAATCATACGTGAATTACCGTATGAAAAATATGTGATGTCCTCTTATGTAGTCAGAAACAGTTACAACGGTATACCAACAGGAACTTCGAGACAGCTGATAGCAGATGACGGGAAAAAAGAAAAAAAGTATGTCTGTGCTCTGACTAAAAAAGACTTCGATGAATTCATGTCATTAATAATAGCATATTCCGGAAATGCCGAAACAAAGGGTGCGGCAAAGGAAACTCCGAATATAATTTTGAGTGAGGTAAACAAGGACTTTTTCCTTGATAAAAATAAAATATTCAGGAATATAGCCTTCAAAAAATATTTCGGACTGATATTTGGATCATTTTTACTGTTGGCATTATTTTTTCTTCTGACTTATTTCGGTGAAAGGGATTCATGGTTTTTCTTAGCCGGGATGGCAGTATGTCTTTTAATATACTTTTTCCTTGTTTTATTTAGTTTAGGCAGAACAAAAAGAAAAATGCCTGAAAATATAAAGCTTAGAACAAATGAAATATCTCTTGATGAAGAACGTTTTAATTTTAATGAAATAAGTAAGATTTCTCTCACGCCGCCGTCTTATTATGTGGGGAATATAAACAGAAATTTGAAAATATACAGTTATGACGGAAAGAAAAAAACTTATGTTCTGGGATTCAAGGTATCAAAGGCAGGAAAAAAAGATAAGGTATTTTCTGAATATGAAGAGTTTTTCTATATGCTGGAAGGAATTCTCGGAAATTCACCCGGAAAATTTCAGTATGATTTATAAAAAAAATGACCAAAAACGTAAATTTTGTGATATTATAGAGGTAAATATATTGATGCAGAGTTTTATATCGAGAATTCTGTGAAAAACATAAGGATAGGAGGTTTGTATGGACGTAAAAGAAGAAGGAACAAGAAAAAAATATGTTGTAATTAATGTGGAAAATATAAAAGACTCTCAGGAACTGCATAAGCTTTTGAAGTCCGAACTGGAGTTTCCCCATTTTTACGGAATGAGCTGGGATGCTTTCTGGGATGCTATTACCGGACTTGTACAGCTGCCGGAAGTTACAATAATTAAAGGCTATAAAATTCTAAAGAAGGATCTTCCGCAGGATGCCGAGATTCTGGTAAATACCCTGGAAAGATACAATAATCTTTTTTCGCTGTTCAGAACAAAGCTTATTTTAGATTAGATAAAAATTTAGAATATTAATATAAAAAATTATATAATTAATTTTTATAAAATAAAACTGATTTGTATACTTTCAAAATGAAAGAGTACAAATCAGTTTTTATATTTATAAATCAGACAGATCAAATAATAAATTTATTTAAATTTTGATTTTTCATAGTTATAAGGAATACTTGTTCCTACTACCACATCTTCAATTTTTTCAATTATCAGCCAGTCATCCATATTTCCCTGATGATCAAAGTCTAAAGGGGTAATTTCCTCCAGATTGTCAAATTCTATCAGACACAGACATTTTTTATGCCATCTCTCTTTTTGTTTTTCCGACAGCATCAGCTTGTCCTGATTTTTTTCGAGAGTTTCTTTTATTTCCTGATCTGTTAATTTCAGAAAATTTTGGACATTTTTAACTCTGGCTTTGGCAGAAATTTTTTTACTGCCTTTTTTCATAAAATACAGTATTTCCTCATCAAAAACTCTGCTGTGCGGAATTTTTCTCCCGGCAGCACCTCTGACTATCATTGTTTTTGAACCGTCAAGAATCTTCTCAAGAACTTTTTCTTTATTGTCACAGTAAACTAAATGAACCATTTTATACCTCCCTGATTTGTTTATAATAAATTATATATTATTATAAAAATGAATACAACCGGATAAAAATATTTTGAAAGAAAATATCTGTGTCTGAAATGCCGGTCCTGGCTCTCATCAGGCTTAACCGCTGATTTTACTGTCTGATGTATCATCATCATACATAACATTTATTTCTTTCGTAAAAAATATTCATTGATGTTTAACTAAAAAAAACAGCAGTTTTATTTTTAGGCAAATATTGCTGTTATTAAGATGAGATATAATTAATATAGAAATAACATGCTGAAAATCTGATATATCAAAACGTACAGCCGAAAATTCGGGGAAATATTCTGATGGAAAAATTTAACAGATAATCATGACGTCAAATATATGCTGTTATTGAAAAAAATATAAAAAAAATTTCTGAAACAGATAAATCTTTTCTTCTATTTAGGAAAAAGCTTAAACTTTAAAAATAAAAAATAATAAGGTATAAATGATCATGGAAGGAGAAACATATGAGTATAAATAATCTGGATTGTTCTATTCTAAATGAAATAATAAAAAATGAATCTGTATTTCCGGGAGAGCTGGTGAAAAAATATAATACCACCGACAGAAATATCAGATATAAACTGGATAATATAAATTTTTATCTGAATAAAGAAAAGCTTCCTGTTATAAAAACAACAGTAAAAGGAGAACTTTTTTTTGGCAGCGAGGACAGAATTTTACTTGAGAACAGTACTTTTATAATAAAAGATGAGGATTATATATTCAGTAAAGATGAGAGGCAGAGACTGGTACTTATTTTTATACTTTTGAATACCGGAACATTTACTATACAGTCTGTGCTGGATGAAATAGGAGTTAGCCTGTCTACATTAAAAAACGACATAAGGGAACTAAAGCTGATACTCGGAAAAAATGGTCTGAAGCTGGTACAGATAGCTAAAAAGGGACTGAAAGTACAAGGCAGTGAAGACAGTATAAGAAGAATGATTCTGAATATCCTTCTGGAAAGCGGTTTAGAGTCTTTTGGTACAGATCGGAGAGATAAAATAGATGTTTTTAAAAGAAATCTGAAGCAGATATTTCTGAATTCATACAGCGGGACAAAAGCAGAAAAAGAGGAGAGCAATTTCCAGACAGAAAGAGCAATTAGAGAATATCTGGAAGAAATAAACGAAGATATGAATGAAAAATTTTCCGATGTTCTGCATAACTATATTATGAATTATCTGCGCTTAATGATTCTTCGTGTAAGAAATAAGAAATATCTTAAAGAAGATCTTGATGATGTTTTATTTCTGCAAAACATAAAGGAGCATAAAATCATAAAATCACATATAAATATTCTGGAAAATAAAGCGGATATAAAGCTGACACCTCAGGAAATAATAAAAATAGTAGAGATATACATTGAAAATAAGAATTACGATGTAAATAATTCATGGAAACAGGTGAAGCAAATTCTGGAAAATCTCATATCAAAAGTGTCGTCAGATATAAATCTGGATATGACAAATGATCTAATCCTGTTAAATGATCTTATCTATCATATGAAGCTGGCAGCCTACAGAATAAAAAACAATATAAAGCTGAAAAACAGTATTTATAAGGAGGTAGAAGATGAAGTACCATTTTTGTTCGGTATTGTGGAAAAAAGAATAGCAGGATATGAACAGTATCTGGATGAAAAACTTAATAAAGATGAAATAGCCTTTATTACAATACATTTCAAAATGTCAATTGACAGAAATTATAATCTTGGAAAGAAAAGAATCCTTATTGTATGCGGACTCGGCTATGGAACTTCAAAGCTTTTGAAAAAGATAATCAGTGAGGAATTTAATGTGGAGATAACGGATCTTATTCCTGTGTATCAGCTGGAAAAATATAATCTGGATAAAACGGATATAATTCTTTCCACTGTAAAAATAAAGGAGCTGCCTGATAAGCCGTATCTTACAATAAATACCATACCTAATCTTCAGGATAAAAAGAATATAGAACAGCTGGGGATAAAAAGGAAAAATGCAAGCAGGGAATATTACATGCATGAGGTTCTTAAAGTAATAAGGGAGAACTGTGATGTAAGAAATAACAAAGAACTCACAGAAGGGCTTGAGAAGATATTCAGTACAGAGGATGAGAAAATAATGGAATCTCACAGAAAGAATCTTCTGGAACTCCTTCCAAAGGGAAATATAAAAGTGGTAAACAGTGTAAAAAACTGGCAGGAAGCAATGGAAATATCCGGCCGTATTCTGGTGGATAACGGCTATACAGAATGGGAATATGTAGAAAGTGTAATAGACATGGTCTATAAACACGGGACATATATGGTTTTGAAAAAGAACTTTATATTGGGACACGGGAATTATCTTGAAAAAGTTAGAAAAGCAGGATTGTCATTTCTTTATATAAAAGAAGGGGTGGAATTTCCTGAAAATCACTTTATTAACTGTGTAATCACATTATGCAGCTGTGATAAAAAGGAACATACATTCGGGCTTTTAGAATTACACAGGGTCATAGAAAACTGTGATCTGTATAAAAAAATCTCAGAAAAAAATTCGGGTGATGAGGTATACAGGGAGATAAAGTCCGGCTGGGAGAAAATAAAGATATAGGAGGAAAACATGAGAGAAATTGACAAAGACCTTATTTTTATAAATATGAATTTTGAAAATAAAAGTGAACTGTTTGGATTTATTGCAGATGAACTAAAAAAAAGAAATTATGTGACTGATACATATGAAGAGGCTGTTAACAAAAGGGAAGAGAAGTTTCCTACGGGATTTCAGCTGAAAAATATAAATATAGCAATGCCGCATGCCGATCCTGTGAACAGCAGGGCAGACAAGCTGGTAGTGCTTACACTGGAAAAGCCTGTAGAATTTCAAAATGCCGAGGATAAAGGAATGATAGGCGTAAATGTAGTTTTTGGACTGGTTTTTCATAACAGGGATAAGCATATTGATTATTTAATGAGGCTTTCGAATCTTATACAGGATTCCGGAAAGCTTGAAAAAATAAAAAAATCCGTAACAAAAGATGAGATTTATGATCTCTTGGATGAAACATTCAAATAAGGTGAAAAAGGAGGAACAATGGACAAAATGAAAAAATATGTAAGAGAGCTTACAGAATTACAGGGAAATTCAGGATATGAAGATGAAATAATAAAGTATCTGTATGAAAAGCTGAAAAATAAGGCAGATCATATAAAAGCAGACTCTATAGGAAACCTTACGGTGAAATTTGATTCTTCACGGGAAAACAGCAAAAAAGTGATGTTATTCGGACATATGGACGAAGTAGGGCTTGTAGTCAGAAAGATAGAAAACAGCGGGTTTTTGAGAGTAGAAAAACTGGGTTCGATAAATTTGAACACGCTTCCGGGTTCAGTGGTAGAAATAGCAGGCAGCAAAGGCACTGTAACCGGTGTGGTGGGAGTGAAATCACATCATTATCTAAAGCCTGATGAAAAAGGAATTACAGGTTCTTATGAGAAGCTTTATGTTGATATAGGTGCTGTTTCAAAAGAAAATGTATACGAGCTGGGAATAGAACCCGGCAACCCGGTAACAGTCAAAAGTAACTTTAACGAGCTGGCAAATAATCTTGTAAGTAATAAGGCAATGGATGACAGAGCACCGCTGGCAGCACTATTGTGTCTTGCGGAAGAAATACAAAAAGAAAAGCTGGATTATGAGCTATATATAGTTTTCAGCGTTCAGGAGGAGTTCAATATAAGAGGAGTCATGCCGGCTGTAAAAGAGATAAGACCTGATATAGCAATAGGTGTAGATGTGACACCTTCATGTGATACACCGGATCTTGCAGGATATTCAGACGTAGTAATAGGAAAAGGACCGGGCATTACTTATATGAATCATCACGGCAGAGGGACGCTTGCAGGATATCTTCCCAACAGAAAATTTTCGGCATATCTTGAAAAAATATGCAGGGAAAATAACATTCCGTTTCAAAGGGAAGTGGCTCTGGGAGTGCTTACCGAAACAGCCTACATACTGTTTGAGAATGCCAAAACAGTAACGGGAAGTATCTCTATTCCCACAAGATATACACATGCCCCTGTAGAAGTAATAAGTATGGAGGATCTGGAAAATATGTATAAACTGCTTTATACTTTTTTGAAAAATTACAGTCCTGAAATGGAATTTGGTAAAGATCAGTTATGTAAATAAAATCAAATAAAAGGAGAGGAAAAAACATGAAAAAAATACTTGTAGCCTGTGGAACAGGAATGGCGACTTCTACAATGATTTCTGAAAAAATAAAAGGAATTCTCGAAGAAAAGGGAATCGACTGTGTAATAAACCAGTGTATTTTGTCAGAAATAGCATCTAATGCATCAAATGTTGATTTGATAGTTACGTCAATGAGGGTGGATGAGGAATATAACGCGCCTGTACTGCTTGGAACGGCTTTTTTGACAGGCATAAATGAAGAAGAAGCCACTGAAAAATTATTGGAAATTTTATCTTAGTAAAATAGAAGGAGGATAACATGCAGGGATTTATTAACTATATTTTGAGTCTCGGAGGTATGGTTTTTGTACCGATTGTACTGATTTTGGTAGCTCTTCTTTTCAGACTGAGCTTTCTAAAATCAATAAAAGCCGGAGTAACAGCCGGAGTAGGTTTTCTGGGAATGAATCTTGTGGTCGGCGTGGTAGTGCAGTATCTGAACCCGGCAGTAGATATTATGGTAAAAAGGTTCGGATTAAATCTGAATGTGATTGATGTAGGCTCGGGAACTGCATCAGGTGTAGGATATGCCACAGCGGTGGGAGCCTTGGTAATTCCGGTAATATTTGTTCTGAATATAGTTTTGCTTTTTTTGAGAGTAACTAAGACAATGAATATTGATATTTATAATTACTGGCATTATTCGATTACAGGATCAATAGTTTATCTGATGACAGGAAGTCTTATATTCGGCTTAGCAGGAGCAATGTTTCATGCGGCATTCTGTCTCATATCGGCTGATTTTACAGCCAAAAGGGTGCAGAATATAATTGGGATAGACGGAATATCCATATGTCAGGGATACGGGGCAAGTACGGTACCTCTGTTCTATCTGCTTGAATGTCTCTATAACAAAATACCGTTTATGAAAAATAAAAAAATAGATTCACAGTTTATTCAAAAAAAATTCGGAATGATAGGAGATCCTGTAATAATAGGAATAGCTCTGGGAATTTTATTCAGCCTGCTTGCGGGATACGGATTGAGAGACGCATTAACTCTGATAATAGCAGTAGTAGGGATTATGATACTGTTTCCGAGAATGATAAAAATTATTGTTGAAGGACTTTTGCCGATTTCAGAAGCAGCAAAAAAATTCTTTAATAAACATTTTCAAGGAAAGGAATTCTATATCGGGATGGATTCGGCAGTTACCTTGGGACATCCTACCACAATATCCGTAGGAATAATATTAATACCGATAATGATACTGATAGCGGCTATACTTCCGGGAAATACAGTGCTTCCGCTGGCTGATCTTCCGTTTGCACCGTTCTTTATATGTATGGCTACTGTAATACATAAGGGTGATATGCTTAGAACACTTATAAGCTCTGTAATAAATATGGTAATAGTTTTACTGATAGCGAGCTATTTTGCACCGTACTTTACACAGATGGCAGTAGACGGACAGCTGGGGCTTACACAGGGAGATGCAAAGATATCGGCACTGGCAGTAGGAAATGTTTTTGACTGGGTTATTACACAGTTTATGAGATTCGGAATAATAGGAATAGTATGTCTTCTGGCATTGGCAGCGGGTGCTGTATATTATAACAGAAAAAAAGCACTTGCAGATTGATATCCATGGGGATATAAATAATGTTTTGTACAAATAACAATATATAGGAGGAATAAAAATGAGTTGGTTAAAAGATGTGATTGGAACAGAAAAGGCGATAATAGCAATGTGTCATTTGCTGCCGTTACCCGGAGACCCTTATTATGACAAGGAAAAAGGTATGGCTTATGTGATGGAAAAAGCAAGAGAGGATTTTCTGGCACTTCAGGAAGGCGGAGTGGATGCAGTTATGTTTTCAAATGAATTTTCGCTTCCTTATCTTACAGAAGTAAAAACTGAGACTGTAGCAGCTATGGCAAGAATAATAGGAGAATTAAAATCTGAAATAAAAATTCCTTACGGGGTAAATGTGTTATGGGATGCAAAAAAATCACTCGATCTTGCAGCAGCAACAGATGCAAAATTCGTAAGAGAAATATTTACAGGGGTTTATGCCAGTGACTTTGGTATCTGGAATACTAATATAGGTGAAACTATAAGACATCAGAGAAGAATCGGTGCGGAAAATGTAAAGCTGCTCTTTAATATTGTACCGGAAGCGGCAAGATATCTGGCAGACAGAGATATAAAGGATGTAGCAAGATCAACTATATTTAATAACAGACCAGATGCACTGTGCGTATCCGGGCTTACAGCAGGAAGCGAGACAGATTCTGCAGTATTAAAGCAGGTAAAGGATGTGGCAGGAGAAACAGTAATTTTTGCTAATACAGGGGTAAGACTGAATAATGTGGAGGAACAGCTGTCTATTGCAGACGGGGCAGTAGTGGGAACTACGTTTAAATATGACGGAAAGTTTGAAAATCATGTAGATAAGGCAAGAGTAAAAGAATTCATGGATAAGGTAAAGAAATTCAGAAGTTCAAAAGGTTTGTGATAATATGAAAATTCTTCCTTCTATAGCTTCTGCCAGTCAATATAATATTGAGAAAGAATTAGGCAGAATCGGAAGCAGATATTATGAGAATTTGCACATAGACATAGAAGACGGTAATTTTATACCAAATATTACATTTGGGCTGAAAACTGTGAGACAGATAAGAGAAAATTATAAGCTGCCTTTTTCAGTGCATCTTATGGTAAGCAATCCTGAGAATTATATTAATGAACTGAAAAACACGGGCTGCTGCATAATTTTTATACATGTAGAGTCATGCAGATATTTAAGCGAAGTGCTGAATAAAATAAAATCTCTGGGAATAAGAGCAGGGATAGCATTAAATCCATGTTCTGATTTGAAAAATTACAGATATCTATTCGGAATAACAGATGCAGTAATGTTTATGACGTCGGAACCGGATTTTAGAGGACAGGTATTTAATCCGGCAGTTTTGGAAAATATAGAGGAAGCGCTGGGTGAGAAAAGACTGGAATTATGGGTAGACGGAGGAGTAAAAGAGGAACATCTGGAATTTTTGAAAAAAAAGCAGATAGATTATGCAGTAATGGGCAGAGAGATATTTGACAGAGAAAATCCCGAGGATTTTCTGAAAAGGATAAATTGTAAATAAAAGAAGACTGACTAAAAACGAAAATTAAATCTATAGAATCCTGGACAGATAGCATAGGTTTAATAAAAAAGTACAATGTTTTTTAGTCAGTCTTTTTCTTAATTATATAAGTTAATCAGAAAAAGTCAAGCAGAAAATATGGTTATTTTTTTAATCAGAATAAAAAAGAAAAGAAAATTCATATATTTAAGATTATTTAAATTGTTTTCATAATTATGGTATAATAGAGTAAATAGAAAAATATTCAAATGGAGAAAAAAATGAAAAAAAGAATTCCGTTTATGCTGGTATTGATTTTGATCTTCAGTTCCTGTACGGGTAAGGTTGATTTTGATGAGAATTACTGGAAAAATACCAATGATTTCTATATGGTTTATGATATGTCAGAATCATTTGAAGAAAGTAAGGCATTATCATCACTTGAGATGTTTAAAATATCAAGAAGACGTACTAAAATGGCAAAAAAGATTATAAAATCAAAAAAACTGTCCGGATTAACAAAAAATGAGGTGAGTGCTGTTCTGGGACCGGGAAATCCAAAATTTATTATTGGTGACGGATATCAGAATAAAAATGGTTATTCCAACAGTCTTCAGTATGTCATTGAGGCAGAAAAAAGAGGTTTTCAGTTTTATGGAGAGAGCGGAGTGAGACGGAAATATATGATAGTATTTTTGGATAAGGAGGATGTTGTTATTTCTGTGGATTTAATTAAACAGAAATATTAAAGTCAGAAGTAAAATTTTGAAAAAAACAGATGATAGTATAGATATCAATAAGCAGTGCAGTAACAGGATTATATTAAATATTTTAAATTATTATTTTTTTATAGTATAATTTATGGTATGATAAATAAAAAATAAATTTAAGAGGCTGATAATATATGTTTATGAGAGAAGATAACCATCTTGCATTTGTGGATTTTGACAATAAACCGCATACATATGCAGAATTAATGTCAAATATAAAAAGATTTTCAAGTATATATGATGAACTTAACGGAGAAAATATACTGATATTAATGGAAAACAGACCGGAATGGCTGTATGCCTTTTTTTCAATATGGAATAACAAGGGTGTGGGAGTAGCAATTGACGCTAACAGCAATCCTGACGAAATGGCTTATGTGATAAGTGATGCTGTACCGAAGATCATATTTTGTTCGGATGAAACTAAGGGAAATATGGAAAAAGCTCTTGAAAAAATAGATTTTCTGCCGGATAATGTAAAAATAATAAATGTGGATAATATAAAAGCAGAAGAATTGAAGGAAAAACCGGGTGATTTCCGGGTTCCGGGCAAAGATGACACGGCAGCCATGCTTTATACCTCAGGAACTACAGGAAATCCAAAGGGTGTAATGCTTTCATTTGAAAATCTGCTGTCAAATATGGAAGGAATAATAGCAAGAGAGATTATAACAGATAGGGATCAGACACTGGCTCTGCTTCCGTTTCACCATGTGCTTCCTTTAATGGTTACTTTAGTAGTAATGCATTCAGGGGCATCAATAGTTTTTGTTTCAAAAATAGCCAGTAAAGAAATGCTTGAGGCTCTGGGAAAAAATAGAGTTACGATAATGGTAGGAGTACCCAGAGTATATAAGCTTCTTGCTGACGGAATAAAGGCACAGATAGACAGCAGTTTTCTTCCAAGACAGATATATAAATCAACAAAATTCCTGAAATCAATGAAGATAAGAAAAACTATTTTTGCAAAGGTACATAAAAAACTGGGGAGTAATCTTAAACAGCTTATTTCCGGCGGGGCAAAGCTGGATGTGGAAGTAGGGGAATTATTTGAACGTCTGGGATTTTATGTAACAGAAGGATACGGGCTGACAGAGACGTCGCCTATTATTGCTGTCGCTACAATAACAGAGAGAAAACTGGGTACAGTAGGAAAGCTTCTTCCGAGAACAGAAGTAAAAATAGTGGAAGACGAAATCTGGATAAAAGGGCCTCAGGTAATGAAAGGCTACTATAATAAGCCTGACAAAACAAAGGAAATCATAACGGAAGACGGCTGGCTGAAAACAGGAGACCTTGGAGATCTTGACAGTGAAGGTTATCTGACGGTAAAAGGCCGTAAATCAAGTATGATAGTATTATCAAACGGAAAAAATATAGATCCGGAAGCAATAGAAACTAAAATACAGGCTATAAGTAAAAATTTGATAAAAGAACTGGGAATTGTGCCAAAGAATGAAAAATTAAATGCAATAGTAGTGCCTGATCTTGTAGAATTCAAAAAGCAGGGAAAAACAAATATACAGCAGTATGTAAAGGAAATCATAGAGGATTATAACCTTGAGGCGGCAAGCTACAGAAAAGTTCTGCACTTTAAGCTGGTGGAGGAAGAGCTGCCTAAAACAAGGATCGGAAAGCTGAAAAGATTTATGCTGCCGGATATTCTTGATGATAAGGTAGTAAAAAAAGAAAAGGTTCCTGAACCGGATACCAATGAGTACAGGGTACTAAGGGATTATGTAAAAAAGATAAAAGGCTTTGAACCGGGGCCGGATGATAATCTGGAATTGGAGATAGGGCTTGATTCACTTGATAAAGTAGAATTACTGGCATATATAGAGAATAGCTTCGGATTGAAGCTGGACGAAGGAAAATTTTCTGAAATTTCTACATTAAGAAAGCTTTCAGAATACATAAAAGAACGTGCAACGGAATTTTATGAAAAAGAAGTGGACTGGAGTGAAATAATAGAAGAAGTACCTGTAAGAAAAACAAAATCCGGATGGATAGTAAAGGTATTCAGGCTTCCGATTCTGCTTATATTAAAGGCATATTTCAGACTAAAAAGAGCGGATAAGAAAAAGCTCACAGATGAACAGGTGATTTTCGTTTCAAATCATCAAAGCTTTATAGATGCCCTTGTAGTAGCCGGGGTATTTCCGGCAAGAATATTGAAAAAAACCTCTTTTCTGGCAATTGATCTTTATTTCAAAAAAGGTTTTATGAAATATATAGCCGAAAATGCAAATATAGTAGTTATAGATATAAATAATAACATAAAGCATACAATAGAAGAAATAACAAATGCATTAAAGCAGGGCAAAAATATTCTTATTTTTCCTGAAGGTGCAAGGACAAAAGACGGCAAAGTAGGGCAGTTCAAAAAAGTTTTTGCTATTCTGGCTAAAGAATTAAACATCAGTGTTCAGTGTATAGGTATAAAAGGTGCATTTGAAGCATATTCAAGATATATGAAATTTCCAAAGCCAAGAAAAATAGAAGTTAAAGTGCTGGAAAAATTTTCTCCTGAAGGAACATATGAAGAAATAGCAGCTAAAGCAGAAAATATAATCAGGGAATATGTAGAGAATTAAAAAAATATATGAATGATCAGACCGGTATTATGTATGAGATATGATACCGGTCTTTTCGACTATTTTTTCTTATTGAAAACAAAGGGAGAATTCAGGAGCTTGGAAAAGTCTGATATATCTGGATTAGCAGCCGATTTGACATTAAGCGGATAAATTGATAAAATACACTTGTTATTCTCAAGAAAGGTGTGATTTAAGTGAGAGAAAATATTTTAATTAATAAGATAATAAAAGAAAAAAGCGAAAGCAGAATGACAGAATTATTGCTAATAATTTCAGGAGCAGTTTTTCTGGGCATGACAGCAAGAATATCAATTATGCTTCCGTTTACTCCTGTTCCAATTACAGGGCAGACATTCGGTGTCCTTATGATCGGGCTGGTTTATGGAAGAAAACTGGGATTGAAAACTATAGGTTCATATCTTGCTGCCGGGATGGCAGGACTGCCTTTTTTCAGCACTGCAGGATCGGGTGTTCTGTTTCTGAAACCTACAGGAGGATATCTTATAGGGTATGTTTTCATGGTTTTGATATGCGGTTACCTTACTGAAAAAGGTTGGGGAAAATCATATATTAAAACTTTCGGAATAATGCTTCTTGCAGAAACAGCTATGTATTTATGCGGTATGATTCATTTATCATTTTTTGTAAAGGCGAATGTTCTTGAAATGGGGCTGTATCCATTTGTAATAGGTGATTTAATAAAAATGTCACTGGTGACTTTTTCGGTTCCCAGTATATGGAAAGCAGTGGATTTTTTCAAAAAATAACAAAAAAATGAAAAAAAATTTTCTCCGGGAAGTATTGAATTTTAAGGCTTTGATAAAACAGCAATCTTTTTAATGCTAAATTAAGTAAGAAATCTGTTGACTTCTGAAGCTAGATGCTATATAATACTTCTTGTCTGTGTGCCTTGGTGGCGAAATCGGTAGACGCACAGGACTTAAAATCCTGTGGTGAATATCACCGTGCCGGTTCAAGTCCGGCCCGAGGCACCATCGGAGAATTACATGTTGCTGAGTAATGGGACAGAAGATACTTTGACGCGGAGTAGAGCAGTCTGGTAGCTCGTCGGGCTCATAACCCGAAGGTCGTTGGTTCAAATCCAGCCTCCGCAACCAAAAAAATACAACACTTATATGCGGGAGTAGCTCAGTTGGTAGAGCGTCAGCCTTCCAAGCTGAATGTCGCGAGTTCGACCCTCGTCTCCCGCTCCATAAGAGCCATTAGCTCAGTCGGTAGAGCACATGACTTTTAATCATGGTGTCACTGGTTCGATTCCAGTATGGCTCACCAAAAAAATAATTTTGTGCCTGTAGCTCAGTTGGATAGAGCAACGGCCTTCTAAGCCGTGGGTCAGGAGTTCGAATCTCTTCAGGCACGCCATACAAAATTATGGATCCGTAGCTCAGGTGGTTAGAGCACTCGGCTCATAACCGAGTGGTCACTGGTTCGATCCCAGTCGGATCCACCATTTGCACCCTTCGTCTAGTGGTTAGGACACCGGGTTTTCATCCCGGCAACAGGGGTTCGATCCCCCTAGGGTGTACCAAAGTTTATAATGTATTGGTACATGTACCAATATTGGAGATAAATATTCGCTGTTTGGATTTACGGCGATTTTTTTATTTGAATTTTATTTCTATATTATCAATATTTTCCGGGAGATATTTAAAATTTCTGTAATAACTTTTTTCTTCACTTAAAATAAGCAGTGCTCGCATATCTGTTTGGAATATTTGATATATTGATACAGAGAGCATTCATATTTATGATTCCTGATTTTTGAATAGGACACGGCATAATAGTAAGGTAAACAGTAAAAAAAAGCAGAACAAGGACTGCTAAAAAAAACAATGTTTTTGTCAATACTGGAAATATATCAAAAATATAGGAATAACAATACCTAGAGATTTTTAAAGAGGGTATTTTAAAGAGTGGATAAAAGAGAAGAAGATAAACCTGATTAATTTCAGATTTCTTTTTTTTATAAAATATGTTATACTCAAGTGCATTTTAAATAAGTGTATATAAAAATTTAGGAGGAAGAATGAACGAAATATTAGAGAAAAAAGGAGAGATCATAATTGCTGTAGATGAAGCATTGCCTAAACAGTTAAAGTTTATAGGACTGGTTCAGCAAATTATGGGAGTTTTAACAATAATTAGCGGTGCGATAATGTGCTTGACAATAATAGGGGCAGCAGCAGGAGTGCCTTATATAATAGGAGCTTTGAATATATTTAAATCAGGAGGAGCTTTTGGGGATACTTCAAGAAATGAAAGCGGCGAGAGTCTGAGAGAGGCGATTGCAGGTCTTGCAAAAGGAATGAAGTTAATGTTAATAGGATTTGTAATATGGATAGTATTATACATATTACTTATGGTAGTAATAATGATAATCACAGTAGTTGCTGCTTCACAAGGATATTAGGATGAAAATAGGGGTGTAAGATGAGTAAAACTAAAAAAATATGGCTTGGGATATTATCTTTTTCTCCATTAGTAGTAACGACTCTTTTTATAGGGATAATACTATTATTCTATGTGAAAATAATATTTGGTGCAATAGACGGTTCACTGGCTTATTCAGACGGAAGAGAATTTATCTTTTTCGCAGTATTTTTAATAATCTTTGGACTTTTAATGAATATTTCAATTTATTTGACACTAATAATTTTTATAATATGTATTGTAAAAAATAAAAGAATAGGGGATACTGCTAAGATACTTTATTTGGTAGGAATGTACTTTTTATATACAATAGTGCCAATAGTGTACTTTTTTATTGAAATAATAGGGAAAAAAGAAGAAACAGCGAGTAATGAATGAAACTAGACGGCTGAGAAGAACCTGAAAGGGTTCTTTTTGTATATCAGGATAAAAAATACATAAGCTAGTAGATAGTCAGTACTTTTTAGTAAATAAAGAATAAAAATTTTCAATATTATTCTAAAATTTTTCCATAATTTCAACAGCAGCCTAGATAAGAATTTATTTAAGTCATTTCCAAGGTAAGTATTTAACAATGAAAAAGTAATTGAAATTCCGGCTAATGTAAGAAAATTATCAGCAGCAGTATCCGTGGCAGAATATTCATGATATTTCTGAATTTCAAGTTTATTCATCCAATTTACAATTTCCTGTGACTTTTTAAAAAGTGCATTCATTTTATCTTTAGTCAATTTTGTCTGCTCAGATAATTTGATTTTTTTAATAGAGAGTGATAGAATTATATTGCATAGATGATTTAATATTTATATAGAAGAGGAGACTTATGGCACCATTATCCATTTAAGGGGAGTATGGTGTATAATAGATCGGAACATATACTGATATTAGAGCTAAATATTATCTACGACGATTTTTTATTTGATAAGGTTCAGCATTTTATGTTCAGGCTTTATTTATATTTTTAGAAAATAGTGTATCGATTATTAGAATTAATAATCTTTTTTTATTTTTAAAGGGTTTACTTTGTCTATAGCTTCTCTTGCCAGTCTGTGTGCTGAAAAATGGCGAGAATCAGCGTTTTTTTCGTTCTGAGGGTATGAGAGAATTGTATTTCTTGGTGTTTGAGGAACTTAGCTTAAGATAACAGTGACTTTATATGATAAAAAAAGATTTTTTTACAATAAATAGTGAATTTAGGAGGGAGTATGGTCAGCAAAAAAGGAAAACGCATTTTGAAAACAGAACATGGAATATTTTACTGGTATGTAAAAAATGACTGGTATAGTGCCGGTATAATAGATAAGAATCTTTACGGACTTACACTTTATATTATATCTGAAAACAGAAAAGAGGCAGGACACTATCTTATAGGAAGTGATTTTTTTACTATAACTTCCGGCGAATTTTTTTCCGGGAAAAAATTTATCGGCTGGCAAAGAATAAAATGTCCTGTTTGGAGTGATAAAATAATTACTCCGGGAATAGCAGCAAGAATAATAAACTGGCATATGGATGATAAAAAAGAAATAATAATGACAGATTATAGAGGCAATATTTTATTAAGTAAATAGTACAGCAAAAACTGGAATTTATTTGACAAAAAAAATAGGTTGGGATAAAATTATATATTATGAAAGCATTCTTGAATATCAGAACATAAAAAAATGATATTTTGGTATGGTTTTGTTATGGAATCAACAGTTTCCAAATAAAATTCAGGAGGGCAGTTAAAAATGACAGATACATGGAAAAAATTACTGGAAGAAGAAAAAGAGAAAGAATATTTTAAAAAGCTGGAAGAATTTCTGGATAAAGAATATGAAGAGAATGAAATTTATCCTGAAAGAAAAAATTTATATAATGCATTAGATTTGACCAGCTATGAAGATACAAATGTAATTATTCTGGGGCAGGATCCATATCACGGACCGCATCAGGCACACGGCTTAAGTTTTTCTATAGAGTCGGAAAAAGCAAAATTTCCCCCTTCACTTCGTAATATGTTCAAGGAGCTTAAAACAGATCTTGATATAGAAAGAACAGAACGTAATCTTACAGACTGGGCAGAGCAGGGAGTACTTCTTCTGAATACTGTATTAACAGTTCAGGCTGGAAAGGCTGCTTCGCACAGAAAAAAAGGCTGGGAAACTTTTACTGATACTATTATAAAAAAACTAAATGATAAGGATGAACAGGTGATATTCGTACTTTGGGGCGGGGATGCCAAAAAGAAAGTACCTTTAATTACTAATCCGAAGCATAAAATTATTGAGGGGGTCCATCCAAGTCCGCTGTCTGCACATACAGGATTTTTTGGCAGTAAGCCGTTCAGCAGAATTAATGAATACCTGGAAGAAGCCGGAAAAAAACCGATTAATTGGTAATATTGGATTTTAATTATAAAATTTTATGATGATTTATATAGAAAAAACAGGGAGAGGTGATTTTATACCCTGTTTTTTTATTTTGAGATAAAATGCATAAAGGATATTAAATGTTGATTTTAAAGGGTTTTGTTGGATTTATGAATTTTTTTGTTTTTTTCTCTTGACATCAAGCTTATTTTTTGGTATATTATATGGGTTCTGTTAAACATTATGCAGTTATAAAAATATGGAAGAATGTCCGAATTGGCTAAGGAACCGGTCTTGAAAACCGGCGAAACCGCAAGGTGTCTGGGTTCGAGTCCCAGTTCTTCCGCCATTATGCCCAGATAGCTCAGTCGGTAGAGCAAGGGACTGAAAATCCCTGTGTCCGTGGTTCGATTCCGCGTCTGGGCACCACTTAGATATCCTGAAACAGTTTAAGAGCTTATTTTATAGGTTTTCTAGAAATTTATAAAATGAGCTTTTTTATTATAAATAGAACGAAAATAAAATAGAGATTAAAAAATCAGGGTTTTTGTAAAAATTACACCCTGATTTTTTAAATTTTCATCTTTATTTCTATAGTTATGGGGTTTTTAGATAACAGTATTATTTCATCTATTAACATTCTAAATATGTCATTTAATTCTTCGATATCCTCATCTTTGATGTTTTTAACAACTGATTCAAGGATTTCTAGATTATTCATCTGATTTT
>RCMY010000976.1_pt1 | contig 27338 bp, 21 predicted proteins | sample 2041341 | NCBI WGS metagenome assembly RCMY01 (sample SAMN09708234, study PRJNA481090) | Marine sediment metagenome, whole genome shotgun sequencing project.
CGATCCAGTCCGAACGCTCGTTTTAGCGTCGAAATGTTGCCGTCGATTCCGGCGTGGAATCTTTTGAGTTTTTTGTAAACCCATTCGCTACCAGTCATGGCTTCGACCGTCATGCCACGTTTTTTTGGCAAGCCCACGACCTTGACACTCAGCGCCTTTGCCGCATCGATATTCGTTGTAATGGCATAGTCAGCATCTGTCGCCACTTGATTCGGTAATTTGCCATATACTTCGTCCAAACGCATGATTAGTGGCAACAAACGGAACTGTCTGCAGGGTTTCCTGACTCAATCACGGCATCCAGAATCATACCGTGCTTGCCGCTACTGAAATTGATCTTGTGACCGTATTTAACATCCTTGGTTGGTTAACGAGGCTAATACAGATTCACTTGCATTGCGGCCTGCAATTTCGCCCTTACAGAACTTACAACATCCGATTACTCAAATGCTGCTCTGCGGTGCTACCGAAATGAATGGGAAATTCCTCGGACAGGACTAATCTGCTAGATAGGTTGCCGGTAACGGCGTACGACCCTATTTATGTTCCATCGCACATTAACCTCGTAAATTCATATTTCTAACGAATTATCATCGAAATAACTTTAATTATTAGCACTCCCTAGGTTATTTACCAAGCGCTACCCGCCGATAGGCCGTATAAAATAAGCCATCGGCGTCAATCACTTTTAAGCGTTCTAACACGCCCTTTTCTACCAATGTGCCCATAGTGACACCAATCTCTCGCTTACCTAAACCCGCAGCCTGTAAAACCAAGCGAATATCATGGCCTGAAGTTGCGCCAGCTTTAGAGGCGTTTTTATCTAAGGCGTTTAACACTAATTGTTCGTAAGTAGAAAAAGACGTTGCAACCATTATTGCCTTATAATTGATGGGGTCTATCATATCCAGAATGGCACGCTGGAATTCTGCAGTTTACGCACACCGACGACGGGGCAACTGCAGAGCCTGCTTGACCAGATCATCAAGCGTATCATGAAAACATTGGCTCGCCACGGCGCACTCACATTGAGGAAGAGAAAATGACTTACCTGGAGTTCTGGGGGCGCATTACTTACCTTTCCCTGAATCTAAGGATAATTGAATAATATGTCCTCTGAGTCTGTGGAAAATTGTTTCCAACGTACGCTCATGGCCCAGACTGTGTAAAAACTCAAAAATCCAGATCAAAAATAAATTAATCCCCACTGTCTGTTATGAGTATCTCAATTGTCTACTTTCATTTTCCACTCTTTAGACAACTAAGTAATAAATATAGGTAGCATTTACCACGAAAAATTTTAACAAAGAGTTTTCACATAGTCTGGGCCGATAGCCGCTCTTCTCTGCATCATTAACACCAGCTACCGTTTCCGACCCAAAGCCGTCATTTGTATACCCTAAAAAAACGGTTATACATTTGTTTTTGTTTCGATCGAGACCTCATCGATTGCTCTGATTGAAAGCCGTCAAGAGGTAGAACAAATACAACAACAATTTTAAGAGGATATGTACGATTAACCGCCACCCACGTTGATAATAGATGACCTTTGCACAGCAAAGCGCATATTCAGAAGGGTTTGTTTATTCAAACGACCCGGCATCATGCTGCGGGGTGTCGACAAAGATATGATTCTAATTATTCACTGCAAACAGCGGGGAATTAAACCCAATAGAGATTAAAGCACTGATTAAAGTGTATAGATTTACACGCGATCTAACACTTTTGGACTTAAAGCATGATTAGAGCGTACAGTCGGCATTCGACCCACTGAGGCCATTCGCACCATATTGTCAAATGACCGCATACCTACCGTAAGCGGACAGTCGATCGTTGGATCAATTCGGCTTATCAACTAAACTACTGACCGGAGAAATTGATGACGCACAAATCCGTGTCAACTTCTCGGGCTGGCGCAGTAATACTCCTTAACTATTGGATAAAAGTTAAGGAGTTCCCAAGACCTAGAGAAACCATATTTCTTCACACCTTTCCAGAACATGTAATATGTTGATTTATATAAACTGTAAAAATCATAGCCTCCCCAATCTATTCATTGAGTTCAATCCCACAAAGGTCCGAAAGCGGTCACACAACTTTTTGTAAGGCATTGTAAAAAAATAAAAATAAATTATTATAAGACTCCTAAATTTAGGCGCAAAAAAACCAAATTTTGGGAGTCGTAAAATAGTCATTTACCTATGTCCCATTACGTACCTTTGTGAGATTTAACCCACTATTGTGGAGAAATAAAATAAGTGGGACGACAGTATTGGGAGTTCTATGGCGCTGGTTACAGCCAGTTACTAGTGCGGCGCTCAAATTGTTGGACGCCACACTAAATTACTATATTAGTTAGTAGCTATTATAGTTGATTATTACGAGGTACGGCGGCGACGCACTATACCTAAACCAAGCAAGCTAATAACCAGGAGGCTTAGCACACCAGGTTCTGGCACTTGACTGGCCGTTGCTGCAAAACCACTTACATAAAATTCCTCATTTTCATATGAAATAGTAAAAGCTTCGCCAGCACCGACTTGGAAACTACCATAACCATTTGCATCATTAAGGTATCCAGTCTCTGCAGCAAAATTAGTTCCGTTAATGTTGATCAGGTCTCCTGCAGCAAAGCCGCCGTCATGATTGTTGTTAAACCAGAATTTAACGTCCACGTCGGTGTTAAATTCAAATGTGACGCTTTCATCAACTGTTACATTATCGTCACTGCTAGGATTGCAAAGATTAGCACTAGAGCCAAGATTCGCACCAGTAGTTGCTCCAGAGCCAAGCGCGCCACAATCACCTAGTCCTGCATTGCCCCAATCTAGATAGGCAAAACCCGATGCAGTGATATCTGCTGTAATTTCGGAATCGTTAACAGTCAATGTGTTCCAGGCACTTTCGCCAAGACCAGTGCCTGCATTCTGAGTAAGATCTATAAAATCTATTTCTAATGCAGCATTGGCAGAAGAAATTATTGTGCAAAGTGCTAGAGCACTTGTAATTTTAGTAAAATTTTTCATTGAATTTTCCTTATTTAAAGCTTTGTTTTTTTAATAGAATCTATTCTGAATTTAATATTCAAAATTAATTTGTAGCTGCGTAAAAACTTTAAATGCTTAAATGCGTTTAAAGTAATATGCGTCTATAAATATACAAAGCAAATGTCATGCCAGAAAAATAAAATAATTATATATCTATTTTTATCATGTACTTATATCTTATATAGATTTGTTTTTTGAAATAGAATGCCAGTTATGTAAAATATTCTGACATAAATTTTCTTAAATACTTAAGTTTCGGAGTTAATTATTAGTGAGAATAATAAACAACTCCGCGGCAAAACCATGGGGTTGTTTATTGGGTGCAGTTTTAGCTATATATTCTAGAGTGTTAAGAAAAGGAACCTTTTCTGGACACTAGATCCACTCTGTTAAGTTAAGGTTAACTTTATGTCCGCTTTTAGGTTATCCAGCCGTTCACTGGAAACTGGTGGTCGGCTGTTGTTGGCCGATAACCGACTGTCATGTCGTATCGAGATTAATTTAGCGCGGTGTCAGATCCGATTTGAGGCAATACAATTACTTATGTTAACAATTACTTAAGTGAGAACCTTACTTGACTACCTGGTTCTTCAGCGTCTTCTCTAACGATAAATACTCTGTCATTAGTAATACTGCCTTGATTGACCATCCAATTTTTCGCGGCAGAGGCACGTTGTTCAGCAAGTTCTGCTAAATCATCCTCATCAACTTCAATATGCGCGAGCATTAACTGTTCCATTTCTTCATCAGGTAGACTTTTTGTCAGGCCAATGATATTCGTTGGTTTTTCAAATTCTTCTTTGTCGTAGGCCAGCTCCAGATATTCTGAATATTCCTCTGGGGTAAATTCAATATCATCGAGAGAGCCGACAGTTTGGCCTTTTTTCGTTTCTTTTTTAAGTTTTTGGGTCTTGACCTTACGTTCAAGGGTCGCTAATTTAAGTCCTTCGTAATCGACTGCAGGGTCAGTGTAGCCAGCAATTTCCAGTTTTAGTGTTGGGCGATCAGCGAGAACCACGGATAGTGTCTGGAGACTTTTCTCTGCTTTTGTATCAATTCGCGAAAAACCCGGTTCGAAATTAATGGTTGATAGTTCTTCACCACCATTGCCTAACGCAGCGCCTAGCAATGAGAACGGCGCAGTCACCGCGCGGGTAATTAAATTAATAAAAGCGTCAAAAATAATACCGCTCAAGCTGAATTGCGGGTCGTTGAGTGAACCTTGAATCGGCAAGTGAATGTCAATTTCACCGCGTTGATTCTTTAGCAATGCAATGGCAAGGCCTAATGGTGCTGAAATGGCATCCGGGCTATCAATGTCCTCACCGAGCGTTAATTGATCAAGAAAAATATTATTTTCAGCACTCAACGCGCCATCTTCAATATGGTAGCTAATGTTAACGGATAATTTGCCTTTCTCAATGCCACGCCCAAAGTATTTTCCCGAATAAGAGCTAAAGGAGGGCAGATCAATATCTTCTACGCTGGCGGCAAGATCGAGCAGGAGTTCAGTACTGAAGGGTGCGATACTGCCTTTAATTTCCAAGGGCGCTGTTTTATCAACCGCACCACGAATATCAATATTCCCAGACTTGTTAGGATTTAGTGGCCCAATTTGTCCAGAAAGGTTGGTTAATTTGGCTTGGTAATTAGGCTTGATAAACTGGTCATTAAAATTAATCCTACCCTGTTTTAATATGATTTTGCCAATATGTATTGGCATGGCCTCATCTGTAGACGGGGCTGCTGGTGTTGTTTTAGATGTTGTTGCATCTTCATCGTCATCTTGACGCACGATACTGCTAAGATTCAGGTCACCTTCGGGTGAAAGTATCACGTGGGCAAAGAAGTTGCCAAGTTCTATTGAGCCAATATCAACACGTAATGGCTCGCTGACGACATCAATTTCATTAATATCTATATTTTTCCAATGCAACAAATCAATGCCATTAATTTCATCGAAAATATTGAAATTTGCTAGCTTCCCTTGTCCATTAACAGCAACTTTTAAAGGTTCGCCATCAGCCGTGACATTGCCCTTGAAAGAAACGTCACCTTTGGTTAATAGTGCATTGAGTTGATCGCCAGCCCAGCCTTGTAGTGATACCAGGTCAACGGCTTTAAGATCAATATTTAAATCTGTGGCTAAAGGTGCCCATGCCAATGAGCCTTCAGTATTAATGCTGCCATGTTCGTTGACCGTGGCTTGCAATACTAAGTTAACAGGTGTGGCGCCACTTAAATCAATGTTATCTAGCGTCAAGTCTAGCGAATTAATCGTCATTGGCGCTACTTTTGTAAGCGTGGCATCCTCAAAACGTAACGACGCATTCGTTAATTGAAAACGCTTGATTTGTGTTTCCCATCCTTCTTCGTTTGCTGCGACTTGTTCATCTGTATCTTCCTTTGGCGCAGAAGCAGTATCGGTTTCTTCTGAATGGGTTATGGCCTCAGCTTCAGCCAACGCTTGGGCATGCGCTTCCTCAGAAGGTTTGTGGCCTGGTGTTGGGATGAGTGTTTCACTCGTGTATTCACTCGTGTGTTCACTTGTGTATTCACCCGTGTAGGGTGCAAAAAGCCGCATCAAATCAAGTTCTCCGTCGATCTCCCGACGGATGGCAGTATTAAAGCCGTCAAGTGTAACTGCGCCCAAAACAACCTGTTGTTGATTAAGGTCAATGACGGCATCGTTGACTGTTAATTTTGGTAGCGAAAGCACGGGATCAGTTTCGCCTTGACGGGTTAAAGCGACATTGTCCAGTGTCAAAGTCAATTCAGATAGCGCTTGGCTGGTTAGATTGACATCAACATCAAGTCGTTCCAATGTGACATGGTAAGGTTCTTTTACTGCGCTATTATCAATTCCTAATTGACGTAATGCTACCTTTCCCATGAGAGAGATCTCTTGAGACTCATCTGATGTTTGTGAGAAAACAATTTCTAAATCACTGTCAAATTTGCCAGAAAGCAAGCTAATCTTAGTCGGAAAGGGTAGATAATTTTTGATATTGGTTAAGTCAATATCGGTCAGCTTAAGATCAAGCGTTGCTTCACGCTTATCGGTAAAGGGCCGGATATTACCGTCCAGAGACAGTGATGCGCCATTAACTTTAGCGCTGAAATGCGGTTCAACCCATGCTTCTTGGGCACTTTTGAGATTGGCGGCAAAAGGAATGCCCAGATTAATATCTGAAATTAATTGATGACTTTGTTTAAACTGATCAATCAGTTCAAATTGACCGCCTTCAATAACGATGTTGCTAATAGAGAATAGGGTTTCGCCGGTATCCTCAACATCCTCATCGTCTTGCGAGAATTTCTCAATTAAATCAGAAATATTAAATTGTTCTTCAGTTTCACGAACGATACGAACCGTTGGTTTCGTCAAAGTTATGGCTCTAACGACTGGTGCGCGGTGAACAACTGAGTTAATGCTGATGTCGACATAGAGTCTGTCGAAAGAAAGAAAGATATCATCAGCATCGGAAGCCTTTTCTCCGACACGGAAGCCATTGACAGCTAATTCCATTGAGTAAGGCTTAATTTCAATGGATTGAACAGTTACCGGACGGCTCAGCGTTTCGGATAACTTTATTTCAAGCTGTGATTTGGCAAAACCCGGCAGCCAAAAATAGCCCAGCAAGCCAAATAAGACAATGAGAATCGCTATAACGCCGAGACTGATTTTTAGGCGTTTATGCTTAACAAAACGATTCGATTCTGTCGTTAGCGTCATGGCGATACCCTTTTAGTTTATTGCGTTGATTAGAAAGCACTGATCAATTCGTGAAGTTGGTCCAGCTTTGAATTGATCAGTGCTTCCTCTGGAGGCGTTTGATTATCTCCTTGTAAATACTAATAGTGTGATGACTCTTCCTGGAGACCTATTAACTCAACATCAAAAATCAACGTGGCATTCGGTGGAATAATATTGCCCGCGCCCTGTGCGCCATAACCCATTGATGGCGGAATGATTAATGTGCGGTGACCGCCTACTTTCATACCCAATACGCCTTGATCCCATCCTTTAATGACGCGACCAGAACCCAATAAAAAGGAAAAGTGGCTATCGCGATCACGTGAGCTATCAAACTTTCTGCCTTTGTTATCCGCTGCGGCTTCATCGTACATCCAGCCGGTATAATGCACGTTGACCGTATTGCCAACAATAGCTTCTGGTCCTGTACCAACGGTTGTGTCAATCTTTTGAAATTGGCTATCTACCGCTGAATGAGCGGGAGATCCATGCTCTTTATACGAAAATGCCGTTTGGGGAAGCATGATGAATGCTGTAATAATAATACTTAGATTGAGTAAAAGCTTTGTTTTATACATAGTTACCTCAGAAAAAATAAACTTAATAATTTTAAACACAAACTCTCAGGTATTATACCCGGTCTAATCTTTACGTCATTACAGTTAAGTTAACATGGCGTAGCAAAAGTAATCGATAAGATAAAAGTGTGTGGTGGTGTGTAATTCTATGGATTGACAAGATTGTCTGCCTATAAGAACGATGCGAAGTGATATAAAAGAGCAAGTAAATAACGAACAAGGCATTAGCCTGTTACGTCTACATGACTCTCGTTTGGTACGTGTGTGTTATATAACAGTGGGTATTACAGCATTGATACTGGGTGCGTTGGGAGCTGTGCTGCCAATATTGCCAACAGTGCCCTTTGTGCTATTAGCTGCCGCATGTTTTGCGCGTGGTTCAGAACGCTTCCATGGTAAATTATTAGCCAATCGTATTGCGGGGCCAATTATTCGTGAATGGTGCCTGCATCGCAGTATGCCGCGCCGTGCTAAGTGTTGGGCTTACGGGGTAATGGCCTTGTCATTTGGCATTTCCATTTTAATAGTGCCTGCTGCCTGGCAGCAAATCATGCTGGTTGTAATCGGTATCATACTGGCGATATTTATCTGGCGTGTCCCAGTGAGAGATACGAATTGAACTGATTTTCTTCCTAACCACCTTGCTTTATTATCGAATTTCATTAATAAAACCAATATGTTATGAATTTGCTTTTGATTGCTTTAACACCTTTTGTCGGCGCAGTTCTCGCCGCAACCGTTTCCCGGTTAGGGCGATTATATGCCGCCTTGGCAGCAGGTACTGTTGCATCGTTGGCGTTAATTCAATTATTACCATTAGCGAGTGATGTTTTTGCCGGGGAGACGCTCATTCAGCGTTTGGTTTGGATGCCATCGGTAGGTCTTGATGTGGTTTTCCGCTTAGATGGCTTGGGTCTTCTATTTGCCTTGTTGATTTTAGGGATTGGTTTATTGATTATTCTCTACGCAAGGTATTACCTGTCTGAACGCGATGACATGGGCCGTTTTTATGCTTATTTGTTGTTGTTCATGGGGTCGATGCTAGGTATTGCGTTATCTGAGAATATTATCCAACTATTGATTTTCTGGGAATTAACCAGCCTGTCATCATTTTTACTCATTAGCTATTGGCAAGATCGTCATGAATCGCGCAGTGGTGCACGTATGGCTTTGGCCGTTACGGGTGGCGGTGGATTGGCGTTGCTGGGTGGTTTCTTAATATTAGGCGATATTGTTGGCAGCTATGAATTATCGGTCATTTTAGCCTCGGGCGATATTATTCGTGAACATTCATTGTATCTGCCCATGTTGATTTTGGTGTTGCTGGGCGCTTTCACCAAATCTGCGCAATTCCCGTTTCATTTTTGGCTGCCAAATGCCATGGCAGCACCTACGCCGGTGTCGGCCTATTTGCATTCGGCGACCATGGTTAAGGCTGGCGTATTTTTGCTGGCGCGATTATTCCCCGCATTGTCTGGTACACCTGAATGGTTCTGGATTGTCAGTATGACAGGGTTAGCCACGTTGCTCATCGCGGCATTCATAGCTTTCTTTAAGCACGACCTAAAAGGCTTGTTGGCTTATTCGACCATCAGTCATCTTGGTTTGATTACCTTGTTGTTTGGTATTGGTACACCCATGGCCGCAGTTGCCGGCGTATTCCATATTATCAATCATGCGATTTTCAAAGCGTCGTTATTTATGGCAGCGGGTATTATTGACCATGAGACAGGTACACGCGACTTGCGTCGCCTTAGAGGACTTTGGAAGTATATGCCGCATACAGCCATGCTGGCGATGGTGGCGTCGGCTTCTATGGCGGGTGTGCCGCTGTTTAATGGTTTTTTATCGAAAGAAATGTTTTTCACTGAAACTTTGAATAAAATCGGAGAACCTTGGGGTTGGTTATTACCTGCAGGTGCAACATTGGCGGGAATCTTTGCGGTAGCGTATTCGCTACGTTTTATTCATAACGTATTTTTTAACGGTACGCCGGTTGATTTGCCTAAAACGCCGCATGAGCCACCGCGCTGGATGAGAGTGCCGGTGGAGATACTCGTGGCCTTATGTTTATTAGTGGGAATTTTTCCTACTTTGATGGTGGAGCCGATACTTGTTGTTGCTGCCGCCGGTGTTTTACAAGGTCCTGTGCCTGCACATGACCTGGCCATATGGCATGGTTTTAATACTGCCTTATATATGAGTATGGCGGCCTTGATGGGCGGCGTATTAATGTATTTAGGTCGCCGTCCACTGTTTCAGGTGTATGAACGTTTGAGTGATCGGTTGGAGTTTAAAAAGCTTTACAATAAATCTATCAAGAAATTATTTTATTACGCATCTGTGGCCACGCGCTTTCTTGATACACATTCACTGCAACGTATGCTACTTGTTTTCATGCTTTTTATTCTGGCGCTTGGAGTGGGTGGTTTCCAAAATGGCGACGTATTAATGACCGGTGAACGTGAGATGTTACCCATTGATGGCGTAAGCTTGTTAGTGACACTCATGCTGGTAGTTGCTGCAGTTGGTACAGTTATTGTGCATCAACGACGTTTGGTGGCTTTGATTCTAATGGGTGTGGTTGGCTTGGGCGTGGTATTAATTTTTGTTAAATTCTCAGCGCCTGACTTAGCTTTGACGCAACTGTCTGTCGAGGTGGTGACCATGGTTTTATTGTTGTTGGCTTTGTATTTTCTGCCACAACGTTCGCCGGTTGAATTCAGCCAAGCACGTAAAAGTCGTGATGCAGTCATCGCAATCGCTGCCGGTGGTGGTGTGGCGGCATTGGTTTGGGCGGTATTAACACGTCCGCATCAAACGATAGCTGATTATTTTCTCGCTAATAGTGTACCGGGTGGTGGTGGAACCAATGTCGTGAATGTCATTTTGGTGGATTTCCGAGGTTACGATACCTTAGGAGAAATTACTGTGCTGGCAATCGCTGGGCTGGGCATTTACGCCATGCTGGATCAATTGCAACTCACTGGCTCTAACCGTGATGTGAAAGGCCGTTTGTGGAACAAAGATATACATCCCGCTATCATGGCATCGTTGACGCGTTTGTTGTTGCCGCTGGCGTTATTGGTTTCAATGTATATTTTATTACGCGGACATAATATGCCAGGGGGCGGATTTATTGCCGGCCTAATTACTGCTGTGGCATTGATCATGCAATATCTCGCAAATGGGGTGTCTTGGACACGGCAGCGTTTACCCGCCAATGAACACGCGATGATTAGTTGCGGGCTATTAATTGCGACACTAACCGGGTTAGTGAGCTGGTTCTTTGGTTATCCTTTCCTGACATCAACCTTTAGCCATATCCATTGGCCGTTGGTCGGTGAGTTTGAGTTGGCCTCAGCGATGGCATTCGATTTGGGTGTTTATCTAGTTGTCGTTGGCGCTACTTTATTAATTATTATTAACCTGGGACTGATGCACAGCAGAAGTCCTCACTCTAGTGCCAGGAAGCATATTCGCAAATGGAAGCACTAATAGCCATCATTTTAGGCACGCTGACTGCCTGCGGCGTTTATCTCATACTACGCGCCCGTACTTTTCCGGTGGTGTTGGGATTGACGTTTTTATCCTATGCGGTGAATTTGTTTTTGCTGATTATGGGACGACTAACGGTCGGGAAACCGCCGATTATCTTGGAAGGTATTACCGATTATGCGGACCCATTGCCTCAGGCGTTGGTGTTGACCGCCATTGTGATCGGTTTTGCGATGACCGCGTTTGTGATTGTTTTGGCGCTTAAGGCGTATGTAGAATTGGGTAATGATCATGTCGATGGGACGCACAAGTTATGATTAATCACCTTGTAATCGCACCGGTCTTGCTGCCATTATTGGTTGGTGTTTTATTGTTGCTATTGCGTGGACGGAGTCTACAAATTCAACGCGCGCTTAGTCTTGTGTCTGTAATTATGCAAATTGGACTTGCAGCAGCATTATTGTCGGCAGTTAATGGTGGTGAGATATTGGCTTATGCTGTAGGTAACTGGCAGGCACCTTTTGGTATTGTTTTGGTGGCTGATCGATTATCAGTCTGGATGCTCATGATCACGGCGTTGCTTTCCTTATGTGCGTTGAGTTATGCCGTGCGTGGTGAAGACAATACGGGAAAACACTTCCACGTTTTATTCCAATTACAGTTGTTGGGGCTAAACGGCGCATTTCTCACCGGTGACTTATTTAATCTGTTCGTGTTCTTTGAAATTTTGTTGCTGGCTTCATACAGTTTATTGCTACATGGTGGTGGCAGGCAGCGCACCAAGGCGGGATTACATTTTGTTGTGATCAATCTGGTTGGCTCGACCTTGTTCTTGTTTGCTGTCGGCATTCTTTACGGCACATTAGGCACGCTTAATATGGCTGACTTGGCTGTTAAAGTCGCGCAAACTACACCAGAAAACGTCTTTTTGGTGAGTACAGCCGGCTTACTCTTATTTGGTGTGTTTGCACTTAAAGCCGCATTGTTGCCACTTTATACTTGGTTGCCAGCGGCTTATGCACATACATCTGCACCCGTTGCGGCATTGTTTGCCATTATGACTAAAGTGGGCGCATATAGTATTTTGCGGATATATACGTTAATTTTTGGCGAACAAGCAGGCCCTGGGGCTAATTTGATAGAGGCATGGCTGTTACCGATGGCGCTGATGACATTGTTTGTTGGAATGTTGGGTGTATTGGCGAGTACCCATTTGCGACAGCAAGTGGCTTATTTGGTAGTTGCTTCTATTGGTTCGTTATTCGTTGCCTTGGGCCTTAATACAGAAGCTGGTATTGCTGCAGGTATTTATTATTTTCCGCATTCAACCTTTGCAGCGGCGGGTTTCTTTATACTGGCAGATATTATTGCAAATCGTCGTGGTGCGGAGGGTGATAGATTTGAAATTGGGACAAAAATCGCTTATCAACGATTGCTTGGTGCGCTGTTCTTTACGATGGCGATACTGATGGTTGGTTTGCCCCCGTTGTCAGGATTTATTGGGAAATTTTTGATGCTCAATGCCGCGATTTCACATCCAGACTTACCTTTGATCATGGGTGTCGTCTTGGTTTCAAGTTTTATGGGGCTGGTGGCTGTTGCACGTAGCGGTAGCTTAATGTTTTACCGAGCGTTACCCGCTCCCGAGTCCCCCCCATTGACTGAAGTAGAAGTGAAAGCAGGTAGAGAGCATCTCGTCAAAGAGTTATTGCCCGCCATCAGCTTGTTATCGCTGTGCATTATTTTAGTGATTTGTGCGGGGTCAATTATGGAGTTTGCACATGCGACGGCAGCACAGTTGTTGCAACCTACCGCTTATATTGATGCGGTATTTAATGAAGGGGTGACGCGCTAATGGCTCGATTATTACCACATCCATTATTAACACCCATATTGGCAGTTGTGTGGCTATTGCTAAACAATAGCTTTGATCCAGGACAGGTTGTGATGGGCTTATTGCTGGGCTGGGCGATTCCATTGATATCCATTCGTTTCTGGCCAGACAAGGTATATATCTACAAGCCACTGACTTTGTTGCGCTATATCGGTATATTGTTGTTTGATATTATCATGGCCAACTTTACCGTGGCGCGATTGATTCTGAGTAACCCTGATCGACTCCAGCCAGCTTTTGTAGTCATGCCGTTGGATCTCACTTCAGACCTAGCGATTAGCCTGCTGGCTAACAGTATCACATTGACACCAGGCACACTCTCGGCGCAACTCTCACTTGACCGCAAATACTTGTTAATCCATGCGTTGAATGAAACAAATACAGCAACACTGGTTACTGAAATTAAAAATCGTTATGAAAGTCCGTTAAAGGAGATCTTTGAGAAATGTTAGAGATCGTCATTCTAGTTGCGCTGACACTAGTGGCTGCCGCAGTAGCCATGAGTTTTTGGCGTTTGCTTATAGGGCCGAGTGTGCCTGATCGCATTTTGGCGTTGGATACGTTGTATGTTAATGCCATTGCCATACTTATGTTGCTGGGCATTCATATTGGTAGTGCCTTGTTTTTTGAAGCCGCACTGCTTATCGCCCTAATGGGTTTTATTGGTACTGTCGCGCTAAGCAAGTATCTGTTGCGTGGTGATATTATTGAGTAGACTATGCTAGATTATTTACTTTCATTTCTCATTCTAACCGGCGCGATTTTTATTTTCATCGGTTCGCTAGGTCTGGTAAGACTTAAAGATTTTTATACCCGCCTGCATGGCCCAACCAAAGCCACAACATTGGGTGTGGGTTGCTTGCTAATCGCTTCAACAGTTTATTTCAGCACTCGTAATACGGGATTAAGTTTGCATGAAATCTTAATCACCTTTTTTCTCTTTATCACCGCACCGGTGAGCGCGCATATGCTTGCTAAAGCGGCGTTACATATTGAGATATCCTCCTTAGCAAAAATTCCAAAAGATAAAGTATCTGAAGGTAAAAACAAGAAAACTGAAGTGGTAGAGCAGGCGGACAAACAGGAAGTGAACCCGCCTTCTACTAAAGCAGTTAAGACAGATGCTTAGTAGCGTTTTGAAAAAAAGAGAGTGTGCTTCCAGGCAATTACACTAACTCAATCAACAGCATAATAAATAGCATGATACCTACGATGGGAATAATAAACCCCATCCAATCTGAAGATGAACCTTTGGGGCTATTCTGCATCGCGTTCTTTGCCCTTGGGAATAAAAAAATTACGAACATTCCCAGCGCCAATGCAGAAACAATTTGCATCCAATCCATAACCTAGAAACCTTTTAATATTAAAAACCCCGGGCTAGCCGGGGTTTTTTAAAAACAATCAATGGCAGCAGAAATTAATCGTCGCCACCCATAATACCCAAGATCTGAAGCAAGCTAATAAAGATGTTGAATATAGTCATGTACAGTCCAATGGTTGCCAATACATAGTTGGTTTCGCCACCATGAATGATGCGGCTGGTGTCATATAGAATGAAACCACTCATGATCATGATTACGACAGCAGAAATCATCAATGACATCGCAGGAATAGCCATGAAAATATTAGCGATTGCGGCCATTAGTACCAATAAAAATCCAACCATCAAGAATCCACCTAAGAAATTGAAATTCTTACGTGTGGTTAACGCATAGGCAGACAAACTCAAGAAAATAACGCCTGTGCCACCCAGTGATAAAGTGATGATGTTGCTACCATTAGGCAAAGAAGCGTACATGGTTAGTATTGGCCCTAACCCAAATCCCAACATGCCGGTAACTAAGAAAACAATACCGATGCCTGCAGGAGAATTGGCAAACTTTGGCAAAACAAACATGGCAATGACCATCGCGCCGATGACAGAGATTAAATAAGTCATTGGTGGCATGTTTAAAGCCATTGAAATCATTGCGGTGACACCACTAAACAGTAGGGTCATTGAAAGAAGCATATAAGTGTTGCGCAGTACCTTGTTAGTCGCTAACTCTGATGGCGACCGTTGGGCAACTGTAGAGAAGTTTTGATTCATTTTCATTATGACGCAGCCTCCATTTAAAATTAAATTACGTACTCTTTACAAGATAGTTGACTATTGTATATCAAGAATAGTTCAATGCAAGTCCTCAATAATAATCGGGTTAAGAGCACTCTTTCTGAACAAAGATGTAGGTTATGAAATTTGCAAGGGTGACCAGGACACTTCACACTCTCCCAACTCGGCCGCAATGTAAGCAGAATTTTCAGTGATTGTGACTGACAAATCCATTGTACGCTGCGCCAATAGTGCCAATGATTGAACGTTTTCCCATTGAAGCCGAAAAACTGACACGGTCAAATCACTAAACTTTGCTTGTTCCTGCTTCCACCAAATATTTGATTTGGAGTTAAAGCTATACACTTTAACCGTTGATGTGAGTCGGCTGGCTTTTTTAATGCGATCAAAAGCCGGTTCACCGACATCAATCCATAATAAAATTTGGTTGTCTAGCGTATGCGCCCAGATGTCAGGTTCTTCTGCAACGTTGAGTCCTTTAGCGAAAGACAAATTATCTTGTGCGTTAATACAAAAAACTAACATACGCGCCATCATTCGTTCTAGTGTTTCGGAAGGATGCTGAGCAATGGTTAAATTGAGCGTATCGTAATAATTTCGATTGAGATCAGTCAAGGCGATTTTTGATTTATAAATCGTTGGTTTTAAAGCCATAAATATAGCCTTGCAGTGTGTGACTCATGGTTGATATTAGGAGGGCGGTTTATCATACGGCGATATCCCGTCGCGGATTGCAGATATTTGCTCGTGTGATATTGTTATGCCTTAAAGGCGTCTTAGTCATAGGGTTATTTGGTATTGCCCGTGACAATTAATATGCAGTGGAATGATAGGTTATTTTTTTATCATTGATAAATTGGTATTCGTGTAAAGTAGCTTATTTTTTTATCCATGGATAGATATGTGTGGAATATTTGGAATATTGTTTGCAAATAGCGTGACGAAACCACCTGAAAATAGACTTAACCAATCTTCAGAACTGATTTCACATCGAGGCCGGATGGATACGGCGTCTATTCAGATTCAGGTATTGATTTGGTGTATGCCGTCTATCGTTAAAAGCAATGAGAATGTTTTCTCTAAGCTAGACGCACTTAATGACCGCAATATTAGAGCCTAACATAGTTAATTTCAGAGAAGAGATAAATCATGAGTAAAGATATTTCCACTACGCAGCAGGACGTTTCACAAAATTCCTTAGATTCAAATTTAGAGTCTCCGGTTGTAACAACGATATCTGATTTAATCACACTAACAGCATCTAAGTTTGGGGATAAAGTTTCAGTTTTGCATGAAGACCAGCAGCTTACCTACGCAGAACTGGAAGCGCGTTCGAATAAGTTGGCTAATCGGCTCCGTAGTCTGGGCGCTAAGCCAGGAACGTTGATAGGAATTTATATAGAGCGATCATTGGACATGATGGTTAGTTTGCTAGGTATATTAAAAGCTGGCGCAGCTTATATCCCCCTTGATCCAGCTTATCCAGTTGATAGAATTAGCTATATGCTCGATGATTCTGGCGCCCAGCTTATTTTGACACAAAGTGGGTTGATTGAATCGTTGCCGAAATATACGGGGGAAGTTCTATGTCTGGATTCCGATTGGGAATCAATAAATCAGGAGTCCGACACACCTGTACCACAATTAGCTCAGACCGAAGACCTTGCTTATATCATTTATACTTCCGGGTCTACCGGACGTCCTAAGGGTGTGGAAATCCCCCATCGTGCTGTTTTGAATTTTCTGCAAAGTATGCGTGAAAAACCGGGAATTAATGAGAGTGATCGTTTGTTAGCTGTTACTACGCTGTCATTCGATATAGCGGGTTTAGAGCTTTATCTCCCGCTTACTGTCGGCGCCCAGGTTGTCATCGCTAGTCGCGATGCAGCTGTTGACGGTAATGTGCTTGGTCGTATGATCGAAGATCTAAACGTAACTGTTATGCAGGCGACCCCAGCTACATGGCGATTGTTGTTGGACTCAAGGTGGAAGGGGAATCTAAGACTGCGTGTCTATTGTGGTGGTGAGGCATTGCCACGTGAATTGGCGGAACAACTCTTACCAAGATGTGCAGAACTCTGGAATCTCTACGGCCCAACAGAAACAACAATCTGGTCAACCATATATCGTATAGAAGATACAAGTAACCCTATATCTATTGGATATCCGATTGCAAATACTGAGATCCAAATCTTGGATGACAAGTTAGAGCCTGTCCCGGAAGGAACGCCTGGTGAGCTGTACATTGGAGGAAAAGGACTGGCCCGCGGATATTTTAAGCGTGATGATTTAACCAACGAACGTTTTGTCGTGCATCCATTTAAGTCTGCAAGTGGTGAACGCTTATACCGAACTGGAGATTTAGTTAAATATCTGCCAGATGGTTCTCTGGAACATATGGGCAGAGTGGACTACCAGGTTAAAGTTAGGGGGTTCCGCATTGAATTGGGTGAAATCGAGTCCGCACTTGATCAGTTGCCAATGGTTAAGCAGTCTATCGTCTTAGCTCGAGAAGACACACCTGGAGACAAACGCCTCGTTGCCTATATTATCTACCAATCTTCACAAGCTTCTAGCGGAAAAGAATTGCGAGAAGCATTGGCTGTTACGCTTCCCAACTATATGGTGCCTGGGTTTTATGTCACGATGGACACTTTTCCATTAACGCCCAATGGAAAAATAGATCGCAAAACATTCCCAGCTCCGGAATCAGGTCGTCCAGAACTTGCCACAGAGTATTTAGCGCCTAGAGATGCAGATGAATCAAAACTTGTTGATATGTGGTCCAAGGTATTACGTATCGACAATATTGGCGTCAATGATCACTTCTTTGACCTTGGTGGCGATTCATTAAAAGTTGCGCAGGTTGCAACACGAATTCGTGATGAGTTTGGTGTGGATGTTCCGTTACGCCTGTTTTTTGAAAGGCCGACTGTGGCCGATCTTGTTCAGGTTATTGCAGAATCAAGTGCGCATGAATTGAACGACCTACCGTTCAGAAAAGTCCCTCGCGACGGTTACATTCCTTTGACTTTTTCACAAGAAAGAGTTTGGTTTTTGCATCAACTTAATCCTAGAAACCTAGCCTATAATTTTATTTCGACATTAGCGCTAGATGGCCGCCTGGATTTTAAAGCATTAGAAAAAACTCTGGGCGAGATATTGCGGCGACATGAAAGCTACCGAACAACTTTTCCTACCGTAGACGGAAGGCCGGTCCAGATAATACATCCCGCACCAGATTACAAATTGGACATGATTGATCTGTCAGGCAAATCTCCCGAGGAACAAAAAAAAGAAGCAGACGAGTGGTGTCAGGAAGAGTATCAACACCGCTTTGATTTAGCCCAGCTTCCGCTTGTCAGGTGGACACTCTTACGCTATAGCGAAGAACACAGTGTTCTCGTGCACATGGAGCATCATCTTGTGCATGACGGCTGGGCATTCAACCTGTTTATTCGTGAGTTTGTTGCGTTATACAACGCATTTGCAGCCGGAAAACCTTCGCCCCTCGATGAGCCTCCAATTCAGTTGGCAGAATTTGCCGTTTGGCAACACGAATGGATGCAGGGGGAAGTATCGAATTATCAGCTTGAATATTGGAAAGAAAAATTCAAGACTATTCCCCCGGTTCTAGAAATGCCAATCAAGGGATCGCGTCCGCCCAACCAGACCTTCCGTGGCACATCCCTCAGACCAGAGATCCCACTGGATATTTGTAATGGCCTTCGTGCATTGAGCAAAAAAGAGGGCAGCACTCTATTCATGACTATGCTTGCCGGATTTGCTGCACTATTGCATCGATACACGGGTGAATCCGATATTGCCATCGGAACGTTTTTTGCCAATCGACGTAAGTTTGAGTCTGAAAGCGTTATTGGTATGATTCTCAATAACGTGGTTATTCGTACAGCCTTAGATAAAGACCCAACCGTACGCGACCTGATGCATCAGGTTCGCAATGTCGTCCTGGAGGACGCATCATATCAGGACGTACCATTTGATCGTGTTGTCGAAGCGGTACACCCCCGGCGTGACATGAGTATGAACCCGTTGTTCCAGGTGATGTTTAGTTTTCATGATGAACCCATGCCCGAGTCTGGAATGACCGATTTGGACGTGAACCTCACACCGGTGATTAGTAATGGCTCGTCAAAATTCGATCTTGGTGTGATTGGCATTCCTCATTCTGCGCAAAAACTCGGATTGCTACAGGGTTCTGAAGAAGATGGACTCACCATGATTTGGGAGCACAATACCGATCTGTTTGACACATCTACGATTGCCCGCATGATCGAGCACTACAAAATGTTACTACATGCCATGGTCAGCAATCCGGATCAGTGCATATCTCAAATTGCCTTGAGTGGTAAAGATGAACGTCAGAAAATGCTTGTAACCTGGAATGACACGGCCGCTAATCTTGATCTGAATTTGACCTTGCACGGCATGATTGAGAAAACATATAGAGAGACACCGGATGCTGTCGCTATTGTTTTTGAGTCTAAAGAAATGACTTACCGTCAGTTAGTCGAACAATCCAATCAGTTGGCGAATTACTTGACATATAAAGGTGTGCAGCCCAATACGCTGGTCGGACTTTGTGTCGATCGTTCTCCAAGAATGTTAGTCGGTATGATTGCAATTATGAAGGTGGGCGCAGCATATGTTCCTATAGATCCCAAATTTCCTGCCGAACGGCAGTCATTCATACTGAAGGATGCCAATATTGACTTTCTGGTCACAGAGGGGGGGCTTTGTGCTGACTTGCCGATAGGCAACGCAATATTAATTAACTTTGATGCGGATGCTGACTTAATTGGTAAAGAAAATGCTGAGTTTATTAAGTCAATCGAAGTTAAAACTGATGATTTGGCTTATGTTATCTTTACATCCGGTTCGACTGGAATGCCTAAAGGTGTGCAGATTTCACATCGGGCAATTGTTAACTTTCTCAGTTCAATGCGCAAGAAACCAGGGCTAACGGCTAGCGACCGACTTTTTGCCGTCACAACCCTGTCGTTTGATATTGCTGGCCTTGAATTATACTTGCCACTTACCGTTGGTGCGTGCGTAATCATTTGTCCTCGTTCGGTCGCCACCAATGGAGAAGAACTGGCGAATCAATTGACGAGCACCGGCGCTACAGTCGTTCAGGCGACCCCAACAACCTGGCAGTTATTAATAGACACAGGCTGGAAAGGTTCAAATATTATTACTGCATTATGCGGTGGAGAAGCATTTCCGCAGTCCCTTGCTAAGCAATTATTGCCATTGGTAAAGAACTTGTGGAATATGTATGGCCCTACGGAAACGACTGTGTGGTCTACAATACATCAGGTTGAATCGATTACTGGTGCCATACCGATTGGTCGTCCTATCGATAATACAAAAACCTTCTTGCTGGATCAATACGACAATCCTGTTCCGCCCGGATTAATCGGTGAATTGTGTATTGGCGGAGCAGGTATTTCTCATGGTTACTTGCATCGTCCTGATCTCACTAGAGAGAAATTCATTGATAACCCGATCAAAGAAGAGAGTGGGTCTAAAATATTTAGAACGGGTGATTTGGCGCGTTATAAAGAAGATGGCACGCTTGAATGTCTTGGTAGAACTGATCACCAAATCAAGTTGCGTGGATTCCGCATCGAGCTAGGTGAAATAGAATCATTGATTGAGAAAATAGATGGTGTCAATCAGTCTGTCGTCATTACACGTGAAGACGTGCCTGGAGATAAGCGGCTTATTGCTTACATCGTTGCTTCAGATGCAGCTACCAAAAGTTCAAGCCAGATAATAGCAAACCTGAAGAATCATCTGCCGGATTACATGCTGCCGAATACCTGCATGTTTCTGGATGCGATACCGTTGACGCCAAATGGAAAAATTGACAGAAACGCGCTGCCCACACCGAGTGGTGAACGAGAAGCGAATAGTGACTCTTATGTGGCGCCACGTAATGAGTTGGAAACTAAACTTGTTAGCATATGGGAAGAAATACTGGGTGTTTCACCTGTTGGGGTGCAGGATGATTTTTTTGATGTGGGTGGTCATTCACTACTTGCCGTTCGCTTGATTTCTGCAATAGAAGAGAGAATGGGGCAACGTGTTTCACTTGCTGCACTATTGCAGGGCCGCACTATTGAGTATGTGGCAAACATTTTCACTGGTGGAGAAAAAACAGCCGCATTAGCAAGTTTTATCCCACACAGGGCCAGTGGTGAGAAAATTCCGTTTTTTGCGGCTGGCAGTCACCCTAAATATGCGGAATTACCGCAACGCCTAGGTGAAGATCAACCCTTTTACCAACTGGATCTGTATGCTTTGCTCTCAGAACGTGTGGAGCAGGGTCTAAAGCCATTTAACCGTATAGAAGAATTCGCTGAATACTATATACCGAAAATCCTTAGTGCTTGCCCGGAAGGTCCATATAGCCTTGGTGGGGGTTGCGAAGGCGCATATCTTTCATATGAAATAGCGGTACGTTTGCAAGAAATGGGGCATAAAGTTGGTGCACTTATTATGTGGATACCTCCAGCTTTGCATGAATCTAAAGGTATTGGTTTGCGGCGGTATGCTTCCTATCTGTCGTTGCAGCGTTTACGCCATTTGATCGCAGGCGGTGCCTTGTTTAAATCAAGTTGGCACACACTACGTGTCATGGCAAAGCATGAGTTACTGGAATACCGCATTAACCAGGCGTTATGTGCTTATGCGCCAACTAAACGCTATGATGGTGACATTACGCTAGTTCGAACTGAGGAAAGTCCGTTCAAGACGACCCCTGCAGACATCAATCAACAGTGGCTTGGACGAGCATCTGAGGGCGGTAAGGTACATGTCGTAAAAGGTAACCATGGTAACTGGCTTTACGATGAAAAACTTGATGACTTTGCTCGCATCATTGATAGTCGCTTGATAAAGACTAATTCGTAATAGATATCGACTAAGTTTTGAACTTGTGTCGTGTCGTTTAGTTAGCTGCGTGTTCTCATGACATTTCTTGAAAAACCAGACGTGCTTCATACCCAGCTGAATTTCAATGACATTATATGCTTAGGGTCGGTTGTTGCCGATCACGATAATGATATTACGTTAGCAGAAAAACAGGCTGTTGAGAGGGGTGTAACAAAAAGGCGGCGTGAATATGCCACAGGTCGGTGGTTGGCGCGATATGCGTTAGCAACGATAGGAGTTAATCATTTTGATTTGCTTCCAGGTCAGGCTGGGCAACCTGTGTGGCCGAATAATATTGTTGGTAGCATCACGCATGCTGACGAATACGCGGCGGCTGTCGTAACTTCACGTTTAAACTACCATGCGCTAGGAATTGATGTAGAGCGCATGGGAAGATTAGAACGCAACCTATTACCAAAAGTACTTTTGCCTGACGAACGACAGCGTTTCATCGGTATTGATGCCACGTTAATCTTTAGCATTAAAGAGTCTTGTTACAAACTACTCTATCCGCTCGTCGGTGATTTTATTGATTTTCTTGATATTAAAGTTCATTTAGATGATGTTCGGCAAACATTTAATGTATGTTATGTTGGTAGGCATAAGGCTAATGCGGTTATCGAGCAGGCTGAGGGGCAGTATCTGATGTTCAATGACCATTGGTTGACTTGCATGATGTTAAAAGCCAATAAAGCGTCGACTGCGGAGAAAAATAAGTGAGAATAATCGTTAAGAAAACATTCCTGCATGTTTGCTGGTTATTAGGGTTGTTTCATGTTTCTAAATACTTGATGAAAGACAAACTGCAGATTCTTTGTTACCACGGTTTTGAGACTTCTGATGAAAGTATTTTTAGGCCTAACCTTTTCATAAAAAAGGAAACTTTTTCTCGTCGCCTCGCATTAATTTCAAAATATGAGTTTCCTGTTCTGCCGCTTGATGATGCGCTTGATAAGCTTCAGCATAGCAATTTACCAAAAAATTCGATTGTCATTACTATTGATGACGGTTTTAATAATGTTCTGAATGTTTCGTCAGATATCTTGCAAGCTTATAAATATCCTGCCACGCTTTATCTCACCACTTATTATGCTCAGAAAGAATCGCCAATTTTCCGATTGGTCGTCCAATATATGTTTTGGAAAACAAATAAACAGTTAGTTAATTTTGGCGACTGTATTTGGAATAAACATGGTGATGTGAATATAGACCTCTCTGCTGACGGTGAGTGTGATCGTGTGATTTGGATGTGTATTAATTATGGGGAAAGCAAATGTTCTGAACCTGAAAGAATCAGCATCTGTCAACAGCTGGGTGTTCTGCTTGGTGTTGACTATAAAGAATTATCCAAGAGCCGGATATTATCTTTAATAACGATGGATGAGGTCAAGCTTCTGGTTAATAAAGGGTTTGATGTTCAGTTGCATACACATCGTCACTCTTTTCCCACGGATAATGCATCAACCGCAAAAAAAGAGATTGTGGATAATAGGGATGTGATTGGCCAAGTGGTAGATTATCCAACAAAACACTTTTGTTATCCCAGCGGTATATGGAGCAAAACTCAGTGGCCGTGGCTTGAACGACTTGGTGTGAAAAGTGCAACTACATGTTTGCCAGGCCTTAATGATTCAAGCACGCCCATGCTTGCATTGACGCGCTTTCTAGATGGAGAGAATATTAGTGACATAGAGTTTAAAGCTGAATTGTTTGGGTTTATGGAGTTAATGAGAATGCTTAAAAAGCGAATGAGGGTAGTTTAATAGATGAGTTCGTGGTTGCGCTGTATTGAAGTGGCGCCGAGCTAAAGGGAACCACTTCACAATCAGTGATGTTTAATATACTTTCGATCCCATTTGTTTAATGCACATGGCCTCGTATTCGTCTTGAAAAAAGAATTTGTCTTCACCAAAGGCGGGTTTGAGTTGGTCTAGCCATGTGGCTTCTGGGTCGAATTTTGCAAAGAAAGGCTGTTGCACCCAGTCAGGGTTACGGGCTTGTATAAAGCGCAGTACAAAGACTTTTTCACCTTTGATTTCTGTAATACCTTGAATCTCAACTTTACCCGGCCCTGCACTCATTGATGGTCCGCGTGCGGTACGACCTAGACCAGACACTTGCTGCATGGCTTCACGGTATACCTTCCAAGCACGTGCTAATGGCACCTCAAAGTAACGACAGGCACCCGTATCACGCTCGACAAACATGTAATAGGGCGTCATGCCCAAGCGGACTTGCTCGCGCCACATTTTAGCCCAAATATCCGGGTCGTTATTAATATGGTTTAACAAAGGGGATTGTGTGCGAATGACCACGCCTGTCTCACGAAGTCGCCGAATTGCCACTCGTGCAGTCGGTGTGGTTAATTCCTTCCAATGGTTGTAATGTGCCATGATGGCAACGTGCTTGCCGGCGCTTACCAATTTCTTAAGTAGGGTTAGCAATTCGTTAGAATCAGCATCGCTAACATAGCGATGCGGCCAGAAACTTAATGACTTGGTGCCAATACGTATGGTTTGAATATGTTGAAACTCAGGTCGCAGCAAAGGCGTCAGATAGGCTGCTAGGTGACTTGTTTTCATCACCATCGGGTCGCCGCCGGTTATTAATAGGTCACTGATGCCTTTATTGGCTTGCAAGTACTTGTGGAGCTGCTCTGCTTCTCGTGCGGAAAAACGCATTTCCTTGTCACCGATAAATTGCGCCCAGCGAAAACAAAAGGTACAAAAGCTATGGCAAACCTGACCCTGGCTTGGGAAAAATAATATCGTTTCACGGTATTTATGTTGGATACCTTGCAAGGGTTTGCCATCAACCTGAGGCACATTTAAAAATTGTTGCCCGGCAGGGTGAGGATTGAGTCGATGACGAATGTCATTTACTGTTTGCTGAATTAAATGTCGCTCAGAATCACTACGTAACACCTCAGCCATCTGTTCAAAATCAGCTTCTGACAGCATGCTTTTTTGTGGGAAAGTCAGTTGAAAAATGGGATCGGCAGGAATATTATTCCAGTCAATCAATTCATCAATAACGTATTGATTGACGCGAAAAGGCAAAACCTTTGCGACCACTTTCATTTCAAAGCGTTGTTGTTCTGATAGCTGTTTTAACGCTTCAATCTTATCTAGCTGATGTTCGGTGTAGACCTGAAATTGAACAGGGCTATCGTTTAATTGTTCTGGAATAATCTGTTTTTTTATTAATTGTATGGCTGGGGTCATTTTTTCTCTCCCTTATTGCATCCAGATTATTGCAATAATCTATTAAAATTTGGCGCGCCGAGCACGAATTGAACGTGCGACCTATCCCTTAGGAGTCAGGCAGCACTCTCAAAAGCAATAATTCATTCATCGGCAGGACGCAGGTAATTATCTATTATATCAATTGCTTAATAAAATATTCTGTGTATATTTAACAGAATTATAACATGTGCTAAAAAAAGCTTACTTTGCTGAAATTGTGACGAAATAGACAATCAGAGGATAGAGGTAAGGCCTAAATCTTTGTTTTAATTGAATTGGCGCCCTAGAGACGATTCGAACGTCCGACCTACCCCTTAGGAGTTTCAAAGTCTCCATATCCCCTCTGATTAACAGCCATTAATGTATACATGAAAACAGCAAGTTATACTTGATTTAATATTAACAAGTTTATACGAAAGCGAAAGCGTAACTACTGACCCCCTGTAAAATAATCGAAAAAACACTTGACAGGTTTTGGGCGGTAAAAATTTAATTTTCTTTCTTGCAAACAAATTCCTGCATCACCCCCTCTGTGCATAAAGATACGCCGTTATTAGAGTAATTCTGCTGTTTTGTTTCGGTGTCTCCACTTTAGCCTAGCCAGCTGGCTTACATCCCCTCATAAAAACTAATGTTATGATGGTGTTATTGAGAATAGTTTAGTAACATTACATGGCAAACCTGGATAAAACGTCGATTAAAGATGAGGTCAGCCGTCTAAAAGCAGATTTTAATCGGCTTAGTAAAGAAGGGAAAGTGACTTCCGAAAGCCAAGCGATCATTGTCTGGCACTGGGAGGCGTTGACTTAACCAGTCCGGCAGAAAAAATGACAATGGGTATCATCACAGCAGTGGCTGAGTTCGAGCGTGATCTGTTAATTGAATGAGCGCAATCTGTTTTGGGGCGGGCTAAAGAAGAGGGTATAACATTAGGCAGACCGCAGATACTCAATACAGAGCAACACTACTAAATCAAAAAACAATTAGCCCAAAACCCTACTGTTTCTCAGGCCGCGCGGGATTTTAACGTCAGTAGACAAACAATTAAGCGCGTTAGAGATAGTTAAGGTAGGGATTGGCTGTGTGTTAACTGTAAATTTTGACGAGTTGGACAAATTCCGCCGATTTGGAGAGTAGCGGTAGCGATCTCAGTTTCCTGATACGCGCTACCGCTACTCTCCAAAAGAACGGTTTGTAACCTGATACTTCTGAACACGTTTAATCTATTTGTTTTCAGCCAAAATACTGACTTCAAAGTCAGCGATAATTTTATCTACAATCTATTGAATACTAATGCTATCATTTCGGTTGTGAAATTCATATTTGCCAATGAAGCTGATATGTTGCCATGCCGCTGGAGAAAATAGTACTATTGATTCCGCCGGTTTGGGCGTAGAACCCCTAAGTCAGAGGCGCATCATGAAAATGTTTAACCCAGCCACGCCATATCGTTCTCCTCGTCACGCGAAGTTATTCGTTATTTACGAGATTTTGTTTACAGCAGCGGACTTCAGCGCCGCACTACTTTTCGTGGTGGGCAGTATTCTTTTCATCAGCGAACACACCACGTATACTGGCACATGGTTTTTTTGATTGGCAGCGTCTTCTTTGCGTTGAAGCCTTCAATTCGGCTGATCCGAGAGTGGCACTATTTGCAAATCGGCGACGTGGACACATTGACTGAACGTGCGCGAGAATAGCCGCTAATGAGGGTTCTGTTACAAAAATAGTGTTGGTCAGAGTAAGTCTATGATATTTTGATTATTCGGTGTAAATACCGAATTGTCATTCAATAAGGCGGATTTCTCCTATGAGACCCTTTATTTGACCACAATCATATGTTTAATGCGTTTCTCCAGCCCTTTTTCTTTGAGAAATAAGATGTGCGCGCCTTCAAGAACGCCCGATAAGCCAATTAGTCCCACTAGCACCCAAAGTTGCGAGGGATTGGTCTGTAAGACGTATCCCATCAGGACAAGAAACGCAGCGGCGCAGAATAGCACACCGCAAATTCAAGAAGCAGCATTAACAGCTGCTTTTGTTTTCGCGACAAACCCTCACGGTAGATAAATCGTTGGTATTGCCGGAAAAGGTACGTTACAGCTTCAATCCATTTAATTAATCAAAATTATAAGAGAAAGGACCCTATTATGACTATTGCACTAATTGCTTTTGATGGCTCAGAAAATGCGATGCGCGCCATTGATAAAGTACTGGATACTGTGGACATAAGTAAGCTGCAT
>RCMY010002213.1_pt1 | contig 27297 bp, 29 predicted proteins | sample 2041341 | NCBI WGS metagenome assembly RCMY01 (sample SAMN09708234, study PRJNA481090) | Marine sediment metagenome, whole genome shotgun sequencing project.
AACCAGATCACGCCCACAACCCCCATGATCACCGCAAAGATGACGCCGTTGATCAAGCCCACCAGACACTCGCGCCGAATTACCCGCCAAACGTTCGATCCAGTCAAATCGCGCGTTGCAATCGCGCGCACTGCCACTGTCAGGCTTTGCGTGCCCGCGTTCCCACCCATCGAGGCGACGATCGGCATCAACACGGCCAACGCCACGATCTGCGCAATGGCCGCTTCGAACTGGGAAATAACCATTGATGCGGCAATCGCCGTCAACAAGTTGACCGCCAGCCATGGCAAGCGTTGTTTTGTTGTCTCAATCACCCGGTCCGAAAGGGACCCCTCGCCCACACCAGCAAGACGCAAGATATCTTCCTCGTGTTCCTCATCCAGAACGGTCATGGCGTCATCAATGGTGATCACACCGATCAACCGGCCCTCGTCATCGACCACGGGCGCAGAAATCAGGTGATACTGGTTGAACGCATAGGCGACATCGCCCTCTGCTTGCATCGCAGGAATAACCTGAAATGTATCTTCCAGAATGTCTTTCATCATCGTCGCCCGCTTTGAGCGCATCAGCTTGCCCAATGTCACATTTCCCACGGGGTGCATGCGGGGATCGACCATGACAATGTGATAGAATTGATCCGGCAAATCCTCTTCGGGCGTTTTGCGCAGATGATCAATCGCCTCGCCCACTGTCCAATGTTCGGGGGCCATGACGACCTCGCGTTGCATCAAACGACCGGCGGAATATTCCGGATAGGTCAGCGCCTGCTCAACCGCGGCGCGGTCGACATCTTCCAGCGCACCCAAAATTGCTTCGGCCTGCTCGTCTTCCAGGTCCTCGATCAAGTCAACGACATCATCGCTGTCCATGTCGCGCACAGCATCGGACAAGACTTGCGGCGTCAGAATCCCGATTACTTCTTCACGGATGGACTCATCCAGCTCTGACAGGATTTCCCCGTCAAATTCGCGATCATACAGCCGGATCAGCTTGGTCCGTTCGAAACTGCTGATTTGCTCTAAAAGGTCGGCGATGTCAGCCGCGTGCAGCGGTTCCATCAACTCGGTCAGCCGTTCAGCATCATCAATCTCGACCGCATAAAGGATCGATGCCACGGCCCTTTTGTTCAGCTTGTATGCCTCGGCTTCTTCTTCGGTTTCGGGGCCCAATTCCAGCTCTTGTGTTTCATCAGACATTGCGTGACCCCCTTTTGATTTTTGCAGACAATAAGCGCCGCAAAGCAGGGATACAATGGTACGAAAAGGGGCATGACACCGATTGTTCCTTCCCCCGCAAAGCCCTAGGATGGTGGCATGACACAGCAAACCCTTCTTCTTGGCCACACTCTGGTTTTTTCCGGTAATCCGCTTGCTCAAAACTGGGAGGACGCAGTCTCGATCGACAGCGCAGGAGGTATCCTGATCAGCAACGGTCTAATCGAGGCCGTCGGGTCAGGCGAGGATTTACGCAAGACATATCCCAAGGCTGAAGTTACCAACTATGGCGATGCATTGATCTGCCCCGGCTTTGTCGACGCGCATGTGCATTATCCCCAGACGGCCATCATCGCTAGCTGGGGTAAGCGGCTGATCGACTGGCTGAACCTATATACCTTCCCCGAAGAAATGCGCCTGTCGGACCCGGTCTATGCCGCTGAGATTGCCGGGCGCTATCTTGATCTGACGCTGGATCATGGCACAACAACGGCTTGCAGCTATACGACCATCGCCCCAAACAGTGTCGATGCGATCTTTACCGCTGCAGCAACCCGCGGTCAGCGGATCGTGGCTGGCAAAACCTGTATGGATCGCAACGCACCTGATGGCCTGCGCGACACGGCGCAATCGGCATATGACGACAGCAAAACATTGATCGACCGCTGGCACGGCATGGGGCGCGCCAGCTATGCTATCACGCCCCGTTTCACGCCAACCTCAACGCCGGAACAACTGGCCGCCTTGGGCGCACTTTGGGCAGAACGGCCCGACTGCTTGATGCAAACCCATCTCAGCGAGCAGGTCGATGAAATTGCTTGGGTCCGCGACCTTGCACCCCACGCGCGCGATTACCTTGATACCTACGAGGAACATGGCCTAGTGGGCGAACGCTCGGTATTTGGTCACGCGATCCACCTTCAGCAACGCGAGATCGACCAGATTTCAGAAAGTGGTGCCGCGATCGTCCATTGCCCGACTTCAAATACGTTCATCGGCTCCGGGCTGTTTGACATGGCGGGGCTTGCTGGGCGCAACATCCCCATTGGCCTTGCGACCGACACAGGCGGTGGTTCGTCGTTTTCAATGCTGCGTACAATGGCCGCAGCCTACGAGATCGGGCAGTTGCGCGGCACTCCACTCCACGCAGCGCAACTAATATGGCTCGCGACGGCAGGCTCCGCACGCAGTTTACACCTGCACGACAAAATCGGCAGCCTCGCCCCCGGGCTCGAAGCCGACATCACTGTGCTCAACCTGTCCTCCACCCCTGCCATCGCGCAGCGGGCTCAAAACGCAGAAACGATCTGGGACAAACTTTTTGCCACCATCATGATGGGCGATGACCGCGCGATCCAAGACGTCTGGGTCGCAGGCAAAAGACGAACTTAGCTATTTTCATTTTGCCAAAAAAACTCTCAGCGGAGCATGCTACATCAAGGCACACAGGACCTTTAGTCAGGTGGGCTCACTCATCAACAAGCGCCTATCAAGATAATGTGGCGCAGCCACGCCGCTGGCTTGGATCAGCAAGGTGCCGCAAGAACCATGACCCAGATACGGTCCGGCCCTTGGAAAAGTCCAAACGACCCCGCATTGCGGTTAGTCATATTGGCATAATGACCTGGCGAATTCGCCCATCCTTGCATGACCTGCCGTAGGTCCCGCTGTCCCTTGGCTATATTTTCAGCCACAAAACACCACTTATAGCGCTGTTTTTTCACGCGGTCGCCGACGGACGACCCATTGCGCCCCTCATGGGCAAAATAACCGTGCTTGGCCATATCCAACGCATGGGCTTTTGCCGCCGCCTCAAGCTTGGCCGAATACGTGACAGGTGCCATGCCCTTTGAGGTGCGAAGATTATTGAGCGCTTGCGTCGCCGCTGGGTTAGCAAGCGCAGTGGTCGAAAGTGCCGCCATAATAGCGCATATAGTCGCAAATGTTTTCATAGCTGTGCCTGTAACCCCCGCACCAAAGTCTTTTGCCGCGCCACCTGAGCCTGCAGATCAATGGTTTGAACCTGACCGTCTTGAACGACTATTCGGCCCTCAACCAACAGATCACGCACGACACGCGGGCCTGCCATCAGTAAGGCAGCTGGATCCCAGCTGCCTGCGCTTTCAATGCCGCTGACGTCCCAGACGGCAATATCCGCCCGCGCGCCCACAGCGATCCGCCCGCATTCAGGTCGCCCTAGAATATCCGCGCCTCCGCGGGTTGCGATTTCCAACGCCTCGCGGGCGCTCATTGCGTCGGCACCCCGGACCACACGTTGCAGCAGCATCGCCTGACGGGCTTCGGCGATCAGGTTTCCTGCGTCATTGCTGGCGGATCCATCGACACCCAGGCCGACCCGCACACCTGCATCCCGCATGGCGCGCACCGGCGCAATGCCTGACCCGAGGCGGCAGTTAGAGCAGGGGCAATGGGCTATGCCAGTTCGGGTCTGCGCAAACAGATCAATCTCGGTTTGGTCCAGTTTTACACAATGGGCATGCCAGACATCTGGCCCAACCCAGCCCAAATCCTGCGCATATTGACCGGGGCGGCAGCCGAATTTCTCTTGGGAATAGGCGACGTCCTGATCGTTTTCGGCCAGATGGGTGTGCATCATCACCCCTTTGTCGCGTGCAAGGGCCGCCGCGTCGCGCATCAGATCGCGGCTTACGGAAAACGGCGAACAGGGGGCGACCCCGACACGGCACATCGACGCGGGGCTGGCATCGTGGAAGGCATCAATCACCCGTATGCAATCGTTTAGGATCGCGGCTTCGTCCTCGACCAAGGCGTCAGGCGGCAGGCCGCCGTCGCTTTCGCCAATGCTCATCGCGCCACGGGTTGGTTGAAAGCGGATGCCAATTTCAGCCGCGGCATGGATGGTGTCTTCTAGCCGTGAGCCATTGGGATAGAGGTACAGATGATCCGCACTTAGGGTGCAGCCCGACAGCGCCAATTCAGCAAGGCCGATCTGCGCAGATGTGAACATATGATCGGGCGTGAACCGCGCCCAAATCGGATAGAGCGTGCGCAGCCATCCGAACAGCAACGCGTCCTGTCCGCCCGGAACAGCGCGGGTTAAAGTCTGGTATAAATGGTGATGCGTATTGACGAGGCCCGGTGTCACGACACACCCGGAGGCGTCGATTACTTCGCCGTCACAAGATAGTCCCTGCCCAACCTGCGCGATTGCCCCATCGCGGATCAGGATATCGGCACCGGTTAGTTCACGGCGCATATCATCCATCGTCAGGATGCTGTCGGCGTTCCGAATAAGAACTGATGTCACGCGGGGCAATCCCCGAGGATTGCCAATGCTTGGGCATGTATTTCGATGTTCGCAGCGGCAAGGATCCGGCCACCCTGATGGGCGGGACCGCCTTGCCAATCGGTCACGATGCCCCCTGCAGCTTGGATCACTGCGATGGGTGCCTGAACGTCATAAGCTTGCAAACCTGCTTCGATCACCAGATCAACCTGCCCGGAGGCGACCAGTGCGTAAGCATAACAATCCATGCCATAGCGGGTTAACCGGGCCTGTTTTGCCACCTGTGCAAAAGCAGCCCCTTCTGCCTCGGTGCCGACCTCTGGAAATGTGGTGAAAAGCGTCGCCTGGGACAAATCCCGAGGCGCGCGGGTCTTGAGGGAATAAGTTCCACTTGGCCCCGTGACGGTCGCCACGCCCTGCCCACCGATAAACCGTTCCCGTATAAAGGGTTGGTCGATAATGCCAAAAAACGGGCCATCGCTGTCGCCAAGGGCGATCAACACGCCCCATGTCGGTGTGCCAGACACAAAACCACGCGTGCCATCAATCGGATCCAGCACCCATGTTAACCCGGAGGTCCCTGCGACGGCTCCGTATTCCTCGCCCATGACGGCATCGTCGGGCCGTTCTCGGGCCAGAATATCCACCATCGCGCGTTCCGCGGCGCGGTCCGCGACGGTGACAGGGTCATAGCCCTCTGCCAGCTTATTATCTGTCGCCAGATCTGCTGTGCGAAAATGGGCAAGCGTCGCTGTTCGTGCCGCATCGGCCAATAAATGGCCAACACGCAAAACATCGGGATCAAGTTTATTTAATGCATCCATGGTTTTTTCACTGCCATCAACTTGCTGTTGTTGCAAGAACCTTGGCAGGAATGGCGTCAGGCTACGTCACTGAGGACACGCGCCAATTCGAACAACCGGCGACGTTGGTTTTCGGGGATCGCATAGTAGGAACGCACCAAATCCATCGCCTCCTTATCGCCAATCAAATCGGCCGGGATGTTATCCGGCACTGAATCGGCCTTGTCTTTTTCGGCCTCGAGCCCCTCAAAGAAATGCGCGACCTCAACCCCCAAAGCATCTGCAATATCCCACAAACGCGATGCGCTGACGCGGTTCGCACCTGTTTCATATTTCTGGATCTGTTGGAACTTGATGCCCACCAGTTCAGCAAGCTTTTGTTGTGTCATTCCGGCCAACCAACGGCGTTGGCGGATACGCTGTCCTACATGTACATCTACTTTGTGTGGCATCGCTATAATCTTTCCAGTTGCAGGCACCTTTGGGCGTGCTGTACTTTTACATCCATCGGAATTCAGGCGAAAATGCCTGCTCCGCGATTTTGTGAACTTGTTATGTCGTCAAAATTCCGCACTATATTTGAATGCGGTTCAGATAAGTTAACTTGTGAGCAGAAATTTTTCCATAGTCATTTAGAGACGCTAAATGTGGAAATATAAACACACCCTATCCGTGTATTTAATTTAACACTAAAACCTATGTTTGCAAAACGACTTTTTTTGCTATCGGTTAATTTTAGCCGCTGAGGCGTAATTTCTGCATCTTTCTTTTTTGACCAGTTGGAAAATAACGCACTTACAGTCGCTTAGCGTCCCAGCAAAACATGACCGTCAAAAGATACGGCTGAGAGGAAACCTGCCTATTCCTAGCTGAGACATTGAATTTTTTGCCTGAGAACCCCCAACAAGCTTGTCACATATTACCGGAACATCTCACGGATTATTCCTGCCAACGAATCGTGAACCGTGTTGCGCGGGGTCAAAGCGCCGTAAAGGTTAATATTCTGCCCCGGCAAGGTTGGCAGCGCACCGTGATGGTGTATCCGCTCAAGATGCGGTGGTTCGGTGCCTTCTATCATCGCATGCACAGCGAGGTCCGCACTGACCGTCGCCTCGATTGTGCGGTCGCTCTCTGTCTCGACAATCACATCCCATTTTACGCTGTGCCGATCCAAGGCTTCAACAACATTGGGCCGAAAGGTGCAAAACCTCCCGAAGGCCAGTTTCAGCGGCCTTTGTCGCCAAGCGGCACCACCCTGCGCGCCGATCCAGATCAAGGGCTTGGTGCACAACGTCTCGCCGCCGGTATCAAGGGCGGTTTCAGTGGTAATGATCAGATCACAAGCCCCCCTGGCAAAGGCATCCTTTAAGGTTCGGGTATAGGAAGACTCCATCTGGATACGAACCCGAGGAAAGGTGGAGTTAAATTGCTTGAGCACTTGGGGAATGTTTGGATAAACAATGTCATGGGGCACGCCCAGGGTGATAACCCCCTCGTGCGACTGGTCGGTCAATCTGCCAATCATTTCATCGTTTAGCGCGATCATCCGGCGGGCATACGCCAGCACCTGTTCTCCGCTCGCGGTCAGGGCAATCGTGCGGCCTGACCGGTCCAGTAATTCCAGCCCCAAGAGGTCTTCTAGGCGTTTTAGCTGCATCGATACTGCAGATTGCGTGAGATGCAGGAAACCTGCGGCGCGGGTCACCCCGCCTGAATCAGCAACCGCGACGAATGATCTTAGCGTGGTGATATCAAGGTTTCTCATTCATCCACTCTCGTGATGCATCAGGAACAATCCATTGAGTATCGTGATGCATCTGGCAAGAGAATATTTTGGACGGGCCTCAGTACGGTGCATGGCACCACAAGAAAAGTCCAATCAGGTCAGCGTAATGGCAACTATTGCGCCAAATCGGAGCCATTTTATCTTTAAAAGAATGAGAAGGCGGCTGGGTGGTTTGAAAAGCAATAACTTTATTGAAACCACTTACGGATAATCGTTGGAAAAGCCTTGAAAACCAATGCAAGTCGACCGATATTCTATGCAATACCGGGATAGGAAAACCAATCCCGCAACTCTTTTACTTATTGGAGGACTTTCATGGCCGACGTGAATACAATCCGGTCCGCTGCCGGATCCCGCGCCGCCGCTATCGACGAGGGGCTGCGCACCCACATGAATAAGGTGTATGGCACCATGTCGATTGGCATGTTGATCACCTTTGCTGCTGCTTGGGCCATCTCCGGTCTTGCAGTTACAACCGACCCTGCTGCCGCTGTGGCGCAGATAGGCGATGATACGTACCTGACCTCGCTTGGGTCTGCATTGTACATGTCGCCGCTGAAATGGGTTGTGATGTTTGCGCCGCTTGCCTTTGTCTTCGGCTTGAGCGCTGCCATGAATAAAATCTCTGCTGCAACTGCACAGACACTTTTCTATGCATTCGCCGCCGTTATGGGCGTGTCCATCAGTTCCATCTTTCTGGTGTTCACCGGGTATTCGATCATTCAGATCTTTTTGATCACGTCGATCTCCTTTGCTGGCCTGTCCCTATGGGGCTACACCACCAAGAAAGACATCTCGGGTTGGGGTAGCTTCCTCATTATGGGTGTGATCGGCCTGATCGTCGCATCTGTGGTCAACATCTTTTTGGGTTCGCCTGCTTTGGTATTCGCGATCTCTGCCATCGGTGTGCTGATCTTTGCGGGTCTGACAGCTTATGATACGCAAAACATCAAAAACACCTATCTTGCGCACGCCCAGCACGGCGACCAAGAATGGTTGGCAAAGTCCGGCATAATGGGCGCGCTTAGCCTGTACCTGAACTTCATCAACATGTTCATGATGCTGCTTCAACTGTTCGGAAACCGCGAATAAGCGCTCTCGAAACACTTCAGAACTTAACGGCCCGTCAGTTAAATCTGTCGGGCCTTTTTCTTGTTTCCCCTTCATAGGCCCTTGCGCTGTGCCCAGTCGTCGCGTTTGTTTACCGCTTGGCAAAGCACGAAAGGATAGCGCTATGCTGGAACTGCGCCCCAATTGCGAGATGTGTGACAAAGACCTGCCGCCAGACGCCACCGAGGCGCGGATTTGCAGTTACGAGTGCACCTTCTGCGCCGACTGCGTCGATGGCGTGCTGCACAACGTCTGCCCTAATTGCGCAGGTGGTTTTGTCCCCCGCCCGATCCGCCCAAAAATCGATCGGCGAAAGGGCGTTGGCCTGATGCATCAACCCGCATCTATTGAACGACGCAGCTTGAAATACAGCCTAGATGATATTGCCGCGCAAACGGCAGCAACCAAGGGGATCGAACCTCAAGATCGCTAGCTTCCGGCCCTATACGGTTGGACAGGGTAGCAAGCCGCGCAGCATTGGTCGCGGCGGAGGTGGCTAAACCGAGACGTTGAACAGGTGCCCGACTGCGGCTGTGAACACCATGGCTACAACACCCCACACGACAGCACGAGCCACCGCAGGCCGTATAGGTGCACCGCCAAGCCGTGCCCCACCTGCCCCTAACAAGACCAGCGCAAAAACGGCAACGATTGCGATCATGGGGATATCGAATGCCTGCGATGCAATCAACGCCGCGAACAAGGGGAATGCCCCACCGACCACGAAAGCGCCGGCTGACGCACCTGCGGCCTGCAGCGGGTTCGCCTGCCCTGCCAGCCCAAACATGCCCAGCTCCTCGCGGGCGTGGGCACCAAGGGCGTCATGGTCAGTTAGTTGGGTGGCGACCTTCAGAGCCAACTTCGGCTCCACGCCGCGGGTCTCAAGCCCTTCGGCCAGCTCTTCCAATTCATAGTCGGGATCGTTTTCCAGCGCGATCCGCTCGCGCTCGAGATCGGCTGTTTCCACGTCAGCCTGCGCCGAGACGGATACATATTCCCCCGCTGCCATCGACAGCGCGCCAGCTGAAATGCCCGCAAAGCCCGTCAGCATCACATTTCCAGATGCCATACCGGCAGATGTAACCCCGACCAGCAGACTAGACATGGATACGATGCCGTCGTTGGCACCAAGAACCGCCGCCCGCAACCAATTGCTGCGGTTGATAAAATGGCCTTCTTTGGGCATGGGCTCGCCTTTGGATGCAGCTATTAGTGGTTCATTGGTAATAAACGCAAAAGACCGCACACAAGGGTGCGGTCCTTCAATCCGTTCAAAGGGCTGATCTTACTTGATCTTGCCTTCTTTGTATTCGACGTGCTTACGAATAACGGGGTCGTACTTTTTGATGACCATCTTTTCGGTCATGGTACGCGCGTTTTTCTTTGTTACGTAGAAATGGCCTGTGCCCGCGGACGAGTTCAGACGGATCTTGATCGTGGTTGGCTTCGCCATAGTCGTTCTCCTGCAAGTACGAGAGGGCCGCTTTTCGACCAAGCCTCGTGAAATCCTGAGATTTGGGTTCTAGTCACGCCAGCCCCCGAGTCAACCGCTATTTCCCCACCTTTGCGGAAAGGAGCCGGAAAATTCGAATTTTCCGTGTCGGAATTTCGGAATATGGTGATCTGGGCCGAAAAAAATGCGCGGAGGGCCTATAAGCCGGATTTTGTCCCTGCCCGAGGACAGGGGATGACCATTCCTCTGACCATGCAGTTACCTGCATGGCTATAGCTGCCAACCCGGACCTGCTGGGGCAGAAAAAGCCCCGCCTTGCCTGTCGCCAAGCGCAGCACGCGGTCCCTATTTGGCATTGCTCCTGGTGGGGCTTGCCGTGCCGGAGATGTTACCACCCCCGCGGTGCGCTCTTACCGCACCGTTTCACCCTGACCGCCCCGGTGGTATCGGTTGCCCGACCCGCCGGGGTGGCGGTTTGTTTTCTGTGGCGCTGTCCGTCGGGTTACCCCGCCCGGGCGTTACCCGGCACCGTCTTTCCTTGGAGTCCGGACTTTCCTCGACCCTGTTGCCAGGACCGCGGCCATCCAGCCCTCCGCGCGCTGCACGCCTAGCGTTTTATTTTATGCGGGGTCAATGAGTTTCGAGGTGTGAATGCCTTCGGCGAGGATTTATTTCCATTTGGAAGCAGGGGCGTGCCAAAAAGCCATATCCTGTGCGCAAAGCGGGCCAGAGCGCCACGGGGCAAAGCGCAGGCGTGTGGCGGCCAGCAGCGTCTCAAACGGTACATCTGCGGTAAAGCCAGCATTTTTCGCATGTTCCGTGAAGGTTTCGGGGCACGGGGGATTAGGCAGCTCTCGCGCCTTGCCTGCCCCAGCGAGCCCTTGTTTGGCAAGGCGCGCCCAGTCAAAATGCGATCCGGGATCTGTTTTGCGCCCCGGTGCCATATCCGAATGACCGATGACGCCTTCAGGCTGAATGTCCCACCGGTCCATTATGCCTCGCAGCAGGCGCTCTAGTGCAGACATTTGCGGTTCTGAGAACGGATGTGTGCCCTTGTTGTCCAGTTCGATCCCGATGGAGCGAGAATTTATGTCATCCTGCCCCGCCCATTCGCCGTGCCCCGCGTGCCATGCGCGCTGGTCTTCTTCTACCATCTGGATGATGTCGCCCTGCCCAGAGATCAGATAGTGGGCCGAAACCTCGGCTGCGGGATCACAAAGCCGTGCCAGCGCATCCGCGGCATTTTGCATGGCGGTATAGTGGATCACAACGAGCGAGGGCCGCAGCCCATCCCGGCGCGGCCCTTGATTTGGCGAGAGGTGTTTGATGATTTCCGTCACCCTAGGTGTCTTACCCTTGCATGGCCCGGCGGTAGGGCGAAGGATCCCAGCTGCAGGCATAGCCGTCACCATCCGGATCCATTCCCGCGCGGTCCCGTTCCGGGCCACCTGCGCTTAGAAACGCGATTTGTGCCTGATCGGGGTGGCTATATTCTGCACAGGCGCGCACAAATTTGCGTTCCTTGTTAAAGCCACGGCGGGTATAAATTGAGGTGCCGACGCTATGTTTGTTCTGCAACGCATAGGACACGATATTGGGGCCCGCATCACTGCGGTCTGGCAATGCTTCGGGCTGGACAACGCGGTATTGTGCACGGTTCGCGGCGATCCGTGCAGCATCGCCTTCGATGCTGCGTTCGCCAGCGACAGCGTCAAAGTTGTTTTCTTGCGAAATCCCTTCGGTATTCAGTACCGGGGGCGCTGCGTTTGCGGGGCTCGCATTCAGCGGCTCAACGCCAGAGTTGGTCATTGCGTCGTTGCCAAGACCACCCGGGCGCGTTGCATCAAGCACGCGCGCCGTTTCTGCAGCAGTTGAAGCAGCAGATCCGTCATCGACGGCATTCAGCGCCGTTGCATTCACGGCGGACGGTGCGGGCATTGCGGCCTGAGTCGTCGAGGCCAAGGCCGAGTCACGTCGGCTTTGCTGCGTCTGAAATGAATCAAACCCTGCCCCGCGACCGCTATCCGGTATTGCAGGTTGGCACGCCGATAAGGCCATGCCCAAGACTGTGACAAGCGAAATTGGTTTAATCATTAGCTCTGCTTTTTATTGACTGCTTAGTTGCCGGCCTTTTACCACCATTGTTGAGGTTTGGCTACAAACCCCGCCGCCTTCTCAAGCGCATAGGCGGTAGACAGCAGATCGGCCTCTTCCCACGGGCGTCCGATCAACTGTAGACCCAATGGCAAGCCTTGCGAACTGGTGCCCGTTGGCAGCGCGATACCAGGCAGACCGGCAAGGTTGACCGTCACGGTAAAGACGTCATTCAGATACATCGCGACAGGATCCGCATCCGTCATTTCACCCAAGCCAAATGCCGCCGAAGGGGTCGCAGGCGTCAAAATACTATCGACACCAGCTGCGAACACATCTTCAAAGTCTTTCTTGATCAATGTGCGTACCTTGCGGGCACGGTTATAATAAGCGTCGTAAAAACCGGCACTTAGCACATATGTCCCGATCATCACCCGGCGCTGCACCTCGGGGCCGAATCCTTCGGCGCGGGTTTTTTCATACATCTCGGTGATGCCATCGCCGTGATCCAACTTGGCCCGGTGACCATAGCGCACACCATCATAACGCGCGAGGTTCGAAGATGCCTCGGCCGGGGCAATCACGTAATAGGCAGGCAGCGCATATTTCGTATGCGGCAGCGAAATATCAACGATCTCGGCCCCTGCATCGCGCATCATTGCAATGCCGTTTTGCCACAGCGTTTCGATCTCTTCGGGCATGCCGTCCATGTGGTACTCACGCGGGATGCCAATCTTTTTACCACGGATGTCGCCGGTCAGCGCCGCTTCAAAGTCAGGTACAGCCAGTTCAGCCGAAGTGCTATCTTTGGCGTCATAGCCGGCCATCGCGCCAAGCATGATTGCCGCATCGCGCACGGTTTTGGTCATCGGGCCCGCTTGATCCAGCGAGGACGCAAACGCCACGACACCCCAGCGCGAACAGCGACCGTATGTTGGTTTGATCCCTACAGTGCCCGTAAAGGCTGCAGGCTGGCGAATGGATCCGCCCGTATCGGTACCTGTGGCTGCCAGACACAAATCCGCGGCAACCGCAGCAGCGGACCCACCAGAGGACCCTCCCGGTGTCAGCGGTGCTTCATCGCCCGCACGCCGCCAAGGGTTGACCGCATTGCCATAAACAGATGTCTCGTTCGACGATCCCATGGCAAATTCGTCCATGTTCAGCTTGCCCAGCATCACAGCGCCGGCATCAAACAGGTTCTGTGAAACGGTGCTTTCATACTCAGGCAGGAACCCCTGCAAGATGCGCGACCCGGCCTGCGATGGCACACCCTTGGTGCAGAACAGGTCCTTGATGCCGATCGGCAGACCGCACATGGCAGGCGCGTCGCCCGCTTTGATCCGCGCATCCGCAGCCTTGGCTTGATCCGCGGCCAGATCGGCCGTGTGGTGAACAAATGCGTTCAACGCGCCCGCACCTTCGATTGCCGTCAAACATGCGTCTGTCAGTTCGACCGACGATACATCACCTTTTCGCAATGCGTCGCGTGCTTCGGCAAGGCCCAGTTTGTTTAAATCAGCCATTATTCAACCACCTTCGGAACCGCAAAAAATCCTTCGCGCGCGTCTGGCGCATTGGCCAAAACCTTGGCCTGCTGGTCGCCATCGCGTACCACATCATCGCGCCGCTTCAAAACCTGAGGTGTCACGGACGTCATCGGTTCGACGCCCTCGACGTCAACTTCGTTCAGCTGCTCGATGAACCCTAGGATGTTGTTGAATTCCTGTGCCAGCGCAGGCAACGCGTCTGGTTCAACCTTGATACGGGCCAATTTGGCCACCCGTGCGGCGGTGGTCTCGTCAATGGACATGGGCGCTCCTTATCTCTTTGACTGCCGTTTACCGCCCCCCGCAGCCCCCTGCAAGTCTGGGCAGGCTGTCATTGGCCCAATCAGGGGCCCCTTAGCTTCATTTTGCCAAATAAACTCCCGCCGGAGGCTCCCCAAAGCGGCAACACACGCTAAACTCTCGTTAATCAAACAAAGGAATGACACATGAATATCGTTTGGCTCGGCCACGGCAGCTTTCGCATAGAACTCGAAGATCAAGTGATCTTGATCGATCCCTGGCTTACAGGAAATCCGATGCTGGACGAAGAACACCACGCGGCGGCACTTTCTGAGGTCACGCAAATTCTGGTGACACATGGCCATTTCGACCACACTCAAGACCTCAAGATGGTTGCGCAAAAGACCGGTGCACCTGTGGCAGGGATGGTCGAACTGATGGGATATTTCGGTGCACAAGGCGTCGAAAACACGACGGGCTTCAACAAAGGCGGCACGATTAGATGCGGCAAGGTTGCCGTGACGATGGTCCCAGCGTCACACTCATCCTCGGTCGAGGGCGACACCGCGCCGATCTATATGGGGGCAGAAACCGGCTTCATGATCTCGGGCGAAGGCCACACGATCTATGTCTCAGGCGACACCGGAATTATGGCGGATATGGAATGGATGGGCGATTACCACAAACCAGATATCGGCATCCTAAGCGCGGGCGGTTTCTATACGATGGACATGGCGCAGGCGGCCTATGCGGCCAAGAAATACTTCGATTTCAAAACTGTGATCCCTTGTCACTATCGGACCTTCGGCGCGCTTGAACAGTCTGCCGAGGCCCTAATCGCAGGGCTTCCGGGTGTGGATGTGATCGAACCAGAAGTCATGCAACCCATCAAAATCTAGTCCTTATTCCGCACCTATTTTGCGGCGTACGATGCAGACCCGATTGCCGTCGCGCATGATCAGATCGTTTTCATACGGCAACAACCTGCGCGCGGTTCGGGGATCAATGGCAAATTCTGCGCAGACCTCGAAAACATCGGGGCCTAGAACGGCATAGCTATAAGGTTTGTTTGTGATAGCGTCAGTCCGGTTTGCATCCTGTCGCCCTAAGCAGGGTTCCAGCTTTTCCAGATTTTCCGGCAACGGCCGCTTGGGCTGTCCCACGCAGGCGATCTGACCCGCCAGCGCATCAAGATCAAACACTCGATTCCGATCCTGTTCGACCGTACGGGCGTATTCCGGCCCGCCAACCACCCAAAGCCCGGCACCAATCGCAAACGCAACTGCCAAACAAAAGCCAATCAACAATAGGCGGTTCATTCAGGCTCACCTTGTCTCATCGTGTTGTAGTAAAATAAGAATATCCCGCCAGCGACAAGGCCGACAATCACAGCCTTGAGCAGAAATTGCAGGGTAAAATCCCCCGTCAGCAAGGCATAAATTGTCGCGATCAGGTCACCCAACAAGGTGGCAGCGGCCAGCAACAGCGCGATATAGGTCAGCCACTTGCGAATGGCAGACCGATATAACGCGGGGTCGCTGGCCAGTTTGCGGCGCTCGCGCAAGGTTAACCACAGATACAGTGGGGCCGTGACGATCAGAACCGAAACGCCAAAACGAATCTGCTCGATGGCCGCATAGTTCTCATCCTCAAACAGCATATCGACAAGGACTTGCAGCACGATCACCAGATTGATTGCACCGATCAACAACACCCCGAACGTCAACGCATAGATAAAGAAATCGCGCGCAGACACCGTTTGCACGGGGCGCGGCACGGGTGGCGTAAATGCCTTTTCGGCCCATGCCCCCAATGCCTCTTTGATTTCGCTTTCGCTCCAGCCGGAATTGATCAGCGCTGCGGTAATATCGGGGCGGCTTTTGCCTGCAACCAGCGCATCGCGCACGAAAAGGCTTAACTCGTCTCGACTTGCCATTGGTTATCCTTTTCTTTTTTCAGCGAAAAATACTTTCAGAACAGATTCGGCCTCTTGGGCTGCGATGCCGTCGTAGACCTCGGGGACATGGTGGCATTGCGGGTGGCTAAACACACGCGCCCCTTGTGCGACGCCCCCTGATTTGGGGTCGCTTGCCCCGTAATACAGCCGCGCAATTCGCGCTACGGAAATTGCACCAGCACACATCGCGCAGGGTTCCAGCGTGACATAAAGCGCGTGATCCCCCAGCCGTTCCGATCCGGCCGCTATGCAGGCAGCGCGGATCGCTAGAATCTCGGCATGGGCCGTGGGGTCATTCAATTCGCGGGTTCTGTTGCCCGCCGCCGCCACGATCTGACCTTGAGGTCCGACGACCACGGCCCCCACAGGCACCTCGCCGCGCAGGGCGGCGGCGCGGGCTTGATCCAATGCGGCAGACATATATGAGGTAAAGGCCATCTGTGCACTTGGCCGCAAATGCAGGTCTTTCGCAAGGGCGTGAAACAAGGTAAGCGCTGAATTATGAGCCAAGATAAACCCACACAGCCCCCCAAACCCGGCACACCCGCCGGTGACCGTATCGCCAAAGTTCTGGCCCGCGCTGGCCTTGCCAGCCGCCGAGAAGCGGAGCGCATGATCGAAGCGGGGCGCGTCCGCGTCAACGGTGTCCAGATTGATTCCCCGGCGTTGAACGTAACGCCGTCCGATCAGATCAGTGTCGATGGCAAGCCTGTAGGCGACCCCGAGCCGCCCCGCATGTGGTTGTATCACAAGCCCACGGGCCTTGTGACGACCAACCGCGATGAAAAAGGCCGTGGCACGATTTTTGATGACCTGCCCGAAGACATGCCCCGCGTGATGAGCGTTGGACGGCTTGATTTGAACTCCGAAGGGTTGCTGCTGCTGACCAATGATGGAGAGGTCAAACGCAAGCTTGAGCTGCCCTCGAACGGCTGGTTGCGCCGCTACCGTGTCCGCGTGAACGGTCGCCCCTCGGAAGAAATGCTAGAGCCCTTGCGCAAAGGCATCACGGTTGATGGCGAAGATTTTCAGCCCATGACGGTCACACTGGACCGCCAGCAAGGGGCAAATGCCTGGCTGACAATCGGTTTGCGCGAAGGCAAGAACCGTGAAATTCGCCGCGCTATGGAAGCGGTACATTTGTCCGTAAACCGGCTGATCCGCACAAGCTATGGCCCATTTCAACTGGGTGAGTTGAAACCCGGCGAAGTCGAAGAGTTAAAACGCAAGGTCGTGCGCGACCAGTTGGGCCTTGAAATCGAGGACAACACAGGCACTGCCGTCAAGAAAAAGCCAAGCCACATCGTCAAGCGCAAGCCGCGCAAACCCGGCGTTCCCGGCCCCGGTCGCCCCGGCCTGCCTAAAGAACCCGGCGAAAAGACCGCAACAGGCAAGACGATCCCCGGCAAACCCAAGCCCGGATACGGCAAGTCCAAGCCTGCGCGTCCCGCGTCAGACGGCCCTGCCCCGCGCAAATTTGGCACACGGGTCAAGAGCACGAGAAAGCCGTAATTGCTTTGAAATTGCGCGGGTACTGCCTGCCATTGCCTCAGAATCCCTAGCGGCTCGTTGAAAGAGCCCCTATATACGGTCCAGAGGGAAAATTAGATGGCTCGATTGTTTCTATTTGCCATTTTATTGGCGCTGGTTCTTGCGATTGTTTACATATTGTTGACAATTGTGAACCGGGCATTGGACGCGGGACAGAACATGTTGAAGCCCGAACACGGACAAAACAAAGAGGGCCTGATGGTACCCACACCGTTTCAAAAGATCACTTATGCTGCGTTAATTGTGCTGCTGTTTGGCGTCGCAACTGGCTGGCTGGGGGGCCTCTGATGGCCAAGCGGTATGGCGGAAAGTTCAGCCAGGATGGTGACACGGCCCAATCGCCCCGCGCAAAGCGGGTCGAGGTCGATCCCGTAGGGGCGCGCGCGAATGTGCTGTTTATTCCTGCGATCCCACTGGTTTTCATGTCTTTGAACGATGGGGCCCAAGGTTTGGCCTTGGGATTGGTCGCGGCAGGTTTTTTGACCAGTGCCGCGCTTATGCTGCGCGAGGGGCTAAAGGCCGAGGCCGCTTATGTCGCCCGCAAAGTAGCTGAACGCCCTGCCCTACCTCGCAAAATGATCGCAAGCGCCCTGACAGGGATCGGCGTTAGTCTGGCTGCATATAAGAATGACCCCAGCATTGCTGCAGCCGTGATTTTCGGGCTGGCAGCGGCCTACATGTGTCTGCGTTCGGCATTGATCCGCTTTCCTCCAAGGGGATGGAAGGGGTCGACAGCTTTCAAAAGGATCGTGTGGCCCGAGTGGTCGAAGAGGCCGAAAAACATCTGAACGCCATGAGCGTCGCAATTGCCCGCGCAAGCGACCGGCAGACCTCAGAACGTGTGGCCGATTTTCAAGCCACCGCCCGCACGCTGATCCGCACAGTAGAGGAAGACCCGCGTGATCTGACCGGCGCACGGAAGTACTTGTCGGTTTATTTGCAAGGTGCCCGAGATGCGACGCTCAAGTTTGCGGATATTTATGCCAATACGCGCGATGCGCAGGCGCGCGCAGACTATTTGGCCCTGCTGGATGATCTGGATAAAAACTTCGCCGCGCGTACGCAAAAATCGCTATTGGAAGACAAGACCGACCTAAACATTGAGATTGATGTGCTGCGTGAGCGGCTTTCCCGAGAAGGCGTGCGTCTGAAATAGCGCGCGTTTACCAAAGATTAGAAAGAGAACCACCATGTCCGACATCGTTCGCGAAAAAGCCACCCAGACTGTTGCGTTGGTTGAAGAAGTTAACGCAATCGTGCTGGCCGACCCCGCGCCTGCCGAGGCCATTGTAGCACTGGAAAAGGCCGATGGCCCGATGAGCAACGAGATTAAAAGCCGTATGGCCGAGATCGACATGAACGAAACCCAGTCGATCATCTCTTTCGGGTCCGCCGCACAGGCCGAGTTGCAGGAAATCAGCCAGGCGATGTTGCAAGACGTGCGCAACAAGGATGTCGGCCCGGCCGGTGACAGCTTGCGCAACATCGTCACCACCATTCGCGGTTTTTCCGTATCCGAACTGGACGTCCGCCGCGAGCGTAGCTGGTGGGAGCGTCTGCTGGGTCGCGCCGCACCTTTCGCCAAATTCACGGCCAAGTTCGAGAAAGTCCAAAGCCAGATCGACCGCGTCACGGACGAGTTATTGACCCACGAACACGCGTTGCTGAAAGATATCAAATCCCTTGATATGCTGTACGAAAAGACCCTGCAATTTTATGATGAACTGGCGCTTTATATCGCTGCGGGCGAGGCCAAGCTGGCTCAGTTGGACGCCACTGACATCCCCGCCAAAGAAGCTGCCGTTAAGGCTGCGGCTGAAAAAAATCAGGTGATCCAAGCCCAAGAACTGCGCGATATGCGTGCCGCGCGTGATGATTTGGAACGCCGCGTGCATGACCTGAAACTGACCCGTCAAGTTACCATGCAATCGTTGCCTTCAATCCGGTTGGTACAGGAAAACGACAAGTCCCTGGTCACCAAGATCAATTCGACCCTCGTTAACACAGTACCCCTTTGGGAAACTCAACTGGCTCAGGCCGTGACGATCCAGCGGTCCCGCGAGGCGGCAGTCGCCGTGCGCGAAGCCAATGACCTGACCAATGAATTGCTGACCTCGAACGCAAAGAACCTGCGTGAAAGCAACAAGATCATCCGCACCGAGATGGAGCGTGGCGTCTTTGACATCGAAGCGGTCAAGCAAGCCAATGCGGACCTGATCGGCACCATCGAGGAATCGCTTCAAATTGCTGATGAAGGCAAGGCCAAGCGAGCCGCCGCCGAAAAGGATCTGCAGGAAATGGAAGCCAAACTGCGCGACACCCTCGCGTCGGCGTCGGCCTCCAAACCCGTCGCATAAGATCAGGGCGCGGGAATGGATTTGCAGATCGGTAAATTGAAAAGCTGGGTGGTGACAGGTGTAGCAGGTTTGCTGCTGACGGCCTGCGCCTTGCAGCCGCCTATCGAGTCGACCCTCAAACCGATCGCGCGCCCTGCCATTCCTGTGGCTTTGCCTGCGCCAATCGTTGCGCAGCCAACGTCACAAGAAAGCGCCAAGCTGCGCAGTTATTTCAATCAGGTGCAGCAAGCACAGCTTAGCCAAGGCCTGCTGCGCCGTGATGGTGGCGGGCCTGATACGCCCTATACTGCTGAAATGCTGGCGCGAAACTTTGAACAGGTCGCATTTTACAACGAATATAACGCCACCTTTTCTGGTCGGGGCGAGAAAACGTTGATGCGCCGCTGGGAAAAACCTGTGCGCATGGCCATCGTCTTTGGCGATGGTGTCCCGCCTTCAACCCGCAAAGCCGATACCGCTGCGGTGCAAGCTTACGCCGGGCGGCTGGCCGGCATCACGGGCCATCCGATATCGGTGGGTGGCGCGCCGAACTTTATGGTGATTATCGCTGGCGAAGATGACCGCGAAGAAGCATTGGCCGAGGCGGCAAGGCGCATCCCCGGTGTAACCCCCGCCAGCCTGAGCGCGTTGCAAAATCTGCGCCGCGATACCTATTGCATCGTGGCCGCCTATGCAGGTGGTGTAGACCCCAGCACATACACTGCCGCTGTGGCTGTAATCCGCGCGGAAAACCCGTCGCTTATGCGCCTGTCGTGCATCCACGAAGAGCTGGCCCAAGGGTTGGGTTTGGCCAACGACAGTCCGACCGCGCGCCCGTCAATATTTAACGATGATGACGAATTTGCGCTGCTGACACGACACGATGAGAATCTGCTAAGAATCCTGTATGATCCACGCCTAGAAGCGGGCATCAGCGCCGAACAGGCAATTCCGATCGTCCGCACCATCGCCCGCGAATTGACGGGCGGCCCCGTTTAGACCGCTGCCACCTTCCCGAAAGGACCACATCCATGGGTATTCTTGATTTCCTCTCTGGCCAATTCATCGACGTCATTCACTGGACCGATGACACCCGCGACACGATGGTCTGGCGGTTTGAACGCGAAGGCCATGAGATCAAATACGGTGCCAAGTTGACCGTGCGCGAAGGTCAAGCGGCTGTGTTTGTACACGAGGGCCAACTGGCGGATGTGTTCACGCCCGGTCTGTACATGCTCGAGACCAACAACATGCCGATCATGACATCGCTGCAGCATTGGGATCACGGTTTCAAAAGCCCATTTAAATCCGAGATTTATTTCGTCAACACGACGCGGTTCAACGACCTCAAATGGGGCACAAAGAACCCGATAATCGTTCGTGACCCCGAATTTGGCCCCGTGCGTCTGCGCGCCTTTGGCACCTATTCTGTCAAAGTGTCCGATCCTGCGCATTTCCTGACCGAGATCGTCGGCACTGATGGCGAATTCACCATGGACGAGATCAGCTATCAGATCCGCAATATCATCGTGCAGGAATTTTCGCGCAGCATTGCCATGTCGAAAATCCCGATCCTTGATATGGCCGCAAATACCCGCGAACTGGGCAAGCTGGTCAGCGCTGAAATCTCGGCGACCATCAGCGAATATGGTCTGTCGATCCCCGAACTGTACGTCGAAAACGTTTCTCTGCCCCCCGCAGTAGAACAGGTGTTGGACAAACGGTCGTCGATGGGAATGATTGGCGACCTGAACCAATACACCCAGTTTCAGGCCGCCGAGGCCCTTGGCCGTGATGGCGGCGCAGGTGCGGCCATGCAAGCTGGCTTGGGTGCTGGCCTAGGCATGCAGATTGGTCAGGCCGCCGCAGCACAGGCAGGCCCTTGGGGTCCGCGCCCTGCAGCTGTGCAGACACCGCCGCCACCACCTGTTGCAGATAAGGTCTGGCATCTCGCTGAAAATGGCCAGACCAAGGGGCCGTTCTCGAAGGCGGCCCTTGGCCGTATGACCCTCGACGGCGCATTGACCCGGGAAACATTGGTCTGGACCCCCGGCCAGGACGGCTGGAAAAAGGCCGATGATGTGGATGAACTGGCCCAGCTGTTCACCGTAATGCCACCGCCTCCGCCCCCTGCCACCTAACGCGCTGTACATGGCACCGCAGGCAGAAACAGGTAACTCTCCCGCAGCGCGCGGGAGGTTTTCTTTTTCAAGCCGGTGTCACGGGCGGTGAGTAATATAATGTCGTGCCCCTAATTTTGCCACTCAGGTCTACATTGCCCTAGCCAAAGCGCCGCCGTTTGCAGCGCCGACCGGATCATGGCATCCAAGCTGTTGCCCGGTTTCTATAACTCGGGTCTGGTGACACAGACGGTTGCAGGTTATGTCTGGTCCCACCACGCTCAAAGGACGCCGTGATGCCTGATAGCCCCTCCTTTGCACCACCTCCCCCACCGCCAACCCCGGTGGAAGAACACCGTTTTCCATGTGACACCTGCGGTTCCGATCTGCGTTTCGATCCAGCAAAATATCTTCTGGTCTGCGATCACTGCGGTAATACCGAGGCCATCTCGGGACGGCGGACACATCAACCTATCTCGGAACTTGATTTTCGCGCCGCCATAGCCCGCCAACTGCCCCAAGCGGAGATGGAGGAAACCCGCGTTACGACCTGCCCCAATTGCGCGGCTCAGGTCGAGTTTGACGAGGATAAACACGCCACCGAATGCCCGTTTTGCGCGACACCCGTTGTGGTCGATACCGGGCTAAACCGTCACATCAAACCGCGCGGCGTCTTGCCCTTTGCGCTGACGGAAAACGTGGCTAAAGACGCGATGATAAACTGGCTCGGCCGCCTTTGGTTTGCGCCAAACGGTCTGCAGGAATATGCCCGTAAGGGCCGCCGGATGGAGGGGATCTATGTCCCCTACTGGACCTATGACGCCGATACGAAATCTAATTATACTGGCGAACGCGGCACAGTTTACTATGTGACTGTCACCGTGATGCGGGACGGCAAACCGGAACGGCGACAGGTGCCAAAGGTCCGCTGGCGGGCCGCCTCAGGTCGGGTGGCGCGTTTCTTTGACGACGTTTTGGTTCTGGCATCGAAATCCCTGCCCAAGAAATTCACCGACGCACTCGAGCCTTGGGATTTGGCGGCGATGGAACCCTATGCCCCCGAATATCTGGCAGGTTTCCGTGCCGAGGCCTATTCGATCACCCTTGAGGACGGCTTTGTCGAAGCACGGCAGATCATGGATGCGATGATCGAGCGGGACGTGCGATTTGACATCGGCGGCGACCGTCAGCGGATCCATAATGTGCAAACCCAGATCAGCGATGTCACGTTCAAACATATCCTTCTTCCGGTCTGGCTTGCGGCATATAAATACCGCGGCAAGACCTACCGCTTTGTGGTCAACGGCCGCACTGGCAATGTTCAGGGCGAACGCCCCTATTCCGCGATCAAAATAACCTTTGCCGTGATCCTTGGCCTTTTGGTTGCAGGCGTTGTCGGCTATTTTATGGCACTGCAAAAATGACCCAGATCGACACGCTTACTGAAATCTTGCAGGCGCGTTATTCTTGCCGCGCTTTCTTGGCCGACCCCGTCCCTGATGATGTCATCACCCGGATCATCCGGACCGCCCGCCACGTGCCCAGCTGGTGTAATGCGCAACCCTGGCAGGTCACTATAACCAAGGGCGAAGCGACTGACCGGTTTCGTACGGCCTTGATGGATGCCGCCAGCCAAGGGGCATTGCCCGAACCCGATCTGGAGTGGCCCGAGGGATACACCGGGGTCTACAATGACCGCCGCCGCACCTGCGGCTTTCAGCTCTATGATGCGGTGGGGATCGACAAATCCGACCGCACTGGCCGAACCGCTCAGATGCTGCGCAACTATGCCCTGTTTGACGCGCCACACGTGGCAATCATCACCGCCCCGGCCGAGCTTGGCCCCTATGGCGCGATGGACAGCGGTGGGTTTGTGACCGCCTTTACCTTGGCTGCAACAGCTCTTGGTGTTGCAACTATCGCTCAGGCCGCCATTGCAGCCTATGCGCCATTAGTCCGGGACCATCTGGGTATACCCGATGACAGGCTGGTTCTTTGTGCCATCTCATTCGGCTATCCCGACGCGGACGCACCGATCAATCAGTTTCGCACAGAACGGGCGGACCCGTCTGACATCATAGACTGGAAATCCTGACATGCGTGCGGTGCTTCAACGCGTCGAACGGGCTTCCGTCACTGTTGATGGAACTGTCATCGGTGAAATCGACGCGGGTCTGCTGATTTTTGTCTGCGCAATGCCGGCCGATACTCAGGCCACAGGCAACGCGCTTGCCGCTAAAATCGCCAAGCTGCGCCTGTTCCAAGATGATGCGGGCAAGATGAACCTCAGCCTTGCGCAAACCGGGGGGAGCTCCCTGATTGTCAGCCAGTTCACACTTGCCGCTGATACCTCACGCGGCACACGCCCCGGCTTTTCTTACGCCGCCAAACCGGACGTTGCCAAATCGCTCTACCTCGACTTTATCGCAAGCATGACCGCTCTCGGAATTCCCACACAAACCGGTGAATTTGGTGCAGACATGTCCGTTGCCCTTACCAACGATGGCCCCGTGACGATTTGGCTGGATACCGAAACCCCCTAAACGCAGCCCTGTATTCTGTGGCTTAAGAATACCCTTGGTGGTCGCTTTTTAATTCATCTCCAGTGTATGACGGGCCGACAGCCGCCGGTCAGCGCTCTACGGCTCGCGGAACGCTTCTTTGGATTTGTACAACGGCTTGAGCAGATACTGCAGTACCGTTTTGGACCCCGTATGCAACTCCACACTCGCCTGCATGCCCGGCCGGATCTGTAGCGACGCCTGACGCTCTGTCAAATGTTCTGTGTCGACCTGCAACGTCACTTTATAGTGCGGATCACCGTCAGGGCTGCGCGACCGTTCGTCTTTGAATGTGTCGGCAGAGATCAACTTTACTGTGCCCTTGAGCGTGCCATAGATCGTGTAGTCATAGGCCGACAGCTTGACCGTTGCCTCTTGGCCCGGACGTACACCGGCGATGTTCTCGGGCTTTACGCGGGCCTCGACAAACAGTTCTTCGTCCAGCGGGATGATCTGCAGAATTTCTTCGCCAGGGCGCACGACGCCGCCAATTGTTGTCACGCTCAGATTATTGACGATCCCGCGCAGAGGGCTGACCAAAATGGTGCGGTTCAACTGGTCGGTGCTGGATTTCAGGTTTTGCTTTAACGTCGCGAGCTCTTTCAGCACGTCTGAATATTCCTGCGCGCGGTCCAGTTCGGTTCCTGTAGTGATCTCGTCCAGCTTGATCCGCGCATCGGCATGCACCTTGCGCGCACGTGTGACCTCGATCAGGGACACGATTTTTTTCTTCAGCATGGCTTCCAAAAGCTCGCGTTCCTTGGCAGCTTCGGTCAGCACCCGTTTGGCCCCGTCAGAACGGGATACAAAATCGGATTGCCGCGCCTTCAGCAATGTGCGTTCCGACGCAACGATACCGGGGGTGCGCTGTGCAAATTCATCGGGCACTTCCACGTCGAATTGCCCCGCCAACTCGGCCTCAAGGCGCAGGCGGCGGATTTCGAAAGCGCTGATCTGGTCTTGCAAGTCATCAACCGAGGATTGGAACTGTGTCCCATGCAGCCGCCCCAGAACGTCACCTTTTTCAACGATGTCGCCTTCGCCCACGGACAGCTCAGCCAGAATGCCCCCTTCAAGGTTCTGAATGATCTGAGGGCGCGAGCTTGAGATCATCGACCCTTCGGCGCGCACGATCTCGTCCACCCAAGCGAAGGCCGCCCACAACACGAACAGCAGAACGGTGGCCCCACACAGCCAGACCACCATGGATGGCCCCCGCATGGTGTCGGTCATTTGCGCGCCTAGATTAGTGGTGCTGGCATTGCTCATGCGACATGTCCTGTATTGCCGGCCAGATGCGCCAGCACTTTTTCCTTTGGTCCGTCCACGGTCATGCGGCCGTCTTGCAAGACCAGCGTGCGGGTTGTCAGCGCCAAAATAGGGGCGCGGTGCGTCGCGATCACAGCAGTACGTCCTTCCATCCAATTGTGCAGGCGTGACACCAATGTCGCTTCAAGATTTTGGTCCAGTGCGGCGGTCGGTTCATCCAGCAGGCAAATCGCCGGGTCTTGCAACCACAGCCGCGCCCAGCCGATTGACTGGCGCTGGCCAATTGACAGACCGGCTCCCGCGTCCTTTATCTCAAGATCCAGACCCTTGTGGTGGTTCTTGACGAAAGGTCCGAGGCCCGCAAAATCGAGCGCCGCCAGCAGGCGATCGTCGTCCCGCTCCAGCATGGTCAGGTTCAAGTTGTCACGCAAGCTGCCCGAAAACAGGCGCACGTCTTGGCCTAGGTATCCGATCAAGCGGCGCAGGTCGCGCGGTTCGATCTGGGTCATTTCGGTGCCATCAATTAAAACGCGGCCTTCGGTCGGGGCATAGAGCCCACTCAGCAACTTGAGCAGCGAAGATTTGCCCGACCCGTTCGCCCCCAGCACCGCCACATGTTGGCCCGGCTGGATCATCATGGATTTGATCTCGAGCGTGGGCGCGCCGTCATCTTCGTAGCGAAAGATCACATCGCGCAGCTCGAATTGGCCTTTCAGCTTTTCGCGACGCAGGTATGTGCGGTCTTCTGAGGCATCTTGGGGTGCGGCCACGATGGCGTCCAGGCCGTCAAGCGCCCCTTTAACATTCCCCCAGCGGGCCATGGTGCCCGATAGCTGGGTCAGCGGGCCAAGAGTGCGGCCCGTCAGAATGCCCACAGCGATGATCGAACCGACGGTAAATTGCCCCGCAAAGACCAGATAAGTGCCCACGATCACGGCTGCGACATAGGTCGCTTGCTGGATACCTTGGCTCCAGAATGTCAGGAATGACGCAAGTTTACGTTGCTCTGAGGATTTGACCGACGCCAGCGTGTTCAGCTCGGTCCACAGACGCATGATGCGGTCTTCGGCACGTTGGGTTTTGACGGTATCCAGCTCGAATATCGCCTCGTGCAGAAGCCGCGAGGATTTGGTCGAGGCACCTTGAGTTTCCTGCGTCAGCTGGATCGCTTTCTTTTGCAAAAAGAACCCGGGAATTAGCATCAGGATACCGCCCAGAACCAGCACCCAAACGACATTGCCCGCAATGCTGGCCACAAGGAAGAGGAACACAAAGATGAATGGGATATCGGCGATTGTCCCGATGGTCGAAGCAGTAAAGAATTCACGCACCGAGCCGAATTCGCGCATTGCGGAAAAAAGCTGGTTCGGGGCTTGGCCACGGGTGTCGGACCGCATGCCCAACAGGCGTTTCATCAAGGTATCCTGGACAGCCATTTCAATCTGCCGTCCGGCCCCATCCATTAACCGTGCTCGGGCCATCTTGAGAAAAGATTCCATCAGCAATGCCAGACCGGCACCGGCGGCAAGCACCCAAAGCGTCGCCTCGGATTGATGGGGGATCACGCGGTCATAGACTTGCAAGGAAAACAGCGCGACGGCGACGGCCAGTAGGTTGGCCACAAATGACCCCATAGCGACTTCGATCAGCTGGCGGCGAAAACGGGGGAACTGCCCCCAGAACCAATGCGCTTTGATGCTGTCGGTTTTGTGGGTCTTCGCCACGGTCTTGAGCGACGCCTCGGCGCGGACAATCAAACCGGCAAAGAAGGGTTTAAAATCGGAGATCGGGACCATTGCGCGGTTGTCAGTGCAGGTGGTGTCAAACAAGATCAGATCGCCGCGCGATTGCCCCATGACCAGCAGCACCTGACCGGAGGTCATATAGGCAAGTGCGGGCCACAAATCCTTGGACAGCCCATCGACGCGGCTGACCTGCGTCAGCAAACCAACGCTTTGCATGCCTTTGGCAATTGCGTCCGC
>RCMY010003560.1_pt1 | contig 27296 bp, 25 predicted proteins | sample 2041341 | NCBI WGS metagenome assembly RCMY01 (sample SAMN09708234, study PRJNA481090) | Marine sediment metagenome, whole genome shotgun sequencing project.
CCGCGGCGATGTAGTCGATTTCGATGAGCCACTCAGGCCAGGCCAGAGATGTACATGAGGGTTGAGGCGGGCCGGTGGTCGCCGAGGGCCGCATCTCGAACGGCCGCAGCTCCCGGTGCGTCCGCACGGTCAACGAGCCGCATGTTCAACTGAACGATGTTCTCAATTGTCATGTCGGCGTCGGCGAGGACCGCCCGAATGTTGCTCCACACCAGTTCCGCTTGGCCGACGATGTCAGTCGGCGTGATTCCATCACCATCGACTCCGGTTTGGCCGGCGCTCAACAGCCAGCGGACCGGTCCAGTGGACTCGATGCCGTGCGCATAGATGGCGTAAGGTCCGGCGATCTGGGCGGGGTGGATCCGGCGCATCATCGAGCCAGTTGATCGGCGATTCTGGCTCGGAGCTGAACTGTGCCTGACCAGGGTGGTCTCACAAGAACGGCGTACACTCAGGTCAGGAGGGTGCACCCAATGGCTTACTACTTCATCGCGACTTACGAGGTGGTCGCCGAAGACATCTATGAAGCACGCACGAGAGGTCGGTGCGACGCTGGAGAAACACGGGGGAGTGCGGATCGTGTCGGATCGGCGACCGGACCTGCTTGAAGGCGCCGCCGACCGCACTCAGGTAGTGATTGAGTTTCCGACGGAATCAGACGCCAGGGCCTGGTACTCCGATTCTGATTATCAGCCACTTCTTGCGCTTCGACTGGCGGCTACAGCCAACGTTTCGGCAGTGTTTTCGCCCGGGTATCAGTAGAAGCCGGGTCCGGTTCCCATCTCGAGAAGACTCTTGAGTATCGACACGATGTGCGGCGCCACCGTTGAGGTCGTTGGCGACTGCTAGTCGGTCACTGTTAGTCGACCACTGTTAGTCGACCACTGTTAGTCGACCACGATGTTGCCGAAACGATGCAACGTCCGGCTGACAGCTTGCTCTCGAACAAAATGACGTAGTTCAAGGAAGCTGTTGGCAGTGACGGGGTCATCGGCCAGGTGGATTCCGGCTAAGGCGGCTGTCGCTCTGAGTTGATCAGAGATTTCACCGATAGTCCGGACCCGATCGACGTCAGCGGTCTTCGCCCAGAGGGCCAGGTCTTCGCGCGACTGGACATCAAAGCGAAGGAGCGAGCACCCGGATACGGCGGCGGCTGCGGTCACACGACCGATTTCAGCCTCGCTCGCTCCAGTACCAACAATGAAGCCGATTGCCTCAAGTGGCCGATATCGGAAGATGTTGGCTTCGCAATACAGGCCGGTTGGATCGTGCTCGATACTGAACTCTGATTCCCAGAGGGCCTGGTCGGCGATGGAGCTTGACCGCAATACGTTTGCGTCAATCGGTGCGTCCGGGTGCCAGGTCCCGAGTTGCGCCACGTAGTTCGGTCCGCCAGCTTTGGCGCCTGGTCCAACGCTTGACTTCTTCCATCCGCCGAACGGTTGCCGTTGGACGATGGCACCGGTGATCTGTCGGTTCACGTAGGCGTTGCCGATTTCAACCCGGTCGATCCATTCGTCGATCTCGTTGGGGTCAAGGGTGTGTATTCCGCCGGTAAGGCCGAAATCATTGCCGTTCTGCAATGCGATGGCTTCGTCGAGATCGCTCGCTGCCATGATTCCGAGAACCGGTCCGAAACATTCGGTCTGGTGATACCAGCTTCCTGGCTTCACGCCGATCCGGACGCCAGGCGACCAGAGGTTTTCACCTAGCTGGTGCGGTTCGACCAGCCATTCCTCGCCGGGATCGAGTACCTCGAGTCCGCGCTGTAGCTTGGGTGGCGGCGGCCCGATCAACGGTCCGACTGTGCTCGAAATGTCCGTTGCTGGTCCGACGTCAAGGCTTTCGACTGCGTCGACCAGCTGGCGTCGAAAGCGTGGCGAGTCATATACCGGTCCGACGCAGATCGCCAGTGATGCAGCCGAACACTTTTGGCCACCGTGCCCAAAAGCAGACGCAACGAGATGGGTCACGGCGAGGTCAATATCGGCGTGTGGGGTGATGATGAGCGAATTCTTTCCGCTCGTTTCGGCGAACAGGCGGAGGCGGGGATTCCACTCTTTGAACATGGCCGCCGTTTCCGACGAGCCCGTGAGAATTACTCCGTCAACTCCGGTGATCAGGCGCTTGCCGACGTTGTCATCGGGGGTGCGAACGAATTGAAGGACGTCCCGGTCGATTCCCGCCTCCCAGAGGCTTTCGGCGACAATTTCGGCACAGCGGGGGGTTTCGGGTGCTGGCTTCAAGATGACGCAGTTGCCAGCTGCCAGAGCGGCCAGGACTCCTCCAGAAGGGATGGCTGTAGGGAAGTTCCAGGGAGGAACAACGGCCACGGTGCCGAGGGGTTCGAACGTGGCCTCCTCGTGTGACAATCCGACGGCCCGGTCACCGTAATACCAGGCGAAGTCGATGGCTTCGGATACCTCAGGGTCGGCCTGTTCGAACGTTTTGTGCGCTTCATGGACCATGGCCCCGATGAGGTCACCGCGTCGGCGAGCCAGGACGTTAGCGGCCTCGTGTAGGAGTCGTTGCCGTTCGGCGAGAGGCGTTGCTTGCCACCCAGGTTGGGCACGTTTCGCTCGTTCGAGAACCGATTCGATAGTGGCTACGTCAGTCGTGAGCGCAACTGTCGGTTCGACCTGGGTTTCTGCTGCCAGCAAGGCCATGGCCCAATCTCGGTTGGCGGGGAGGGCGGAGTCGGTGTCTGGCTCGTTCGTGAACGAGCCAACGGTTGCAGAAGCCGACTCTGGGGTGGGACGCAATTGATGTCGCTGTGGTTCTGCCCCCACCTCCCAGCGACTCGCTAGTGAGGTTGCAAATTCCTGTTCCCTGCGTTCAAACTCGGCAGTCCCCGGGGTCAATGTGAAGATGGAACGCATGAAGTTCTGGGGTGCGGCGTTTTCTTCGAGTCGCCTGAACAGGTAACTGATGGCTACGTCGAAGTGCTCGCGGGCCACGATCGGCGTATACAGCACCAGAGGCTGATCCGGGGTGGCGTCGCGCACTACCCGAGCTTGGGACGGAGCCATGCCCTGCAGCATCTCGAACTGAATCCGGTCGGCAACGCCGCGTTGGTCGGCGATCAGATGTGCCCAGGCGACATCGAAGAGGTTGTGGCTGGCGATACCAACTGTCACTGCTTGGGTGTGCTCGGTCGTCAGTACCCAGTCGAGACATCGTTTGTAGTTGGCGTCAACCTCGTTCTTGGTTCGGTACGGGGCCGGTTCCCATCCGTGGATGGCCGCCTCGACCCGCTCCATCGCCAGATTGGCGCCTTTGACCAGCCGAATCTTGATGTCGGCGCCGCCCCGTGTTTTGCGCTCCGTTGCCCAACTGACCAACTCTTGAAGCGCTTGGAACGAGTCCGGCAGGTACGCCTGAAGCACGATTCCCGCTTCGACGGTTGGCCGCTCGTTGAGCGCTTCCTGGAAGGCGGCCATCGTGAGATGGAGGTCGAGGTATTCCTCCATGTCGAAGTTGACGAATGTTGGAGGTGAAGTCGTGGTTGCCAGGTCAAGCAGGTCGCTGAGTGCGGACCGGATCCGGGCCAGGCTGCCGTCCCAGTCCCAATGGTTTAGCTGCGAGACAATCGCCGACAGCTTCACTGATACGTAGTCCACTGACGGATCGGCAATTAGCGCCAAGATCGCATCGAACCGGCTCTTGGCTTCGCGGCTCCCGAGTACGGCTTCCCCGAGGAGGTTGACGTTCTGGGCAAACCCCTGATCGCGGCGGACCTTGAGGTGGTCGACGAGTTTGGACTCTTCGCTGTCGACGATGAGGTGCCCAACTAGCTGGCGCATCCGGCGGCGGGCGAGGGGCATCACGATGCCGGGGAGCAATGGTCCCAGCCGGGCACCGACTTTCAAAAGACTTCTGTCGAGCGGGGAAAGAAAGCGGGGGAGTGATCTGTTCGTGACCAGTGACGCAAGCTGGGTCGCCGACACCCGATCGTCATCGGGCCGAGTAACCCGGTCGATGAACCGCATGGTGAACGAAACGCCAGACGGGTCCTCGATCAGCTCCTGAAGTGGACCGGTCGAAGCGCGATCTTCGGCAGTTTCGGTTTCCTTGGCGACCGACAGCCAATGGGCGACGAGTTCGGTCGTCTCGTCGAGGAGAAGTTGCGGATCATGCATAAGGGATGATCTCAGTGGTCACTGATCGGCAGACTAGGCGGCCCAGCGGAGACCCGATCCCGCTTAGCCGGAGGATTTTCGCTGCCCACTCTTTGATCGACTGTGCATCAATGGGAGCTATAGAGCCGTGGATGCACAGTCGATGAGGTGGTGGGGCGGGCCGAACGGTGGTATTACTTTGGACAGGGTCCTGATTCGGTTGATTCGACAGTTCTTGCTCGCTTTTTCCGTCGAATCGATTGCTCGCCCGTTAGGGTGGGCGAAATGCCCCAGGAAAGGGTTGCCAGAATGCCAGGGTCCGTAGAGCTTGATGCCACAGACAAGGCGATCATCGACCATCTCCAGGACGACGGACGTATTCCCTACTCGAGATTGGGACCGCTGGTCGGGCTGTCGCCGGCGGCTGCGCGTCAACGGGTTCTGAGTCTGACTGAACAGGGCGTCATGCAAGTGGTGGCGGTTACCGATCCCACCACTCTCGGGTTCAGTTCGCAAGCTTGGATGGGGATCAACGTGTCAGGTGACTTAGACACGGCTGCCGAATCGATTGCCGAGATCGACGAGGTGGACTATGTCGTAATCACGGCTGGCCGTTTCGACGTCATGATTGAACTCGTCTGCGAAACGACTGAGCATCTCATGCAGGTAATGAATCGCATTCGCAACATCGAAAGCGTGGCGTCTTCAGAAGTGTTCACCTACCTACGGCTGGTGAAACAGACGTACGACTGGGGAACCAGGTAGTTCAGCGAGCAGCCGATACTTCGGCGACGGCCTCCGCCACGACATCCATTGCCTCGTCGACCTGCTCGTGGCTGATGCCGAGCGGCGGGAGGAACCGAACGCAGTTGGAATACAGTCCGGCTCGGATGGTGATGAGACCTCTGACCACGGTCGCTGCGCAAATGGCACCCGTCGATTCCATGTCCGGGACCTTTGAAATTGGGTCTTTGACGATCTCGGCGACAAGCATTGGCCCCAACCCACGAACGTCGCCAATCAAATCGGGGTGGGCGGCCTGCATCTCTTCGAGTCGCCGACGCATGTGGTCCCCGATGGCGGTGGCATGCTCAAGGAACCCGGGATCGGCGATCATCTTGATGGACTCGATGGCTGCGACACAGGCGAGTGGATTCCCGCTGTAGGTGCCGCCGAGCCCGCCTGGATGCGGGGCATCCATCAGCTCAGCGCGGCCGGTCACTGCCGAAATAGGCATGCCCGAACCAAGCGATTTGGCAGTTGTGACGAGGTCGGGGACCACGCCCGAGTGTTCGATCGCGAACAGCTTTCCCGTCCTGCCCATGCCCGACTGGATCTCGTCGGCGATAAGAACCATGCCGTGCTGGTCGCAGAGTTCTCGGATGGCTTCCATAAACGCAGTAGGCACCGGCAAGAAGCCGCCCTCGCCCTGGACAGGTTCGATGACGACGGCTGCGACCGCGTTGGGGTCAACTCGGGAGATGAACTGATCGTGCAAACGGGCGACTGACCAGTCAATATACCCTTTGTCGCTCATCTCTTCGGGCCGCCGATAGACGTTGGGGAAGTCGAAGCGGTATACCTCGGGGGCGAATGGGGCATAGCCTTTTTTGAAGAGCGCATATTTCGACGTCATTGAAGCCGTCAGGTTGGTCCGGCCGTGATAGGCACCCTCGAACACGACGATTGCTTGCCGGCCAGTCGCCGATCGGGCAACATTCACAGCCGTCTCGACCGCCTCGGCCCCGCTGCTCATGAGGACTGTCTTTTTCGCGAACGATCCCGGAGTGATCTCGTTGAGGAGTTCGGCAACCTCTACGAGGGGCTCGTAGGTAGCGACGATTGCACACATATGGAGAAGGTTCTCAGCCTGAGCTCGGACTGCTTCAACGACAGTGGGTGGGCAGTGCCCGGCGGCCAGCACGCCGATTCCGCCAGCGAAGTCGAGGAGTTGATTCCCGTCTACGTCGGTGACGACCGCGCCATTTCCCGAGGCAATGGCGATCTGGGTAAGTTTGGAGGCCCCGTTCGCCATAGCGCGTTCGCGACGAGCCACCAGTGCAGTGCTGCGAGGCCCCGGTATGGCTGTCACGAGGTTGATGGAGCGATGGGGCGTGGACATTGGTGGAGCCTCCGTGACGTTACTTTGAACCTGGTGATCGACTAGTGACAAACGTTTCGTGTTTGAACCTATCAGATGGCGGCATTATGACTTGCCCGATCCGACTGCACAAGCGGAACGGTTGCCAGTTCAGATTCTTACGAACGAATTTGAAAACTCTACGGTCGGCGGGGCGGCGAGACCCGGCTCGGATTGGGGCGGGGGACCGCCCAGATGAATCGCGGCCAGGCTGAGGCTCGGGGTATCGACATGCTTGAGCGTCGAGAGTCTTGCATGGAGATGTGCAAGCTCGGTGGGATAGGCGGGCCTGGCGTTCCTCGAAGAAGTCCTTGAGTCGGCCATTGCTCTTTTTCTACGCAGCCACCTACCGGGCGGATCGATCCCCGCGCCAGGCCATCGTGTCCGCGAATTTCTGTCCCCCCGAGCTCGGACTTTTGATAGAGTCCGATGGGGAGGCAGCTTGGCCAATATGGTCGCGGGGCATTGGGAAGAGGGTATGTTCGCTAGGGGGCGTCGGAGGTCGGTCAGGCAGGGGCAGATACACCCCTGGCTGGGTTCGATCGTGTTCCAGGATGCTTCCTCTGGTTACCGGCGCCCGTTCCCCTTCTACCCTCCGGGAATCCGTCCTGTTGATGTGGGGTGCCGACGGTCTTAAGTTTCGTGCGCCTCGTCCCGCGATCTCCTATATCCCCCAGTGCGGTTGCGGTGATCGAGGCGCACGAATTCTTTGCAGAGGCCATTTGGCAGGTTCGAACCGGCAGGAGATTCGCTTGAGTCGTGTAACCTCCCAGCGACCTTCGAACGATTACGGGACGGGACTTTTTCGGTGGCTAACCCAGAACACTCGATGACGACGCCCGGCCCACGTCTTCCGTCTTCGGTCCGAGCGCTTCTCGTAGTAACGCTGTTGTATACGTTCCTCGTCGGAGTCAAGATGCTCGAATCCGGCATCAAGGGCATTGGATCGGATTACACCGATCCGCTGTTCGCCAGCGTCTCGAATCCGTTGGCGGGTTTGTTCGTAGGCATTCTCGCCACTGTCCTCGTCCAGTCGTCTTCGGTCACAACGGCCACGATCGTCGGACTCGTGGCAAGTGGCGTCGTCGGGGTCGAGGCGGCTGTTCCGATGATCATGGGTGCCAACATCGGGACCACGGTCACGAATACCCTCGTATCGCTGACCAATGCCCGGAGGAGCGACCAATTCCGGTTGGCTTTCGCGGCGGCGACAATGCATGACTTTTTCAATGTTCTCGTGGTGATCGTCTTGCTCCCGCTTGAGATACTTACCGGCTTTCTTCACAGCGGGGCCTCGTGGATCGCCGGCCTGTTCGTCGAAGGCAGCCTGGGTGGCTCCTTCGACAGCCCGATCAAGGAGGCGGTTGGTTGGCTGGCCAAAATTGGTGAAACGGGGGTCGAAGCGGTCATATCAAGTCCGGTCGCGGCGGCGGTTGTACTCATTGTGGTGGCCATCGGCGTCATCTTCGTAACGCTGACGTTCATCACTAAGAATATGCGGACCCTGGTTGCGGATCGAATCGAAGCATCCCTCAATGCGGTCCTCGCCAAGTCGGGGACCATCGGCATCGTCGTAGGAATGCTGGTCACGGTCGCCGTCCAGTCGTCGAGTATTACGACGTCGATTCTTATTCCGCTCGTAGCGTCTGGCATTCTGCTCGTGCGTAACGCTTATCCGATCACACTCGGTGCAAACATTGGCACCACGATCACCGCTCTGCTGGCTGCCATGGCGGCCGGATCCGTCGACGGCTTGACCATTGCGTTCACGCATACATTGTTCAATATTCTGGGGATCTTGCTCGTTTACCCTTGGCCGCGGCTCCGGTATATACCGGTCTCCATGGCTGAAGGGCTCGCAAACATCGCGGTCGAGCACAAGTCATTGGCTTTGGCGTATACCTTTGGGGTATTCGTCCTCGTGCCGTTTCTCGGTATTCTTGTTCTGACATAGGAGACAACCATGGTGATGGCATTTTTTCGCGGACGCGGCGAATCGACCCTTGATGAGGTCAAAGGAACTCTCGTGAGCATGCTCGGCGATGGACGCACTGTGTTCGATGCGGCCACAGACGCCGTGTTCGGTGGCGGTAAGAGCAAGGAAACCAAACAGACGGTTCGGTCAACGGACCAAGAGATAAATACCGCCCAGCAGCGGGTCCGTCGCTCGCTCATGATGCGTTCGGCGGTGACGACCGTTGACCTGCCTGCGGTGCTTGCCTACATGAGCATCGTCAAGGATGCCGAGCGAATCGGCGACTATGCCAAGAACATGTATGACCTGGCCAAGTACGGCGCCAACTTCGAGCTTGCCGAAGATCATGATGAACTCCTCGCCTACCGTGACGCGGTCGGGCAGCTGATTGATGACGCAGCCGCCACGTTCAAATCCCAGGACGAAGCTCAGGCGCAGCGACTGATCGACAAGGCAGTCGGATTCCTCACCGACTACGACCAGAAGATCAAAGCGGCGTTCCGCTCGGAAGGAACAGCCGATCAGGCGGTCGCCCGGGCGCTCTACTACCGCTACCTCAAGCGGATCACTGCCCACATCATGAACATGCTCACGGCCATCGTCATGCCGATCGAACGCCTCGACTACTACGACGAAGCCCCCGAGGACCGCTAGACCGCGTTTTCTGGACTCGGCCTGTAGAACGCCCGCCGTTCCGTTCGTCGTTCCTATATCGTTGAGATGGAGGTGCGATGGAACAACGAATAGTTGGTATGACCGAGTGGACGGCCGAGCGCTTGGAGCATCTGGCCGCTGAGAAGGCCCTGACCAGGCAGCGAGATGATCTGAGCCGTCAACGCCGCGACCTCCCGTGGGTCGAGATAACCGAGCCCTACCTGTTTGATGCGGTCGAAGGTCCGATCCCATTTGCGGATCTCTTTGCCGGCAAACGGCAACTTCTCGTCTATCACTTCATGATGGGGCCAGGTTGGGTGGAGGGTTGTCCTTCCTGTTCGTTCTGGGCGGACAATTTCAACGGCATTGACGTTCATCTGGCTCATCGTGACACCGCCTTGGTGGCCGTATCGCGTGCCCCGATCGACGAGATTGCCGAATATCAGAAACGGATGGGGTGGGACTTCAAGTGGGTCTCCTCGTTCGGATCATCGTTCAACTACGACGTGGGCGTCAGCTTTGATCCTGGCGACGAAGACGCCAGTTACAACTTCGGAACGCAACCTACCTATGGCGAAGAGTCCCCTGGAATGAGTGCTTTCTTCAAGGACGAGACCGGCCGCGTATTCCTGACGTATCAGACCTTCTCGCGTGGCCTCGATATGATCAACGGCGCCTATCACATGCTGGATCTCACTGCTCTCGGCAGAAACGAGTCGGACCTGGAGTGGAGTATGGCCTGGCTGCACCGGCACGATTCGTATCCGGACCGTCCGCTGGGCGAGTGATCCTCAACGGCCAAAGCCACGTGAAGATCGCCCTGGCCGACCGTCAACAGACACGAAGCAGCGTTGGGGCGGGTCGACTAACTGCCGGTGTCAAGAACGGTCGGTCCGCCGATGCCTTCGTCACCATCGTTCGGTTCGAGGGTGATCCATATGCGCGGAAAGTCACGACGAGAAACGCCGGCGAATGACTCGATCTGTCCTGACGCGATGAAAGTGCCTGCAGAGACGTGTCGGCCGTCGGCCGCAGTGAGCCATATTTCGTAGAACTCATTGGCGCCTGCCGGTTCGAGACCGTCGATCCTGAACACCATGCGGGTACCGGAAGTGGTGTTCCATCCGGCCACGCTGGCAGTCGCTTCGATGCCGGGACTTGCAGGAAGAGCGATGTCCCAATCGGGTTGAGCGCGTTGGGTGTATGCAGCGGCACCGGCGACCACGACGACCAAAGCCGCAACCGCCCCCAGAATTCTCGTGGGTTTCCTCATCGGCACCGTGGAGTGAGACCTTCTCTGGAGTGATGAAACGATGGCATCTTCGAGGTCGTCGCCAGGGGTTTCCCACATGGCGGAGGTTCCCAGCAGCCGATGAAGGTCATCGAGGTCCTCGACCCGGCTCCGACACCAGGTGCAGCCGTCGAGATGGGCGTTCATGTCTGCCCCGGTGTCACCGGCCAGGTACCGACCCTGAAACTCTTCGCAGTTCATGCCGTCTCCTCGCGCAGATGGCTGAGAGATTCGGCGAGGCGGCGGTGGGCGCGATGGGAGCGGGACTTCACGGTTCCCACTGGGATTCCCAACTCGGCGGCGGCTTCGGTCATAGTCAGCTGCCTGTAATGCGTGGTCTCAATAATCTCGCGTTCGTCTCTCGGGAGCTTATCGAGAGCACCGCGGACTTCCCAGGCTTCCCACATGCCCTCAAATGTTGGCGGCATAACTGCGATGTCACGATCTAGTTCCGACGACTGATGGCGGCGTTCGCGTCGGTAGAGATCTACTGCGACTCTTCGAGCAATCGTATAGAGCCATGGGGCGATTCCGCGGTTTATGTCGAAGCGGTCAGCAGCTTGCCACGCTTTGGTAAACGTCATTTGAACTGCTTCCTCGGCGAGCGATCGGTCCCCGAGCGCTCCGTACGCGACGGTGAAGACCGAGCGGCCATACGAGCCGTACAAGGCCCGTATGGCGTCGGGGTCGCCTCGCTGAAAGCGGCGGATAAGGTTCGTGTCATTCAATACCTTCAACAGTACGCACTCCGAGCCTCACCGGTTCGTATCGCAGATTTCGAACCCCCGCCCAAGAGCCGTCAGCCTTGAATAGCCTCGCCGTCTGGTCCAATGACGTACCAAACGTCGCCTCTCCCTTGACCGGTGGTGTCGCCTGGGGTCGCGTCGTTGGCGAAGTAGTAAAGCGGCCATCCGTTATACGTGACCTGGACGCTCGCATCGGTGCGTTCTGTTGTGTCCACAAGCGAACCGTCAATCCCTTCGCCGGTGTAGGACGGTACGAGGAAGGATGGCCAGGCGGCTTCACAGTCGTCGTAACAGGTGCTGTCGCCCTGCTCGTCGGGAAGGAACACGTAGAGGACGTTGCCGGCTGCGTCCGCCAGTATCGGTCCGAACGACGAGTCGACGACGGTCAATTGGTTGACCGGCTCGCCAATCGCAACGATTGGGACTCCATCGGGGGTTGCCACGTACCAAACGTCTCCTCGTCCCTGACCGTTGGTGTCTCCTGGAGCGGCGTCGTCAGCGAAGTAGTAGAGCGGCCACCCGTTGTAGGTGACCTGGGTCGTGTCGTCGGTCCGGGTCGTTTCATCGATCAAGGCTGAGTCGACACCCTCGGCGGTTGCAGCTGGCGTGTAGAACACTGGCCAGGCCGCCTCGCAATCACCGTAACAAACGCTGTCGCCCCGATCGTCCGGAACGAACATGTAGAGCGTGTAGCCATCTGCGTCGGCCAGAATCGGCCCGAACTCCGAGTCGATCACCATGAGCACATTTTCTGGCTCTGCAGCGGTCGTGGTAGTGGTCGTGGCGTCGGTAACGGTGGTAGAAGTCGTAACAATCGGTGCGTTCGTCGCCGTGGTGGGTGCCACGAGGGTGGTCGTGTCGGTCGATCCGGACGAGCCACAGGCGGCGATTGTCATGGTGAGTACGACTATCGCATTGAGTCGTTTCAAGGTTGATCCCTCTCGTCGGTCTTCGGTCGTATAGAACTCCCGCGACCTGTACGAATGAGTCATCCATATCGGTTCGACGCGAAGCGAGCGGACCAGCTTTCGCTGGCCCGCTCGTCGATCGCTCAGTTGGTTGCTACTTCTGCGTGTATGGCCGTGACAGCCGAACCCCTTGGCGTAACGCCACCCCGGTGCCGGCCAAGATCGCCAAGCTCATGGCGAGTATTGGCCCGGAAGGGACTGACATCAGCCTTGCGGTAACCCGATTGGCGACGATCCATGTGACCATGAACACCACCAGGCCAATCCCCACACCCGTTGCCCACGCGGCTACGTAGTTGGCCCGGAGTGTGGCGATATCGGTGTTGGTGGTCATTTAAACGCCAGGAAGACCGGTGGAAGCATGAATAGGGCTCCGAGAACGCCCAGGATGAGTCCTATCCAGAACATTCGTTTGATGTCCACGTCCTTGTTTTTCCACATGCTGTGCAGGACTGCCCATGAGCCAAAGAACGCGATGACGCCGAATGTCGACTTACCGGCCAGCGGGCCAACCCCGACTCCGAAGTCCATGTTGCCAAGTAGGTCGTGGATCGGTTCGGACATCTCGCTCAAAATGGTGAACAGACCCATCACAAAGATCCCGATGCCTGCGGCAAGCATTGCTGCTGCACCAGGACCATCCGGCTTGTCTGCGAGGTTGAGTTCTGCCAACTCCGGGGCGACTTGTTCGTCAGTTTTTGTTGTAGTCATTAGTGCCTCCTCAGACGATCGGTGCGATTTTGTTAAGGAATGCACCGAATGCTCCACCAACGGCCGCGGCGGCGAATGCGCCCACCATCATGACGATGACGGCTGCTCGTAGCCATGGACGGGCAACTAGACGGGGCCCGTAGTAGATCACGAGGAATGCCGCCGCAGTGGCCAGCAACGGGGCTGCCCAGCTGATGTGCTCTTTCCATTCCATGCCGAAGTTGTGCCAGGTTTCGGTGTTCCCTGAAGCATTGGACTTCAAGAAGTCACGTGGCGAACAGGTGGCATTCGGCAGGACGGCGCCTGCGCAACCGGCGTAGGCATCTTCGCCAACTGGAGCCAGTTTTACCCGGTACCAGGGGTACACGATCCAACTACCCGATATCACCGTCAGCCAAGCTACAACGGCCAACGCTGACATTCCGTAGTAAAGGCGTGTCATACGTTCCTTGATGCCAGCCGCAGTTACCAGGCCAGGGCGCAGACTCCATAGTCCTGCCAAGCCACCCGCGAACGCCAACAGAAACAGCGTGCCCAAGATCAACCCATGGATCACCGTCCACGTTTCTCTAGAACTCAAACTCATTCCATCCTCCTTGTTTGGATTCGAACTCAGGATGGTGCCGGGACGAGGCGCGACCCCAGGGGCGAGTGGCAGCATCTCTCCGCCAGAAGGCTTATGCAGGTACACGCATGTACGGTCACCGACGGCTCGATGTCGGGTTTTGGGCTACCTGCGGATCGCGAACTCGTCTGAGAAGTCGGAGGTCACGCCGACGAAGCGCATGTGTAGTTCGTCGGATGTCGCCACGACTTCGACATACCCGTTACCTGCCTCAGGGTTGTCTGGCCCGAGAAAGGCAGCGAAATAACCTGCTTCCGAGTCGTTCTCGTCGACTTTGTACATGCCGGTCCGTCCGGTCACCCCTGCGACGACGAAGACCGTGCCGTTCCCTGCCTTCAGGTCCTCGCTCTCGTCGGCGACGCAGGCCGGGTCGAACGAGTTGACGGTGATGCAGGAGGAGAGTTGGTGGGTTCGCTGGTAATTGTGGTCGTGCCCGTAGAGCACGAGATCGACGCCCTCGTCAACCAAGAGTTGGGCGAGGTGCTCACCCGACTCGCATCGCTTTTCCCCGACGGTAATGCACGGCTTGTGTCCACCAACAATCACCCAGGGAATGCCTTCCTGGCGTGCGTCTCGGATGGCGCCGATCAGCCACTGCTCCTGGTCGGACTCGGGCTCGTAGTTGTATTTCTCCCCGTCAACCCTGGTGTCGGCCGCAATCATTATGACCCTGACGGTTTCGTCGGCATCGAAGAAGTACTGAACGCCGTACTTGCCGGACGAGCTCATTCGGTCGGGCATACACTCAGCGAAGTTACCGATCAGCCCGTCGGGGCCGCCGTCGTCTTCATGGTTACCGACCAGAATTTGCATGGGAACGGACGCGCCAAGCTGCTCGATGGCCCAAGCACACCAGGCTGCCTCGGGTTTGATGTGGTTGTAACTCAGATCTCCGAGCGCCAGCATGAATTGTGCGTTGGAGTTGCCAATGGCTTGGAGTACGTCGGCGGTGCGGTCGGTGGCTCCGAGATCCCCGCCCGCAGCGAAGACGACGGAAATCGGAGGGACGGTTGTTGGAATTGGTGCCTGGCTAGTCGATACGAAGGTATCGGTTGATGTCGTAGCCAGACTCTGCGCCAAAGTGGTCGTTGGGCTGACGGTGGTCTCGGCCGATGCGCTGGTCGTGGCAGCCGGGGAGGCAGCGAAGAGTCTAGGAACGAGGAATACTGCCACGGCAGCCAAGATCAGCAGCAGGAACAGACGGAGGGCAATGGATCGCATATGTTCTGCCCACTCTAGGTGAGTTGCGTCATCTGGATGGACGGTCTACTTGAGGATCTCAAAGGCGTCGGCGTGGTCGGTGGTGATGCCGACGAACCGCACGTAGAGAGCGGTCGGGCTGGCCGATACCTCAACATATCCGGCGCCAGAGTCTGAGCTGTTGGCCCCCATGTAGTCAGCGAAGTAGCCAGCTTCAGAATCCGAACCCGACACGGCGTATAGCGAGTTGTCTCGTAAGGCGCCCGACACGACCATGACGGTACCCGCCCCGGCGGCATGGACATTGTCCGAGTCGGATACACAGTTGGCGTTGAACGAGTTGACGGTGATACATGAGAGTTGGTGGCTGCGCTGGTAGTTGTGGTCGTGGCCGGCGAGGACGAGGTCAACCTTTTCGGCGATGAGTAGGTCGGTGAGGTGTCGATCGGGTTCGCAACTCTTCTTCCCAACGGAGATGCAGGGTTTGTGGGTACCAACCACCACCCACATGTCAGCTGCTTGAGCGGCTCGTATTGCACCGGTCAACCAGTCAGCATCGGCCGATCCCGGCGTGTAGGTGTATGGGTGCCCGTCGATGGTGAGGCCGGCCGACACGACGATCACCCGGACCGAGTCGACGTCAAAATAATACTGAGCCGGGTATTGACCGGTCGAGCCCATGGTGTCCGGTAGACACTGGGCGAACTTGTCCCAGGAGCCGTCCGAGCCGTAGTCGTGTTCGTGGTTTCCCACGGCCAACTGCACGGGGATAGCCGGGCCAAGTTGTTCCTCCACCCAGGTACACCACGCTGACTCGGGCGTGATTTGGTTGTAGCTCATGTCGCCGAGTGCCAGCAGGAACTCTGCTTTTGAGTTCCGGATCTGCTCAAGGACGGCAGCCGTGCTCGCTTGCGCGCCAAGATCGCCGCCCGCCGCAAACACAACTGTCGCTCCGGTCGGTGGTGGTGGCAATGGATTGCCGGGTGGGAGGTTGAGGGCTCGGGTGAGGAAGGTGGCCATTTGGGCGCGAGTTACGCGATTCTGGGGGCAGAACCGATCATTGGTTGGTGGGTTGCATCCGAGGGTGATCCGGGCGGCGGCGATGGCTTGGATGTTGCCTTCGTGGAGTGAGGTGTCGTCGTCGGTGAAGTAGTTGGTGGTCGACGGTGGCAGGTTGCGGGCGCGGGTGAGGAAGGTGGCCATTTGGGCGCGAGTTACGGGATCCTCGGGGCAGAACCGATCATTGGTTGGTGGGTTGCATCCGAGGGTGATGCCGGCGGCGGCGATGGCTTGGATGTTGCCTTCGTGGAGTGAGGTGTTGTCGTCGGTGAAGTAGTTGGCGGTGGCGGTGGGGAGTTTGAAGGCTCGGGCGAGGAATGTGGCCATTTCGGCGCGGGTGACGGGTCGGGTGGGGCAGTAGCGGGTGTTGGTAGGTGGGTTGCATCCGAAGGTGATCCCGGCGGCGGCGATGGCTTCGATGTCGCTTTCATGGACCGACCCGTCGTCATCTGTGAATGTGCCCCCTGCTCCGACCGGCACGGCGAGAAGGACGCTGCTCGATACGGCTATGGCCGCGATCGTTCGGCCCAACCTTTGTCGGGATGAAGCTGGACACGAGCTCCCCTGAAGTCTCCTACGCATGCGCTGTTTGGAGCATACGCGAGTTCGATTTGACGTGCCAGTGTCCTGTCTGGCGTCGGCGGCTACAGGTCGACGACCTGGCCCCTCGACGCGGACAGCTTGGTGGTGCCGAGGCCCTCCAAGAAGGGGGCGACGATGTCGGGGTTGTCCATCACGACAGAGTGTTCGGCTTCGACCTCGACGATGTCGTCGGTGAAGAGACGAGCAGACGTCAACTGTTCGTCTGGATCGATGATGCCGTCGGCTTTCGTTACCAGCCAGGTGATGGGCGCCATCCCTGCCTTATCCCACTGGCGAGCGTCGAAGGATTTGAGAGCCCGCGCCGTTGCCTCAAGGGTGCTTCGGGCCGGGCGGGCGGCGTATTCCCAGACGACCCGACCCGCTTCATTGGGAACTTGGATGGCCTGGCGATGTTGACGTCGGATGATGATCGGTGAGTTGGGTGCCATGACGTATGGCGCGGCTGCCAGCGTGACGGCAACCTTCGGTTTAACCCAGAAAGCCGACGAAGCAATGATCCCGATGTGCGATATCTGATTGCCGAGCTTGCGTCCCACGAGCAAAGCGATGGCGCCTCCCATAGAGTGACCCACAATTACCGGGTCCTCAAGTTCGGCATGTTTGATCACCCGGATGATTGACTCGGCGGCCAGGTCGAGACTGAATGGACCTTGGAGACGCGACCTGCCGTGACCGGGCAAGTCCACGAGGATCATGGTTCGATCAGTTTTCCAGACGATCGTCCACCACGCCGAGTCACCCGTTCTGCCCCAGCCATGGATGAGAACCAGAGGCGGGAGACGCGGGTCGCCAGTAATGGTTCGATATGAGACAGTACCGAATGTCGTCGGAATGGCATGCAAGGTTCCCGGCAGCACTGGCGACGCAGGCTGGTATCGGTCTAGTTCGTCGACCGCCTTTTGGTATCGGGCCCACCCGTAGGCAAATAGTGCCGAAGGGATCGCCGAGTAAGCCAACGCCTTTTTGATGCTCATATGAGGTAATTATCGACGATATGTCGACATATCTGAATCACTTGCGTCACGGCTCATTACGGAGAGGCCCAGACGGTTAGGTCTGCTCCACAAAGCGAGTTGAGTTCGGTCGCGAGTTTGGCTGTCGACCAGACCCCGCCGGTGAGCGTGACCTGTAGTTCTGCACCGTAGGCGACCAACGTTGCTCGATTGATCTCGCCAAGTTCGGTGGCTCCGTCAGAGATAGCGACGACCACGGCTCGCACAGTGGCGATGTCGGTTTGGTCAATTCGCTCGTATGCGGCGACCACCGGATCGCAGAAGGCGCTGTGGTCGACACCAGGCTGGACCGCCGGCGATGGCGTCGAGCAGGCTGCCAACATCAGAGAGACGATCATGAGGGCCGGTTTCATGTGGTCAGGCTACCTACGAAGGGCGTTCGGTCAGGGATATGTTGCGACCTGGTGGAGACCGACCTGATGTATATGCGAATTGGTGCATGGGTCTTTCGGCCCTAACGGCTAGGCCGTTGAGGCATAGCAACTGACCCCTTAGAAGTGAAATACTTCCATTGTGAAATAAATCACAAAGTCGATCACAGGATCGAAGAGCGGTAATGAAAGGATCGCACCATGAACAGCCGCATGAAGAAGTTAGGTTATGTATTGGCCGTAATCGGTTTGGGTTTCCTGATCGGAGCGGGTATCTCTCTGAACATAACGATGAATGGCAACAGTTCGTTACAGGCCTTCAGCGAGGCGCAGAACGTCACGCTGAGCTACAACGATGACGGCCTGCTCGTCGACCGGGGTACCACCGAGGGCGCAGACGCCATCATGACCCTGTTGACCGATGACTGGGGCTATCCGGTTGTTATGTCACAGCTCGACCCGGCGGATCCGGTAGTAAACACCCCAAGTGAGTACATGTACCAGATGGCCACCATTGGCTACCACACGTTGCATGGATCCACCGAGGTCATCCTCACTGCAGACGCTGAGTACAACGGTGAAGTGTTCGCAGCCGGTACGTACGACGTCCCCACCGAGGGTCGCTACTGGACCGATTTTGATCGCCAGCACCCACTCGAAGGACCAGCTCGGTCTGAGGTGTGGAGTGGAACAGCCCATGCGTTGATCGCTGAGCTGGGCGTTGGAACGGTGACGGCATCGACATTGCAGCTTGCAATGGGAGTGACCGCCTTGGTCGCCGGTATCGGATTCGTAACGATGCTGAGTGGTTTCGGTCTGGTCTGGATTGCGAAAGCGGAACCCCGCAAGGAAGAAACGGTAGAGCCACGAGTTCTGGCTGGTTCAGGCGTCTAACCGACGTCTAGCGATCCCGCTAGCTGAGAATCCCGGGCCTAGCCCGGGATTCTCTTGTGTCTGCCCATCGACCATCATGGAGACATGCTCAAGCTCACCTACCCCGATCTCCCGATCAGTGAACGGCGAGAAGAACTGCTCGCCGTAATTCGGGACCACCAGGTGGTGGTGGTGGCCGGAGAGACCGGTTCTGGCAAGTCGACGCAGCTGCCCAAGCTCTGCCTCGAGTTGGGGCGTGGGACAAACGGTCTGATCGGCCACACTCAGCCGAGACGAATAGCCGCTCGGTCCATTGCCGAGAGAATCTCCGAAGAACTCGGGACGGTGTTGGGCGACGTCGTCGGCTATACGGTCCGGTTCACCGACGAGGTGGGCGACAACACCCGGGTCAAAGTCATGACCGACGGAATCCTCCTTAACGAAACACATAGAGATCGGCTGCTATCGAGGTACGACACGATCATCATCGACGAGGCGCACGAGCGCAGTCTGAATGTTGATTTCCTGCTCGGCTATCTCAAAACCATCCTGCCCAAGCGCCCGGATCTCAAAGTCATCATCACGTCGGCAACGATCGACACTGACCGTTTCTCGGAGCACTTCAACGATGCGCCGGTCGTCGAGGTTTCCGGCCGTACGTACCCTGTCGAGGTCCGCTATCAACCTCTTGACGATCCGACTCGTGACGAGGTGCGCGATCAGCCACAAGCAATCTGCGAAGCGGTCGAAGATCTATTCGCCGAAGGAGACGGCGACATCCTCGTGTTCTGCGCCGGGGAGCGGGAAATTCGCGACGCCGTCGAAGCACTCGAGGAGATCGGTCTTGCGCACACCGAAGTTATCCCGATGTTCGGAAGGCTGTCTGCTGCGGAACAGCACAAGGTCTTCCAAGCCCACACCGGCCGGCGGATCGTAGTCGCCACCAACGTCGCCGAAACGTCGCTAACGGTTCCTGGTATCAGATACGTCGTGGATTGTGGAACCGCCCGCATCTCTCGGTTTTCCAAACGGACCAAGGTCCAACGGCTCCCGATCGAGCCGATTTCTCAGGCCTCTGCCGCCCAGCGCGCCGGTCGGTGCGGACGCCTCGGACCCGGCATTGCGATCCGGTTGTACTCGCAGGATGACTTCGAGAACCGGCCCGAGTTCACCGACCCGGAGATTCTCAGAACTCAGCTCGCCTCGGTGATCTTGCGCATGGCATCGCTCGGGATCGGTGAGATTGAGAGCTTCCCATTCCTTGATCCGCCCGACCGTCGGACCGTCCGTGACGGCATCGCCCTGTTGGAGGAACTCCAGGCTGTAGACCCAGATCGCATTGGGACGTCGCAGTGGGTAACGAGCATCGGGCGTTCCTTGAGCCGGCTTCCCGTCGATGTTCGCCTCGCTCGAATGCTGGTCGAAGCCGACAGGAACGGGTCGCTGCGGGAAGTGCTGATCATCGTCTCCGCATTGGCGATTCAGGACCCCCGCGAACGGCCGCTCGGCAGCGAGGCCAAAGCCGATCAGCTCCACGCACGCTTTCGGCACGAACAGAGCGACTTCCTCTCGTGGCTGAACCTATGGAAGCACCTAGGAGCCGAGCGTCGGAGTCGTTCCTCAAACCAGTTTCGCAAAATGTGCCGGGAAGAGTTCCTCAACTATCGCCGCGTCCGCGAATGGCAGGATGTTCACAGTCAGCTTCTGCGAAGCACGAAAGAGCTCGGGATGAAACCAGCCAAAGCAGCGGCGACGCCCGAAACCATTCACCAGGCACTCCTGGCGGGATTGCTCTCTCAAGTTGGTACCAAAGATCCCGAGAGTTACGAGTACCGCGGCGCCAGGGGAGTGCGGTTTTCCATTTCGCCCGGGTCAACAATGTTCAAGCGCGGTCCGGTGTGGATCATGGCCGGCCAGCTCGTAGAGACGGCCCGGATGTGGGCCCGGGAAGTCGCCGGAATCACGCCCGAAGAGATCGAGCAAGCTGCCAGCCATCTCGTGAAGCGCACCCACTCGGATCCCTGGTGGGACGCATCGAAGGGCTCCTCGGTCACCAATGAGTCAGTGACGCTGTATGGCTTGCCTCTGCAGACGACCCGTCCGGTCCAGTACGGACCCATTAACCCGGACGAGGCAAGAGAGCTTTTCATTCGTCATGCGTTGATTGTTGGCGAGTGGGAAGCGGTCCACGAGTTCGTTGAACACAACCGTGTGGTCATGGCTGAAGCTTTGGAACTGGAGCGGCGCTATCAGCGTGCTGATCTGCTGGCTACCGACGAGACGATTGTAGCTTGGTTCGCGGCACGCATCCCTGCGGACGTCACCACGGTGCGTCACTTCGACCGATGGTGGAAAGACGCCCGTCACGGCCAGCCGAAACTCCTGCACCTGAGCCTCGTAGACGTCCTCGATCCAGATGCTGAGACACCCGACCCGGGCGAGTTCCCCGATACTTGGCCATACGGCGATCTGGCGCTTCCAATTGTGTATCCGGCTGAGGGTGGTATCCAGATCGACATACCCGTTACCGCGCTTGAACGCATCGAACCCGGAGCATTCGGGTTCCTCGTTCCCGGCCTCTTGCCAGAACTAATCGACACGATTGTTCGCGGACTACCGAAGCGGCTCCGCAAAGCGATCGCCCCAATCGGCGACACCGTGGCTGTTCTTGTTGAGAAGGCCCGGATGGCGGACGCCGATCTCGCCTCGTATCTCCGGACAGAACTCCAAGCGGCCTCCGGCGTGACGGTTTCCTACGACGATTTGCGACTGGGCGATCTGCAAGAGCGGCTTAGACCAGCATTCAACGTGGTGGATGACCTCGGTCGTACAGTGCGAAGCGGTGAAGATCTTGTCGCCATCAGGGAGGAGCTCCGGGCGAAGTCCCGAGCTGCCGTGTCGGCCACGCATCACCCACTGGAACAGTCGGGTTATGTCGGGTGGGACTTCGGCGAACTACCGAGAGAACTCGACGTGGGCGATGGGATCGTTGCCTATCCGGCCGTTATCGATGAAACCGATTCGGTAGGGATTCGGCTGATGGCCACCCGCGATGAACAGGGTGCGGCCAGCTGGGATGGCATGCGAAGACTCATGCTGCTCAACCTGCCGTTGGCGAACCGGCTGATCAGACTCACCAACGACGAGAAGCTGGCCGTTGTCGCAAGTCCCTATCGATCGGTTGATGCGTGGAGCGATGAGTGCATTCTCTCTGCGCTTGGATCGATTCTGCTGGAGTTCGGCTCAATGCCGTTCGACGTAGACGCCTTCAGCGCCTTGATTGCTGATGCGAAGGATTCGCTCGATGACGTCGTCACTGAAACCGTCGATGTGAGCCTGGTGGTGCTCGAGCGGTATCGATCAATCGTGATGAGCTTGGCGAAGACGTCTAGCGGGTATCGCGACATCAGCGAGGATATGAGGGGGCAGCTCGATCAGCTCGTCTACGAGGGGTTTGTGGCTGAGATGCCGGTGGACCGGATTCGCCACGTAGGCCGCTACCTCAAGGCGATCGCGGTTCGGCTTGGAGCGCTCGAAGGCAATCCAGAACGAGACCGCCGCCAAATGGGCCTGATTCAGGCTCTCGAATCAGATTTGGCGGCGGTCTCAATTGGCTCGTATCTGCCGGACCGCCAGAGCGAACTGGTGGATATCGCTTGGGCGATCCAGGAGCTTCGGGTCAGCCTGTTCGCACAATCGCTCGGTACCGATGGCCCGGTCAGCGAGAAACGGATCCGCTCCCGGCTGGAGGCGCTCCGATAGGTCCGTTAGTCGTCGTCGCCGTGGTCCTCGTCATGGTCGTCGTCGCCGTCATCATCGTCATCATCGTCATCATGACTTGACCCCTTGGTCGAATCGTCCTCATCGTGATCCGATTCATCGTCCAGATCGTCGTCGATCTCGTCGTCATCATCCATTTCGTTGTCGGCGTCCATGTCGTCGTCATCGATCGTGGTCGGGGTGCTGATGGTCGAGTCGGTGCTGTTGTCTGATGTTGCGAGGGTGCTGTCGGTTGTGAAGTCGAGAGCCTGCTCCTCAACCACGATGCGAATCCCGCCGTCCTCAAGCTCAGCCTTGAACTTGATCAGCCGATCGCCTGTGAACTCGACCTCGATCTCTGTTCCCGATGTGTGTTCGCTGAACGCGGTCCACGGCACATTGGCGTCCGCCAAAACGAGAGTGAGGGTGGTGCCGTCGTAGCCGATGACAACACTTCCCGCCTCGCCGACCTCGTATCTTGTCTCTCCCACGATGGCCTCATCCAGCAAGCTGGTGCTAGGCAGGATTGTTCCCTCGGTTGTTTCCGAAACTGAATTGTCGGAGGTCGTCGGGTTCGAGGCGACCGTGACGAGGGTTGATAGGCCGTTCGAGGCCGGCATGGCATTGGCTATTCCAAAAACCAATAGGCTGGCGATGGCAGTGAGTACTCCGATGAGTGTCATTCTTCGGTACATTTTGGTCCTCTCCAAGTTCTGATAGACCAAGCATGCCGTACCGCGGATTTCCCCGTCCTCTCCCGAAGGTTAAGCGATCGTTATTGACCAGATGACGAAAATGAACCCGCCTGGGACTTGTTCAGAGCGGTGGCTAGCATTGTGGCTCCACCTCACTCTTCGATAGGACTCAGCGATGCCTCCGTTAAATGACTTCAAAGTTGCCGATCTTGCCCTGGCTGAGCTTGGTCGGCACGAGATTCGCCTCGCCGAGCACGAGATGCCCGGCCTGATGGCGCTTCGGACCGAATACGCCTCGACGCAACCACTTAAGGGCGCCCGGATTGCCGGGTCTCTCCACATGACCGTTCAGACTGCTGTCCTCATCGAGACTCTGATCGCACTCGGTGCCGAGGTTCGCTGGGTTTCGTGCAACATATTCTCGACGCAGGATCAGGCCGCCGCCGCGATCGCCGTCGGTCCAGACGGAAGCCCAGACGCCCCAAGCGGGGTGCCGGTATTCGCCTGGAAAGGCGAGTCCCTCGCCGAGTACTGGTGGGCCACCTATCAACTGTTCCAATGGGAAGACGGGAAAGGACCCAACCTGATCCTCGACGACGGCGGCGACGCCACGATGATGGTTCACAAGGGTCTTGAATTCCAGGAAGCCGGTGAGGTCCCGAAGCCAGCGGACGATGACTCCGAGGAATATGGGATTTTCCTTGAGCAGCTCAGGGCGATTCTTGAGGAGGATCCCGACTTCTGGACGGAAATCGCCGCCGGAATTCGCGGCGTGTCCGAAGAAACGACCACCGGCGTGCACCGCCTATACCAGATGCTTGAGACGGGCAAGCTCCTGTTTCCGGCGGTCAACGTGAACGACGCGGTAACTAAGTCGAAGTTCGACAACCTGTACGGCGTTCGCCATTCCCTGATCGACGGGATCAACCGGGCCACCGACATCATGATGGCGGGGAAACTTGCCGTGGTGTGTGGCTTCGGCGACGTTGGCAAAGGCTCGGCGCAATCTCTGCGGGGCCAGGGCGCCAGAGTCGTGGTGACTGAAATCGACCCGATCTGTGCTCTTCAAGCGGCCATGGAAGGCTATGAGGTGGTGCTCCTCGAGGACGTCATCGACAAAGCTGACATTTTCATTACCACGACCGGTAACCGCGACATCATTACCGCTGACCATATGAGACGGATGAAACACCAGGCCATAGTCGGCAACATTGGTCACTTCGACAATGAAATCGATGTGGCTGGTTTGTACGCCACCCCGGGGATTAAGCGGACCACGATCAAGCCACAGGTCGACGAACTCGTCTTTGCAGATGGGCACTCTGTGATCCTGCTGTCCGAAGGGCGACTCCTTAATCTCGGGAATGCGACCGGACATCCGAGCTTTGTGATGTCGTGCAGTTTTTCAAATCAGGTTCTTGCCCAGATTGAGATGCACACGAATGACCTTGCAATCGACGTCATCACGCTTCCCAAGCACCTCGATGAGAAGGTCGCTAGGCTCCATTTAGACGCCCTAGGAGTGAAGCTCACCACCTTGACCGAGGTACAAGCTGCCTACCTGGACGTCCCCGTGGACGGTCCGTACAAGCCGGATCATTATCGTTATTAGGGGCTATGGCAGAACGGTACGACGTAAATCAGCTGCTCGCTGATTCGCGATTGAGAATCAGCCGTTTCTCGCCGTCCCAACTCCAACAAGCGATGGCCGGCGGCGTCGTGGTTGTCGATACCCGTAGCGAGGCAGACCGAAGCCGCGAAGGCGTCATCCCTGGATCGGTGGCGGTGCCGCTCTCAGTTCTGCTGTGGAGACTCGATCCAGCCTCGGAGTCCAAAAACTCGGAGCTAGCCGAACTCGATGTACCGAAGGTCATCGTCTGCGGCGACGGATACTCTTCGAGTTGGGCCGCGGCGACGCTCACCGACTTGGGTTTCACTGCCGTGTCGGATCTCGATGGGGGATTCCGAGCCTGGGCTGCCGAAGGTCTACCGGTAGCCCCCGTCGGCTAACCCCGGCTCGCCGTTTTGATCTTCGCTGAACTGCGCCTCGCTGAACTGCGCCTCGTATAGCCGGGTGTACAAGCCGTCCGCAGTGATGAGATCATCATGCGTGCCTTCCTCGACGATCCGTCCATCATCGAGTACGACAATACGATCCGCGTCACGAACGGTGCTGAGCCGATGGGCAATCACGAGCGTCGTCCGACCAACCATCAGCGTTTCTAGGGCCTCCTGGACGACGCCTTCTGACTCGCTGTCCAGTGAACTCGTTGCCTCGTCCAGGACCAGAATACGCGGATCTTTCAGCAAGGCTCTGGCAATGGCAATTCGCTGCCTCTGGCCGCCACTGAGCTTGACGCCACGTTCGCCGACGACAGTGTCGTACCCATCCGGGAACGTCGTGATGAATTCGTCGGCATGGGCGGCTGTCGCCGCCTCGACCAGTTGGGCTGGAGTGGCTTCAGGGTTTCCCATGCGCAGGTTGTCTGAGATGGTGCCGCTGAACAGCTGAGTTTCTTGGGGAACTGCGGCCATATGGTGGCGTAGATCGGCGACCGCCACTTCGCGTATGTCGATGTCATCAATCGAGATCGTGCCACCAGTTGGATCAAAGAAACGGGGGACCAGTTGCACGAGCGTGCTCTTACCTGATCCGCTCGGTCCGACGATGGCGAGGCGTTGCCCTGGTTCAGCGACCAGGCTGATGTGCTTGAGCACGTCTATATCGCGGTCCGAGTACGAAAAGCTCACGTTCTCAAACGTCACTTTGCCGGCCACGCTCGGAAGAGGCGTAGGATTTTCAACGTCTGCGATCTCGTTGTCTTCCTCCAACAGTTCGAAGATACGACGCGACGCGCCCAGAGCCTCCTGGAGCTGGCTGTAGAGTCCGGTAAACGTGCCAATCGCCCCTGCTACGGCCAACGTGTACAACAGAAAACTGATAAGTTCTCCCCCGGATAGCGCCCCCGAAAGTACCTGTCGGCCGCCGACCCAAACCACCACGGCCAACGTTCCGAACGCGACAAAGGTCACGATTGAGACGAAGATGGCTCGGAGCTTGGCGCGGCGCCTGGCCACGTCGTATGAAGCGGCAACCGCCCCGGCGTAGCGGTCCGTTTCGGATTCCTCGGCCGTGAACCATTTGACCACTCGGTTGGCGGTGATCGCCTCGTCGGCGTAGCTGTTCGCTTCTGCGACTCGATCTTGGAAGCTCGTGGAGATGCGGCGCAACCGGCGCCCGAACGTCGCAGCTGCGACGATGGCGATCGGTAAGAACGAGAGGACCGATAGGGACAGGGAGACGCTGATTATCAGCATCAACACGATCCCGCCGATAAGCGAAACAGCCTGGGCGAGGGTCTGGGCAATTGTCTGGGAAACGGTCGTCTGAACGACGGCAACATCGGAGGTAAGTCGGGAGGTGATCTCGCCGGTCTTGCGGCTGTCAAAGAACCGCACAGGCAACAGCATTACCTTGCCATAGACCGCCTTACGGAGGTCGGCGACCACGCCTTCGCCCGTCAGATTGATGTAGTAGGACCGGAAAAAATTGAAGACCGACTGGACGGCAAACACCCCGAGCAACAGCAATGCAACCCGGTCCAGGTCGCTGGTACCGCCTGCCCCTGATAGCGATTGATCGACGAGATCTCCCACGATTCGAGGGAACACCAGTCCGAGGGCACTGGCGAACAGTGTGGCGATTGTGGCGGTAGCGAGATAGGAGCGATAGGGCCGGACGAAGGCCATGAGTCGGGCTATTTCCCGCAGGGCGGGTCGGTCGATCTGTGGACGCTCATCTCCTGGCGATGAGCGGCGGGGTGTGCGAAGCATCAGGCGATGCTAGATGTCGTACGGAGGGCAGTCGACGTGCTCTCCGCCGGTGAGCTCAGAAGGCGGCACCTGAAGTGAATAGGTCGTCGACTTCTCCTGTAGCGAATCCGGCCGCTGTAAGCACCTGCCGGGTATCCGCACCGAGGCGAGGAGTAGCCCGATCGTCCACGATCGGTGCGTCGTACCGAACGGGGTGCCTGACTGCTGTGATGGTGCCTTCGGTTGGGTGTTCGACCGTCTCAAACATTCCAACCTCTGAAAGGTGCGGATCGTCGATGAGGTCGTCCAGGGAGTTGACGGGGGCAGCCGGAACGTCAATCGATGCCAGGTCTTCGAGCCATTCATGGGTGGTGCGGTCGGGCGTGAATTCCCCGAGCAAGCGATATAAGTCTCCAGCGTTCTTGGCGCGTTCGGCCGGGTCGAGGACCCAGTCTGCAGTCGCTAGATCGGGTCTGTCGACAAGTTCAAAGAAGGCTTGCCAATGTCGGGTGGTGTACGGAAGCGCCACGATGTAGCCGTCGGCTGTTCGGTGGGGCCGGCGATGTGGAGTGGTGAGACGGTTGTAGCCGACCGGTCCGATCGGAGGCTGGAATAGGCGACCGGACAGATGCTCGGCCAAGGTGAACGAGGTCAAGGCCTCGAACATCGGAACTTCGATCGT
>RCMY010000978.1_pt1 | contig 27273 bp, 26 predicted proteins | sample 2041341 | NCBI WGS metagenome assembly RCMY01 (sample SAMN09708234, study PRJNA481090) | Marine sediment metagenome, whole genome shotgun sequencing project.
ATTGGCGAATCGCCGGACTGATGAGTACGGGGGATCGATCGAGAACCGGTTGCGATTCACTTTCGAGGTCCTCGAATCGATTCGCGAGGCGATCGGCACCGACATCCTCGTCGGGATCCGGATGATCGGCGACGAGGACCAGATCGGCGGGCTTCGTCGCGAAGAAAGCGCAGACATCGCGCAACGACTCGCAAGCTCTGGTCTGCTCGACTTCATCAACATCGCGAGTTCGTCGCTCGCTACCGAAGAGGGGCTCTCGAAAGCGATCCCGCCGTCGGGCACGCCACTGATGCCCTATGTCGCCCTTGCCGCCTCCATCAAAGAGGTCATCGACCTTCCGGTCCTCCACGCCACCCGCATCACCGACGTGGCGTCGGCGCGACATGCGATCGCCAACGGTTTGATAGATCTCGCAGGCATGACCAGGGCCCATATTGCCGACCCCCACATCGTCGCCAAGCTCGAGCGTGGGGATGAGGATCGGATACGGGTCTGTGTTGGAGCGTCGTATTGCATCAATCGGCTTCATCAGGGTCTCGAGTCTGTGTGCATCCAGAACCCCGCCACTGGTCGAGAGACCCACATTCCACAGCTTGTTCCGAAGTCGTCAGATTCTCCGAAGAAGGCTGTTGTCGTCGGCGCCGGGCCGGCGGGCCTCGAGGCGGCTCGAGTGTTGGCCGAGCGGGGCCACACCGTGGTTCTCTTCGAGGCGCAGGATCGTGTCGGCGGCCAGGTCGTGCTTGCGGCCCGGGCCAGCGAACGTCAAGCCGAGTTGCTCGGCATCATCGGCTGGCTCGAACAGGAGCTCGAACAGCTCGGTGTCGACGTGCGGTTGAACTCTCCCGTCGACGACGCCGACGTGGCACGCGAGGAACCCGACATCGTCATCACTGCGACAGGGGGTTTCCCCGACTCGAGCTTTCTCGATTCCGGTGAGGAACTCGTGGTCAGCACCTGGGATGTGCTGAGCGGAAATGTTTCGGTGTCGGGCAGTGTGTTGATCTACGACGACCATGGAGGTGAACATGCACCCTCGGTTGCCGAGTTCCTGTCAGGGCGAGGGGTGTCCACCATCGAGCTCGTGACCCCGGATCGGTTGGTCGCACAGGACTTGGCGGCGACAACGGGCCCTGCGTATCTCAAGATGTTGTACAGCAACCACGTTGTCATGACCCCAGACCACTCTCTCGAGCGAGTGGAGCGAGGGGACAGCACGCTGCGAGCTGTCCTTCGGAATGTGCACACGCGCATGCAGGTCGAACGGATGGTTGATGCTGTGGTCTTCGAACATGGTGTCGTGCCCAATGGCGAGCCGTACAACAGCCTTCTCGATGCCTCGAGCAACCACGGAGTGGTCGACATCGAGGCGCTCATCAGCAGTGCTCCCCAGCCATGGTCAGGCGATGGCTTCGTTCTTCACCGCATCGGCGACGCCGTTGCAAGCCGTGGAATTGCCACCGCAATGTACGAGGCGCGCCGACTCTGCCAGCTTCTCTGAAAACTCCAGAGCTGCATGATCTGATCGATTCGGTGCAGAATCGATGTCAGTTCAGCGAATTCCCGTGTCGTAATCCGCGATGACCGACTTCGGTGCCTTCGGCGTCGGTCACGATCATGTTGGCCGCATCGACTGGTTGCGGCGCACAATCGGGTGATGGCGGGTCGGTCTCAACGGGGCAGACCGGTCCCGCGAGTGCGGTGATCTCGAGTCGGGCCGTGAGATCAGACTTGTCGATGGAATCGTTGGAGCTGCCGCAAGAAGTCACCGACACGAGTAGCAGCGCACACAATGCGACAACTCGTCGGAACGATCCCATACAAATAGCGAGAGTAGTCGTTTCGGCAATACTCTTGACGTAACTCGAGAGATGCTGGCCATGCGGTCGGCACACAGCCAACGGAGATGGAAGAATGTCAAACCATTCAGGCCGACGTACAAAACTCGGCGCAGTAGCGCTCGCGATCACCCTTTTGGGGGCCGGATGTGGATCGTCGTCACCGTCCGACAATAGTGATACGACCACCACGTCGGCCACCGGTTCGACCACAGCCGATGCACCTACCGATCAAGCGTCAGTCACGATCGACAACCTGGCTTTTGGTACCGCGACGATCACGGTTGCGGCCGGAACGACCGTGACCTGGACGAATGACGACAGCGCACCACACACCGTCACGGCCGACGATGATTCGTGGACAAGCGAGACCCTTGCGACGGGTGAAACCTTCACCCACACGTTCGATGCCGCCGGAACAGTCGCATACCACTGCTCGATTCACCCGCAGATGACCGCATCTGTCGTCGTCGAGTAGCAGCTATTGGACGAGGCTCTGTAGTACTCGTTCGTGCGAGCGGCAGCTTCTCTGACCACCTACCCCAACACGGAGCCAAAACGCCATTGGTCGATTTTCACCTCGGCGAAAACTCCCCCAGTGTTCAACGGCTCTCCAGCCCAGAACTCGTCGCACGCGGCGCGATCAGGGAACTCCACGATCATGAAACTTCCAATCAACCCGCTGCCATCGTCGGTCAACATCGGGCCCCGAGCAACGTAACGGTCCATGACGGTGGCCTGATATTCGTGATGGGCAGCTGCGACAGCTTGGCGTCGCTCGGCGCCATCAGGTCGATCGTGTGCAGTGATCGCGAACTGTTTCCAATTTTGGGTGCGGACATAGTCGGCTTGACGGACCTGCATGCTCGACGACCATCGAGTTAGAGTGACCGAAGCGAATGCACCCGCCTGTGTGAACGGTTCTGCCGAGACCCACGACTCAGCAGCCGCCCTGCTCTTCGCGTCGATCAACCAGATGGCGCCGGCCCGTGTTGTCCCGTCGTCGTTCAGTACCGGACCAGCGAAACGAATCTGATCACTCGCTGACCGTAAGTACGCTCGATGTTCGTCCATCGTCGCGGCGACGGTTTCTAACCCGCCTTCCTCGCGAAATACCGCCTGAACGATCCAGCTCATACCCAGGTTGCGGTAGTAGTCCTCGAGTTGCTTCTCGTTCAGGCCATGCCGAGGGTCTCCTGGTAAGGCGCCGGACGGGTTGTCCTGCGTGGCAATCGGCGAGTTGGTCATTGTCCTCGAGGCTCCACATCGAACATGGAGGGACTCTAGCGCTCGGCCTTCGACCGGGCCTCCTTTGGTTCCCTGGCAGCGCGAGACGTATGCAGAGATCGTAAGTTGGGGTGAGCGCCGAGCGATTGCCAGGGAACGCCATGCCGTACAACCACGTACCAGTACTTGCGGCGGATCTCTCGTCGGGCGATTGGGTGTTCGCCGGGCTTTGGTTGGTCGGCGGTGCTGCGGTCTCTCTCGCGCTCGGCGTGATTCTGCGCACGCTGGCAAAGCCGTTGCGACTTCAGGATTACGCCTCAAATCTGATCATCCGAGTGGTGTCGACAGGTGTGATGCTCGCAGCGATCATCTACGCGCTGGGCCAGCTCGAGGTGGCGGTTGGTCCGCTCGTCGGTGCGCTGGGCGTGACAGGCATCGTGATCGCCTTGGCGTTGCAGCCGGTCATGGGAAACCTCGTGGCTGCGATCATGTTGCACGCACGGCGTCCCATTCGGCCCGGAGACCAGATCGAGAGTCACGACCATCGCGGCACTGTCCTCGAGATCAACAGCCGGGCCGTGGTGATGTTGAGCTTCGACGGCGAGACGATCTACCTCCCGAATTTGAGTGTCCTCGATCAGCCCCTCGTCAACCAGACGCGCGACGAGTATCGACGCACCGTGTTGTCGTTTCAGGTGGGCTACGAGGCCGATCTTCGGCAGACTCAGCGTGTTCTCATCGAGGCGATACGCAGGGTCGACGCGCTGGCGGACCCTCCGTTTCCTGCCGATGTGCTCGTGACCGGCTTCGCAGAGTCCGGGATGGACCTGGTTGCCCGGTTCTGGCATCCGAGTGAGGAGCTGAGCGCTTGGCATGCAATCAGTGAGGTATCGATCACAATCCGCGAGACGCTGCAGCGCGCGAAGATCACGATCCCGTTCCCGCAGCGCGTCCTTCACCTGGCCGATCCCGAAGCGATCGAATCAGTTCCTACCGACGAGGTCGAAACGAACAACGCGGCAGGGCGATCGGGGCCAGATGCCTAAATAGGTCTCCCAGACAAGAAGCGAGTATGAACAGGGCACGACTTGTCACGTCCGACTGGAGGGTCTTGTGGAAAAGTTTTGGCGAGCTACCGGAATACTGCTGGGCAAGCAGTGGAGACTTACCATTGTCGCCGTCGTTGTGATCTCGGCGGTATTGCTCCTGGGCCTGCGTCAACTTGAGTTCGCGACAGGCCAGGAGAGCTACCTGAATCCAGATTCACAGGTCGCTCTCGACAACGTGAACTTCCAAGAAGACTTCGGTGGCGAGACGGTCATCCTTCTCTTCACCGCCGACGACGGATCAGCTACTGATGTCGCCGATCTTTTTGCTGGCGCCAACCTCGCCGAGCTGCAGCGCCTGAACGCCGAGCTTGCAGAGGTTGACGGTGTCTACGCGGTGGTCACACCGCTCACCTCGGTGACCTTCTCCCATAACCTTTTGTCCGGTGGCATCGGATCGAGCGCGCTCATCTCGGCACAATCCCGTGACACCGAAGGTTCCGCCGTGCGTACAGCCGACATCGGCATCGCCCTCGGCCGCCTTGGGACGGCTGGCGAACAGGTCATTGGCAACCCGACCTACAACGACCTGCTTATCTTCGGCAACGACAACTTCGAGCTCGTCGATGGGACGCCAGTGGCCCCACCAGACGCCGACCGTGCCATCCGTCTTTCGCTCGCGTCGACCTTTCCCAACCAACAGACGTCGGTCGGTGGCATCGTCCTCGACGGCAACGCCACACTTGACGAACAGTCGGCCTCCACCGAAGACATCCTGGCGATACTCGACACCGCGTCGTTCGAAGGCTTCGACCTCACGGTCACCGGTTCACCCGTCTATTTGAAGGAGATCAACGACTATCTGAAGGGAGGCATGCTCACCCTCGGTGCCGCCGCTCTTGCCGTGATGGCCGTCGTGCTCGCGCTGATGTTTCGTGTGCGCTGGCGTTTGCTTCCGCTTCTCGCCGTACTCATCGGTGTGCTGTGGGCCTTCTCCATCGTTGGGCTCGTCGGAATCGACCTGTCGCTCGTCACCATCTCTGGCCTCCCGATTCTGATCGGGCTGGGCATCGACTTCGCCATCCAGATCCACAACCGTGTCGAGGAGGAAGTGGTCCTCGACAAGGAGGAACATCCAATCGCGGAAACCCTGGCCAACATCGCTCCAGCGCTCATCATCGCAACGATTGCAGCGATACTGGCCTTCCTCTCTCTCCAGATCTCGAAAGTTCCGATGATCCGGGACTTTGGTGTCCTGCTTTCGATCGGCGTTGCAGCGCTAGTTATCACCGGCATCGTGATCCCCACCGCCATCTTCGGCATTCGTGAGTGGACCATTCCCACCGACGAACGCGGCCAATCACTCGTCGAGCGCATCGTGGTCAAGCTCGGAAGCCTGCCAACAGGGGTCAGCCCATTCCTCATCGCGATCGCAGCGGCCCTGTTCGTTGGTGGCGTCTTCGCTGAAGGTAGCGCCACAATCCAAAGCGACCCGATCCGGTGGATCGATCAGGGAAGCGACGCGGTCGCCGACCTCGAGAAGCTCGAAGACGAGACCGGGTTCGCGACGACGCTCGGTGTGCTGGTCGAGGCCAACAACGTCTACGACGAGGCCGTGATCACTCTGATCCATGACTTCACCGCAGCTGCAGAAGCTCGCGATGACGGCGCGGTGGTTTCGAGCTCGAGTCTCGTCAACACGATGGGCAAGATCATCAAGATCGACGGGGCCAGCGACATTCCACCCACGAGTGATGACATTGTGGCCGCCGGTGAGGTCATGCCTCCTGACATCGCCCGCGTGCTGGTTCGCCCGGACCTCACCGCCACGCAGGTGAACCTGCGAATCGCTCCTGCCAGCCTCGACGAACGTGCGATCATCGTCGCCGAGCTCAAGGCCGACCTCGACGCCAAGATCGCTTCGCTCGACATCCCCGCGGAAAGTGTGGTGTTGACCGACCTTCCCGACGGACAGGATGCGGTGAGTGCAACTCCGGCTGGCCTTGCAACAGTCGGCATCGGTCTGCTCGAGAATCTTTCGGCCAATCGTGCCGCTCTCACGTACCTCGCATTGATCGTCGCTGGTCTCTTCTTGGTGCTGCGTTTCCTCAGCCTTCCACGAGCGTTGCTGGCGATGGTTCCCGTGATGTTGGCCGTCGGAATCTCCTCGCTCGTCGTTGGTCTGTCGGGAATCCAGCTCAGCCCACTGACCACCGTCAGCGGTCCGCTCGTCGTCGCAACGTGTGCGGAGTTCTCCGTACTGATCCTCGCCCGATACCTCGAGGAACGGCAGCGTGGGCTGTCGCCCGAAGCGGCCAGCCAGCATGCGGCTCGCCGAACTGGTCGAGCGTTCTTCACGTCGGCCATGACCACCATCGGTGGATTCGCGGTCCTCATCCTTTCGGCGCTGCCACTGTTGCGAGACTTCGGCATCGTCGTCACGCTGAACGTCGCAATCGCTCTTCTTTCAGCGCTGGTCGTGATGCCTCCTCTCGCGGTGTGGGTGGACCGACGCGGTTGGCTCAGCCCAGGAGACGAAGTATTCGAACCCGAAGCAGCTGTCAAGCTTGCTTCAGCGCCACGCGGTGCGCCGGCAGTCATCGCTGCCGCCGCTGCTGCCGCACTTCTCGTGGGTGTCTTCGTCATCTATGGTGCGGCCGACACGTCCGTCGGGGCGACCAGCGAGGTCGCGTACGCGCCGGTCCCGCTGCCCACGACAACAACGACGACCACCACCACCACCACGACAACCGCTCCTCCCGAGGGAGAGCCCGCCGGTCCAGCAATTGATCCATCGACCTTTGGCGACGTCCGCCCAGAGTCGCTCGTAGGTGGGACACTCTTCGATCTCCTCATCGCTCAAGAACAACCGCCGAATGTTGCCAACTGTGTCATCGAGACGCTCGGGACACGTGCGACCGATGACGAGCTCGTTGCGCTCGGCATCATTCAAGCTGCGCCGCCTGCCGTCGAACTCATCACTGCAGCTGCAGCCGACTGTGGTGTGGGCGCAGATGTCGTCGAAAGCGCGCTGAGTGCCTTTCTCGGCGGCTGAGGTCGACCGAGGCCTTCACGTTCAGTACAAGAACATCGGTTTGCCGCCGACATGGCGGATCTTGGGTCGATATTCGTCAGCGTCGTAAAGTTCATCGACGTCAACCCGTTTGACACCTTCTCCAGTGACTGAAATCGGAACGTTCGTGTATGTGCCAGAACGGAGCGCGACCATCCGACCGGAGGATCCTTCGAGCACGAGGTCTGCAGCCATCATGGCGTAGTTGGTGGCAACCATCAGATCGAGGCTGTCGGGCCGACCAGATCGCATCAGGTATGCCACCTCTTGGAGGATGATGCCTTCGCCGGTCTGCTCCTTGAGAAGTTCACCAACCGTGCGGCCGATCCCGCCGAGTTTTCGGTGACCGTACGCGTCTTCGTCGCCGGACAGATGCAGGCCGCCGCCGGCGAGCGTGGCACCTTCGGACACTGTGATCATCGCGTAGTTCGACGGGTTGGCCGCCTTGTCCTTGACAATGAGACCGCCCAACCGCTCGATGTCGAACGGGATCTCCGAGATCAATGCCCGATCAGCGCCAGCGAGGTGTGCGGTTATCAGCGATGTTTCGCCCGAATACCGTCCGAACAGTTCGACGATCGCGATTCGTTCGTGAGATCCCGAACTGGTTCGCAGGTTGTGAATGAATTCGACGCCCCGGCTGACCGCAGTCGAGAAACCGATGCAGTAGTCGGTTCCATGCACGTCGTTGTCCATCGTCTTCGGGATTGCAACAACTGGCACACCTTCTTCGTGCATGCGTAGGCCGTAGGACAACGTGTCGTCACCACCGATAGGAATGAGCGCATCGATCTTCAGCGCCTCGAGCACTCGAAGCACGTGGGCGGTGAGGTCATGCGGGCCATCGCCTTGCACCTGAGCACGCAGGAAATCGGGGACGTCGCCGTCGGGTACGCGACCTGGGTTCGTGCGAGAGGTGTGCAGAACGGTGCCGCCGCTTCGGTCGATGGTTCTCACACTCACCCTGCTCAACGGCATGGTGTTCTCCTCGAGCGAGGCCGGGTCGTCTGGGTTGCAATGCAGCAAACCTCCCCAGCCGCGGCGAATTCCGACAATCTCGTGACCCGATTCCTCAACTCTGGTGACCGCCGCTTTGATGCACGGGTTCAGGCCAGGCACATCACCTCCGCCAGTCAAAATCGCAGCTCTCATGATTGGCTCCAGACGCCGTGGATGATGTGGACGTCCATCATTGCACTGGAATCAGGACACTGACACTGACACTGACACCGACATCGCTATCGATACAGCGACGTTCCGAGTGTTGCTTCAGAGGCGCGAGATCGATAGTTCGAGCGCTTTGACGGCGAGTTCGATGTCGGCGCTGCCCGGGGTGCCGCTGTCCTGCTCGATGAAGGTGATGAACAGATGGCCATCGACCTCAGCCGCGGCGAGCGTGAGCCCGACGGGTTCGTCCGGCCACGTTTTGTCGATGCCGGCGATGATGACCGATTGCGCAGCACCTTCGACCTCGATGGCGACGACCTCGATCGAGACCGAAGTCCATTCGTCCTCGATGTCCGGACAGGTGCTCACGAGTTCCAGAATGTGGAGGTAGTCCGAGGCTGCACCGCCCCCGATGTCGGGCATCACGTTGAGTTGAAGTTCCATACCCACCGCCTCATCGTCGAACGACACCACGAAGTACGACGGCTGCACGGGGACCGCTGCTCCACACACCTCTTCGTTCACGTGATCGGCGGCATCGAGCTCGATGAAGTCGACCCAGTTGAACTCCCAACCAGCGTCGAGTCCCAACGCGGGCATGTCGTCGGCGGTGAGGATGACGCGCGCCAGCGGATGGTCCTCCCACTCCTGATCTGGCTGCTTGGTGGTTTCAACTGGATCGAGTTCGGGTTCGTGCTTCGCGGTGGTGGATACCGACTGATCGGCTGGATCCTGATTCGGACGGGTCGTCGACTGATTGGCTGGACGCTGACCGGGGACCGTCGTCGACTGCTCGTTCGCGAGCAGACTCGTCGTGGTCGTGGCGGACGCGAGGGCCTCGGTCGAATCATCGCTGCCGACCACGATTGTTTCGGGCGTGTCTGCGCACCCCACAATGAGTAGAGCAACGGTCGTGATTGTGAGAGTGAGCCAGTGGCGCATGACTGTGCATCGGTGCCGCCGCAGCACCGCTTGAGTAGCGGACGTGGCTGAGGCGCTGTGGGTGATGCGATCAGTGTGCTCCCGTCCAACCCCGGGGTGTCACGACGACAACGACGGTTGCAGGGCAGGTTTCGAGGAGGTACGCAGCCGTTGGTCCGAGATGCATACGACCGTCGACGTGGCGTGCTGTCGTACCGATTAGGACAACGTCAGCTTCGAACTCGATGGCGAGCCTTGCTAGCTCTCCAGGGATCGATTCGGCTGTCGTCGAATGGGTCGAGATCTGCGAGGCGCCGCCACGTTGAGCTGACGCCCGTGCGTGCTGGAGAAGCGGATCGGCAACGTCGGCCATTCGCTCGAGCACAGTTCGCCCGAGTAGAGCGGGTGTGGGATCGATGTGGACAAGGGAGAGCGCGGTGCCGAGGTGTGACGACATGGCTGAGGCCAGTTCCAGAGCGGCTTGACTGTTGATGGAACCCGTCACCGGTACGAGAGCGCGGCCGAATGCCTGTGGAAGTCGCTGGCCTGACATCCGCTCGGAGCGGACGAGTATCACCGGTCGCGATGCTGCGGCGAGTATGTCCTGGACGAACGGTGACAAGAGCGGCCCACCGGGCCGATCGGTGATTCCGAGAACCACCGCACTGTGTCCCTTGTCAGCTTCTTTCGTGGTTTGTGCAGCGATCTGGTCGGAGGCGCGATGAATGAGGCGGATCGGCCGTTCGTGCAGGACGCCACGAATTGGTGACAACTCCGACTCGGTGGCACTCGTCACGACGGTGACGGGGTGACGACTCGGCCAGCACAGTTCGATCAGCTGGGCTGCGGCGATCGAGGGCGGTTGGCCTCGCGTCACCAGCAGGGGAGGGCGATCGGAGAGTACGATTCTGCTTCTGGCGACCTCTTCGGCGTGGAGCCGCTGCTGTTCGTCCTCTGTCCCCTCCCAGCCATCGAGGGCGAGCCGAATCAGCGGCGGTGCGGCAACGGAGGTGACGACCGCCATGATCACGATTGCTCCATACGAGGCATCGTTCAGCACTCCAAGACTCAGGCCGATCGAAGCAATCACGATTTCGAGGGCTCCCCGGGCGTTGAGGGCTGCGCCGAGTGCGAAACCTTCGCGACGCGGGAGACGGCTGGCCCATGCACCAATCGTTGCCCCGACGAGTTTGGTCATGCTGGCCACCGCAATGATGATCACACTCCATAGCGCCACCGTTGGGTCGGTGAACACGCCAAGATCGATGCGCAGTCCAGCGGTGGCAAAAAAGAGTGGGGCGAGCAGACCGTGAGCGAGCGAGTCGACCAAACGTAGTGCTCGTTCATCTCGCCATGACGACCGTCCGATGACAAGGCCGGCGAGGAATGCGCCGAGTACTGCTTCGACCCCCATCCATTGGGTCAACGCCCCGGCACCAAGCACCAGCACGATGATGACGAACACCGGGGACGTCGCCGTTGGCGAACTCGTGGCCACAGATCGAAGTAGCCGATCGGTGAGCTGTTGACCGACCGAGAGTGCGAGCCCAACGAAGAGCAAGACGCCTGCAATGGTTACCAGGAGATCGTCGGCTGCGAACCCGTCGGCTTCGGCCAGTCCGACGACGAGTCCGAGCAGTATCCATCCGACCACGTCGTTTGCGACTGCGACCGCCAGAATCAGCTGGCCCACGTTGCGTCGGACGAGCCCGAGCTCGGCGAGGACCTTGGCCACCACGGGCAACGATGAAATGCTCAGCGCCACCGCAAGGAACGCAGCGAATCCGACCCTGGTGGCGTCGGGACCGAGCAGGTCGTCGGGAGCCATGGCGCCGGTCAAGATACCGCCGGCGAGGGGCAGAACCAGACTCCCGATCGTGACGTAGACGACGGGTCGCCCGAGTCGCCGAATGACATTCAGGTCCGACTCGAAGCCGGTCGATGCAAGGAGCAGCAGAAGGCCGAACCAGGCGAGCGAATAAAGCATGGCGCCTTGCACGGCGTCCTCGGGGAACAACCACTGCGAGATGTCAGGCGCTGCTCGACCAAGAATCGACGGGCCGAGCACTACCCCAGCGAGCAGTTCGCCGATCACGCTCGGCTGGCCGATGGTCGACATCGCTCGCCCCAGCAGGCGAGCAAGCACGAGCAGCGCGACGAGCTGGCACAAGAACACCAACAGAACATGTTCGCTCGGAGCAGCGGTGGCGAAGACCATGTAGAAAATTAGCACCGCTTGTCGACGGTCGCGCCTTCCAGAGCGGAGAGTGTCGCCTTCCATCCGATGCCCGATCGTGCGATGCTTTGGGCATGGCCACCTCCAACGACCTACCCGCGGCCCCACCCTGGCGCGGCATCAACCACCTGGCGCTCGTTACGCCCGATATGGATGCAACGGTGCGGTTCTATGCCGGGGTGCTCGGCATGCCGCTGGTCATGACCCTCATGGCCGGACCGATGCGCCACTACTTCTTCGAGATGTCGCCCCACAACACGGTGGCGTTCTTCGAAATCAAAGGCGCCGAGACGTTCGAGAAAGGCGCCGGGTCTCCGGGTCCGTACCCCATCCAGCTCGACCATCTCTCATTCGACGTACCGGACGAAGTGGCCCTCAAGACACTGCAGAGCCGATTGGAGGCGGCCGGAAGCGAGGTCACAGAGGTCATCGACCACGGCGTGATGAAATCCGTCTACTTCAGTGATCCCAACGGCATCGCCCTCGAAGCCTCGGTGTGGATCGAAGACGGCACCGGTCGTGATTTCAACCCCGACGACGAGACGGTTTTCCTTGATCCCAACCCGGTACCCGCTGTCGCCGAGCTCGCCGCCGGAGGGCTGACATCGATGCCGCAGACCAAATTGACCTGAGCCATCGCTCTCGGTCAGGGTTCGAGAACCGATCCGTTCACCTCGACGACTGTCTCGTCGCGGACGCTGCATGATCGCGCAGCGCAGCCTCGAGCGACGGACGCCACGTGTTGAATCCATCGGTGATCGTGCGTGCAAGTGCGAGTGCATTCGGATCTGGTCCGTTGCGATTTCCCATGACCGACAGTCGACTGTCTCCCTGACACACGGCCTGTGGTCTCAAGCGGGCCCGTAGTCTTGGGATGATGCCTCTCGTCCCCACCATCGACCTCGACGATCGTTCGACAGCGATCCCACCTGTCGGAGTTGTTGGGCAAGTTGCATCCGCGGCCGAACACTTTGGTTTCTTCCAGATCGTGAATCACGGCATCTCCGAGGCGTTGATCGAGGACGTCTGGGAAGCGACCGTGCACTTCTTTGCGCAGCCGATGGACGTCAAGCGCACGCTCAGCCGATCGAGAGAGAACACGAGGGGTTACTACGACCGAGAACTGACCAAGAATGTTCGCGATCTCAAGGAAGTGCTCGATCTCGCCCAGGTGCGATACCCCGAACGACCCGATGATCATCCGAGCAATGTGCACGAGATCGACGGGATGAATCAATGGCCCGAGCTCGCCGGGTTCCGCTCGACGATCGTGTCGTATCTCGACGCGTGTAGTGACTTGGCGCTGTGGTTGCTCGCTGCATTCTGCGAAGGGCTCGGCGAACACGCCCAGTCCCTCCGTACCGATTTCGGCCCTGGGCATACGAGTTTCCTACGGATGAACCACTATCCGCTGAACGATCTGCTCGCCGATCACGAAGCAGCCGAGGTCACCGATCTGGGAGACATGGCGCTCCACCATCACAGCGACGCAGGTGCTCTGACGCTGCTTCTCCAGGATGATGTGGGTGGTCTGCAGGTCGCCCACGACGAGGCCTGGCTCGAGGTCGAACCCGTAGCAGGTGCGATTGTTGTCAACACCGGCGACATGATGCAGGTCTGGTCGAACGACCGCTACAAGGCAGCACTTCACCGTGTCCTTCCTCGCACGAATCGAGAGCGCTACTCGCTGCCGTACTTCTTCAATCCGACGTACGCAACGAACTACGGTCCGCTCCCGGGGTCGATCGTCAAAGGCGATGGGCCCCACTATCGCACCATCAATTGGGGCGAGTTTCGTCAGGCACGCGCCGATGGTGACTACGCGGACTATGGCGCCGAAATGCAGATTGCCGACTTCGCTATCTGAGTTAGCGATCGGTCAGTCCACTGCGAGATCATGGCCATCGTCGGTACACTTCGGCCTGGCTCACGACCGGCGGGCTCGTTCTGCGACCTCGATCGTTCGTTGCGACGGCGAGGCGCCGAACTCAGCCATGACGATTCGTTCACACCGGTCGAAGGCATGCAGCGCTGCGATGCTGTCGCCGTGTGCCAATTCGGCTTCCATCAGTAGACGGTAGCCGGTCTCGCGGAACGGATCGAGAGCGATGGAGCGTTCGGCGAGAGCGATGGCGAGGCGATGCTGACCTTGATCACACCAGCCTTGGGTGAGAACTTCGTAACACCGGTAGAGGGAGGAATGGTTTCGGCGTCGCACCTCGTCGATCCAGTCGCCCTCTGACCCACGCAAGAACGGGCGTCGAAGTATTGACGATGCCACGGTGGCTTCGGGGATGGCACCGCGAAGGTCACCGTGGCGAGCCGCCCCTTCGGCTCGATCGAGGCGACGGGTTGCATCCTCGAGATCGACCCAACTTCCTGGAGGCAGGCTGATGGCGTAGGCGCCAGCGGACGAAACGAGGGTCGACTTCGCGTCGATCCCGCAACGGGTGAGAAGGCTGCGAATCTTGCTGATCAGTGCACTGAGGGCGCCACTCCAACCGTCGGGGACATCGTGGCCCCACACAATGTCGGCGAGGCGATCGCGATCGAGTGGTACTCGTTCGTGCACGAGCGCAGCCAGTGCGATTCGAGCCTGGTTTCCCGCCAGCGCCGCCTCGCCGAAAGCACCCTTGGGACCCTCGACGCGCAATGGACCTGTGAGAAACACCTTCACCGGCTCGGGCGACGACAAGAAATCACCAATCTTTGTCCAATACAGTCTCCGTACTGTCGCACAAAGGAGGACGCAGATGTCCGGTCAACTCATCGAATGCCCTTGCGGGACCGTGTTACGGGGCGAAGGAATCGACGATGTCGTCACCGAAGCCCAGCAACACGCGAAGTCCGTGCACGACATGGATCTCACCGATGAACAAGCGAAGGCGATGGCTCGACCGAGCTGAAGTCCTCCCCTGACAACCAGAGGAGAAATCATGAAACAGTTTGCCTGTGCGACAGTCGTCGACGGATGTGACGGCGTGGTCACCGGAGCAACCGACGACGAGGTGCTCGCCGCCGCCGCTGTTCACGCCAAGGAAGCCCACGGGATGAGCGATGTGCCACCCGAACTGGTTTCGGCCATCCAGGCTGGAATCACCGACAGACCCTGAGCGGGTTGGTTCGGTCAGTCCGTCTGACGCGAGTCGTAGAGCTCGCGAGGCCAATAACGAACAGAGTCGATCTCATCGGCTTGGATCAGATCGCTCTTGACAGCGTCGTAGTCGTAACTGTTCAGCTCGTACTGGTTGCCCCAGGGGTCGACGAGGTCGAACGCCCAGCACATGTCGAAATCGACCACATTATTCGGGGTGAGGTCTCGCCCGAGCGGATGTTGTATTCCGTTGGGCAATGACCGAGTGAATGTGCTGAACGTCTCGGCGTCGACACTGAATGCGACACCTGTCTTTTGCGGGATCATGGGGTGGCCGTCGGTTGCCTCGAAGAGCGCGAGCATCGTCGTCCCGCCATCGGCCGAAATCTGGAGCGGTCCGCCCTCGAAACCGGACGCCCAAAAGTCGAATCGCTCGACCGGCTCGAAGCCGAGGTGTTCGCTGTACCAACGAGCAGCTGCGGCCCGGTCTGGGACCCGGATGTGGACGTGATCGAGGCTGCCCATACGAAAGCGATCTGTACCCATGGTGTGAGACTATCGAAGCAAACCGTGCGGGTTGTCGGATTCGAATTCTCGGTTCGTTTCCCTATGCTGCCCAATGATTCCTATGCTGTTCCAATGAGCATCACAGAGCCGGCAGGGGGCACCGAGCCGAAGCTGCTGTCGGGTGGCGATCCACAGATCCCAAAGGGTGAGGGCGATGGGCCGGTTCAGGCCTACATCGCAGCGATGCCGGGGTGGAAACGAGAGTTCGGTGAGCAGCTCGATTCGTTGATCGTCGAAGTGGTGCCCGAAGTGCACAAAGCAGTGAAGTGGAACCAGCCGTTCTTCGGTTTCGAGGGCGACGGTTGGTTCACCGCATTCCGATGTTTCACGAAGTATGTGCAGGTGCAGTTCTTCCGCGGCAGCTCGCTCGAGCCGATTCCACCGAAAGCTGCGAAACACCCCGAGGTCCGATACCTCGACATCTACGAGGACGATGACGTCGACGAGGTTCAGCTCGCATCGTGGTTCGCACAAGCGTCGACTCTCCCGCTCGAGAACCTCTGAGCTTCGTGCCCCGTACCGAGGCAGTTCCGACGTCCAGTTCATGAGATCATTGAGCCATGGCACATCCGCAGCAATTTGATGATGACGATCCAGTTCTCGCCAGGCTGCGAAAGATCTGCATGGTCCTCCCGGGTGCCGACATGAAGATCTCACATGGTCGACCGTCGTTCTTCACCAAAAAGATCTTTGCCGGTTATGGAGCGGTGTTGAAGGGCGAACACCACACCGGCCAATACGACCAATCGCTGGTGTTCATGCCCGACCCCGAAGACGCCGAGGCCATCGCCCAAGACGATCGCTTCTTCACCCCGGCCTACTGGGGCCCCTACGGATGGATGGGGCTCGACCTATCCGCCAAACCCGATTGGACCGAGGTCGCCGAACTGGTCGAGAGCAGCTATCGGGCGACTGCTTCAAAGAAACTCATCGCCGAGCTCGACGCCCGGCGAGATTAGGGTGCTTGACCTTTTGGCCACCGCTCTGTCGGCGTTCGGTATCGTGTTCGTCGCCGAGTTGGGCGACAAGACACAGCTGCTTGCCGTGACCTTCGGTTCGCAATATTCCATCCGCCAGGTGATGATCGGTCTCACGTTGGGATATGGGACTGCGAGTCTCATCGCCGTCGCTGTTGGTGGCGTGCTCGGTGCGAGCCTCCCGCAACGCCCAATCGAGATTGCCGGTGGACTGATCTTCATCGTCTTCGGAGTTCTCGCGGTTCGTACCGACGACGACGATGACGACTCGACCGCTGTCGGCAGTGCACTGGTGCGGTCTTCGATCGTGGCGACGATCGGCCTCGCGATCTTTGTCGCAGAGATGGGCGACAAGACGCAGATTGCCACGGCGACGCTCGCTGCCCGCTCCAATCCGTTTGCGACGTGGATTGGCTCGACGGCTGGAGAAGTCGGGAGTGGAATGCTCGGCGTCCTCGCTGGCTCGTTGGCCGGCGACCGAATCCCACAGGTGGCGATGAGGTGGTTATCGTCATCCCTGTTTGTGTTGTTTGGTGTCGCCCTCCTGGTTGGCTGGCCATAACTTCAGCGCTCGAACGAATCGGTACCAGCAAACATGGGAGATTGAGATGGACCTGGACAATTGGCGATTTCGGCTTGCCCGGCATACATGGCGTCGCCACCCGGGCGTGCGCTCCGATGACGAACTGACGTTCGGCGAGCGGTCGGCAGATCGGCTGCGCAACGGCATGGGATCGTGGGCTTTCGTCTTTGGAGCGTTGTTGTTTCTGGCTGGATGGATGGTTGGAAACCGCAATGTTGGCTTCGACCCGTATCCGTTTATCTTGTTGAATCTGATCCTCTCGTGTCTCGCAGCCATGCAGGGAGCGATCTTGTTGATCGCCGCACGTCGATCGGATCAGATTTCAGCGGAGCTTGCCGATCATGACTACCGAACGAATCTGGATGCTGCGGCAATGATCTCGACGATCGAACGTTTAACGAGCGAGATCCACGGAAAGATCGTGAAATCTGAGTCCGAGGAGTGAGCGCTGGTCCAGACAAGCGGGCACCGATGGCAGCATTGTCGCTCGGGGCATTGGGAGTCGTCTTCGGTGACATCGGTACCAGCCCGTTGTATGCGTTTCGAGAATCGCTCGGCGGCGAACACGAACTGCTGGTCAACGAGGCGAACATCTTGGGTGTGTTGTCGTTGATGTTCTGGTCGCTGATCGTAGTCATCACGATCAAGTACTTGCTGATCGTGATGCGCGCCGACAACGACGGCGAGGGCGGAATCCTGGCGCTGGCCGCGTTGGTGCCCGGCAACGAGCCGAACCGGCGGAAGTTGATCTTGCTGGGACTATTTGGCACTGCGCTGCTCTATGGCGACGGGATGATCACACCGGCCATCTCGGTTCTCTCAGCGGTCGAGGGAGTCGAAGTCGCTGCGCCGTCGGTGCACAACTGGGTCGTCCCTGTCGTGGCGGTCATCCTGATCGGGTTGTTCTCGATCCAGCGCTTCGGCACGGAGGTCGTCGGACGGTTCTTCGGCCCCGTGATGTTCATTTGGTTCCTCGTGCTGTCGATTCTGGGCCTGGTTGAAATCGCGGGTGAGCCTTCGGTTATTCGTGCTCTCGACCCAAGCCGTGCTGTCGTCTTCTTCGCCGAGAATGGCGGTCGGGGTTTCTTGGTGTTGGGTTCGGTCTTTCTCGTCGTCACCGGCGGTGAGGCCTTGTATGCGGACATGGGACACTTCGGTCGACGGCCCATCCAGGCCGGGTGGTTCATTTTGGTACTTCCAGCGCTCGTCCTGAACTACATGGGTCAAGGGGCGCTGCTCTTGAACGAACCCGAGGCGATCGAGAATCCCTTTTTTCTGCTTGCTCCATCGTGGGCGCAATGGCCGCTGACAATTCTGGCGACCGGGGCAACGGTGATTGCGTCACAGGCCCTCATAACAGGGGCGTTCTCGCTGACCGTGCAGGCAATCAACCTTGGCTACCTGCCTCGTATGCGAACAATCCAGACATCAGCCGATCACCGCGGTCAAGTCTATGTGCCAGCGGTCAACTGGTTTTTGCTCGCAGCCTGTCTGGCTCTCGTGTTTGCATTCGGATCGTCCACGCGTCTGGCCGCCGCGTACGGCGTTGCAGTAACGCTGACAATGGTCATCACCACCATCCTGATCGCCTCGATCGCCAGGTATCGCTGGCAATGGTCAACGATGAAAACAGCTGCCGTGCTCGCACCGTTGTTCGTCGTCGATCTCGCGTTCGCGGGTGCCAACATCTTCAAAATTCCCGCAGGGGGATGGTTCCCGCTGGTCATCGGAGCTCTTGGCTTCGCCATCTTCACGACGTGGTGGAAGGGCCGCTATCTCGTGAACGAACGAGTCGAACACGACGGGCTTTCCGTCGACTCGTTCGTGACCGGTCTCGAGAAGCAGCCGCCGCATCGTCACGTCGGTACCGCCGTCTATCTTCACCGCACCCCGGGTCTGGTACCGCCGGCCTTGCTGGCAAACCTTCGTCACAATGACAGTCTCCATGACGACGTCGTCTTCGTGTCGGTGATCACCACCGATGCCCCACACGTGCTCCCAGCTCAGCGCGAGCGCGTCGTTCATCACAGACTTGGGTTTCACGAAGTCGAGATGCGTTATGGCTTCCGAGACCGTCCACGGCTTGCGACCGACCTCGAGGCGCTCGACATCGATGGCCTCAGCTTCAGCTCGGATTTCACCACCTACTTCCTCGGCAGGGAGCGAATCGAGGCCGGCTCGGTCCGCGGCATGTCGACATGGCGAGGTCGTCTCTTCTCGATCATGCATCGCAACGCCACCGACCCGGCGATTGCGTTCGAGCTTCCCGCTGACCGCACACTCGACATCGGCGTCCACCTCGATCGTCGATGATTGCCGCCAAACGGTTCTTCGTCGAGATGAGCACCTGAGTCTTTGGCTCGTCAGGGACTCGGGCTCCAAAGTTCTATGCGTGTGCCCTCGGGGTCATGGAGTTGGACGTAGTAACTGTCCCAGCGAGTTGCAATGTCGCTGACGGTCATGCCGAGGTCGACGAGCGCAGTGCGGCTGTTCGAGAGGTTGGAGACTTGCCAGCTCAGTGTGAGGCCGGCTCCCTCGCCGGGCGCGATGGTGGCTCGTGACGCATCGGCGATGCTGAGATGGGCATCGCCACACAGGTGAACTTCGATGAACCAATCGGTGGTGTACGTGGTCGCCAGGCCGAGGGAGTCGGTGTAGAACGACACCGTTTCGGTCCAGAGTGCGCAGTACAGGATGGTGTTCGTCCGGATGATGCTGAGGGGTGCGTTCATCGTTTGCCTTCCCGAGACGCCTGAGTATTCTCAGGCTATGCGACGAGCGACAACTCGATGACTGACGCAGACCTGGGTGGCGATCCGCCGTGCTGGGCTCATCTGTTCGATGATGATGAAGATGACGACAACCACGTGAAGCCGACTGTCGGGCTGTCGACTGCCATCACGGAGATGTTCGGCATCCGCCATCCGATTCTGCTCGCGCCGATGGGCGATTCTGCTGGAGGACGACTGGCTGCCGCAGTCTCGAACGCCGGAGCACTCGGGCTCATCGGCGGAGGCTACGCCGACCCGCATTGGCTCGAGGCCGAGATCAACAACGCCGCGGGAGCGTCGATCGGCATCGGCTTCATCACCTTCGCTCTCGACAAACGGCCCGACACCTTGACCGTGGCCCTCGACTCGAATCCCGTCGCGATCCAGCTCTCGTTCGGTGACCCACGCCCGTACGTCGACTCGATCCGCCAGAGCGGCGCCAGGTTGATCTGTCAGGTGCAAAGTCCAGACGAGCTCGCGCTCGCTCTTGAAGCCGGTGCCGATGTGATCATCGCCCAAGGGCAAGATGCAGGAGGCCACGGACGGCCTGACCGTGCCTTGATGGGACTGGTTCCCTCCGTCGTCGACGAGGTGGGCGATACACCCGTCGTCGCGGCCGGTGGAATTGCCGACGGACGCGGATTGGCGGCAGCGTTGATGCTCGGGGCAGCCGGTATTTCGCTCGGCACACGTCTTTTGGCATCGCGCGAGGCACTCACCACCGAAGCCGAGGCCGCACTACTCGTGTCGGGCCGGAGCCACGAGACCGTCCGAACTGAGGTGTTCGACACTATTCGAGGTCCTGGATGGCCAACAGGTTACGACGGCCGCGCCATTCGGAACCGCCTGGTCGACGAGTGGGATGCCGGTGCCGGCAAGCCGCGCCTCCACGCGATGTACGCCGAAGCGACGAGCGGGGACTACACGCTCAAGCCGGTGTGGGCAGGCGAGGGACTCGATCTCATCAGGAGCATCGAACCAGCCGCAACTATCATCGATGTGATCATCGCGGAGGCCGTCGAGCGCCTCGGTCAGGCGAGCGATCTGCTGGCCTGAGCAAGTGATCGGTCCATCACCAATCCACTACTGTGGCCAAGTGGACACGATGGAATTGCGATCGTTGATCTATCGACGCCTTGCCGATACCGGAACCGCGCCGAGCCGGCAGCAACTGCTCGAACGCGTTGGCGCCGACGTAGACAACCAGCTGAGGGCGCTTCACGACAGGCACATGATTGTGCTCGACGACCGCCCGCATCGGGTGGGCGAGGTTCGCATGGCGCTGCCGTTCGCGGCGGAACCGAGCGGTTTTCGGGTGACAGCCGACGTCGGATCGTGGTGGGCGAATTGTGCCTGGGATTCGCTGGCCATCGTGGCGGCGATCAATCGAGACGCTCGTATCGATTCGACGTGGAGCGACACTGGAGAAACGCTCACCTTGCAGGTCGTCGACGAGCAACTGACCGACACCGACGGATTCATCCATTTCGTGGTCCCGGCCCGTCAGTGGTGGGACGACATCGTGAGAACGTGAAGCACGATCACGTTCCTTCGGTCGAAGGATTCCGCACCCGAGTCTGGCGAGAGTGTTCCCCTCGCAGTCATGTGGACACTTTCCCAAGGCTGGTACGGCGATCGCTTGGCCGAACCCTTCACGCCCAAAACGATCACCGAACTACAGCAGCTCTTGAGCGACCTCGGGTTGACCAGCGACTTCTGGCAGATCGCCCCCTGATCGATCTCTGGGCCCCGGCACGTGATGGCTTTCGCACGAGATCTGGGTAGACGGCTGTTCTGTGAGATGATTTTTTCGTGAATGAGGTATGGCTGACCGTCCGTGTCTCGAATCGTCGCGAGCTCACCGTGTTGTTGGATGACACGCTGATCGTCGGTCGCGACTGTGACGGGTTGGTCGTCGCCGATTCGCGGGTGTCGCGACGTCATACCAGCTTCGAACCCATCGGCGATCGGGTCAGGGTGATCGACCTCAGTAGCTCGAACGGCACCATGGTCAATGGCGACCGAATCACCGAACCAACGCTCGTTGACGCCAACGATCACGTCACGATCGGCGATACACAAATCGTCGTGCGCTCATCGTCGGGCTCGACGGCAGCTACTCCCATCCAGACCGAGATCGTCGCCGCTCGCGACGACCGGATGAAGACGTCGATCGACCTGGTCGTCGATTCGATCGACGTCAGCACACTCAGCCCGCAGATCGTGGGGGTCGAGGACGAAGCAGGCACGCTGACCGTCGTGTTCAGCGACATCGAAGCGTCGACCGAACTGGCGCTCTCGATGGGGGACATGGCCTGGGTCGACGTACTCCGCACACACCATGAGCTGGTCGAAGCCCATGTAGGTGCCCATCGGGGTCGAATCGTCAAGAATCAGGGCGATGGCTACATGCTCTGTTTCCGCAGCGCACGGCAAGCGTTGCTCGCCTGTATCGGCATGCAACGCGACCTCGAACGATTGGCCACGTCGCCGTCGGAGCCGACGGTGCGAGTCCGTATGGGAGCGCACACGGGCGAAGTGGTCATGCAAGAAGACGGCGATCTGTTTGGGAAACACGTCATCGTCGCTGCGCGCGTCGGGGCGCTCGCCGATGGCGGCCAGATCTTGGTGTCCTCATTGGTCAAACAAATTGCGGAACCTCGCGGCGACCTATCGTTCGGGAACGGATTCGAAGCACAGTTGAAAGGTATCGAAGGCACCATGACGATCTTCGAAGTGGACTGGTCGGCATTTCACTGAGCGCCTGGAACTTTTTCCTTCTGCTCATGGCACTGCTAGCTTCGGGCCATGGATATTCGGCGGCATCTGTTCATTCTGTTGGCAGTCTTTGCACTTGTCGCAGTCAGCTGTGGAAGTGACGACAGTTCCGCTGACGAGTCGTCCACCGACAACGGCGAGAGCAGCGCGTTGCCCAACGCGTGCCCCGCCGATGGATGTCAGATCGACTTCAAGAACATCGAGGACTCAGGTGACGAGATCTCGGTGGAATGGGAACTCAACTTCTCGCCAGAGTTCGCTAACAACCACATCCACATCTATTGGGATCTCTACGAGCCGGGTCAGGTGAGCGGCGACGCGACCGATCGGGGCCTCGTGCAAGGCGAGTGGGTGCCGACCGATATGGCGCCGATTTATGTGACCGAGGGCGCCGTCTCGACGTCTGTCCGAGGTGATTCGACGACGCTGTGTGTTGTGGCCGCCGACCGAGATCACAACGTCATCGACGAAGCAGCAGAGGTATGTCGCGACGTCAGCGAATTCCTCTGATCGAGCCGTGACAGTTGCCGGAGGCTCCGAGCCAAAGCGCATCGGCCGGTATGAACTTCGCGCAATCTTGGGAATAGGTGGCTTTGCGACGGTCCACCGTGCCTACGACAGCGCCCTCGATGCCCACGTCGCAGCCAAGATCCTGCTCCCACAGTTTGCCGACAACGTCGACGTCCGCGCCAGATTTGTCCAAGAGGCAAAACTCCTGCGGCGCGTCGACTCGAGCAATGTGGTGAAGGTCCACGACATCGGAGAGCTCGACGACGGGCGACCGTATTTCGTGATGGAGCTCGCAGCGGGGGGCTCGCTCAGGGATCGCTTGAACGACGGTGTGGGACGAGAGTCGCTCACCCGCGTCGTGAGCGCCCTCGCCGATGGCCTGGGAGCGTTGCACGAGGCGGGTGTCGTGCACCGCGACATCAAACCCGACAACTTGTTGATCGCCGGGTCGGGCTCGGACGATCAGACGCAGATCCGGTCCTCGCTGCTCGCCGACGACGAACGAATCGTGATCAGCGATCTGGGGCTGGCAAAGGATCAGGATCGCACGTCGTTGGGGCCAACTATTGCTGGGGGGACACCATACTTTCGTTCCCCTGAACAGATGGAAATCGGCGCCATCATCACTCCAGCGACCGACATTTATGCGGCCACCGGGGTTGTGTGGAATCTACTGACCGGCTCGTACCCACCGGAAACCGCGGCGGTGGCAGCGCAGCTTCCGTCCTTGCCAGCCGCATGGCAGCCTCTCCTCGAGCGTGGGCTGCAGCGAGATCCGGCGCGCCGTCATGGTTCCATGGCGGACTGGGCCGACGAGGCCCGACGAGCACTCGCAGCGTCACCGGAGTTGGGATCGATCAGCGTCGCCGTCGGAGACGTGTCGAGCCTCTGCCCGTACAAAGGGATGGCAGCCTTCCAACCAGAAGACGCGGGGCTTTTCTTTGGGCGCGATGAACTCATCGACACGCTCATAGCTCGAATGCACGACCACCCGGTGTTGGTGATCGGTGGACCCTCGGGCTCGGGAAAGTCATCGCTTCTTCGAGCTGGCTTGATTCCCCGTCTCCAGAGAGGCGCCATCGCCGGCAGCCAGCAGTGGAACGTGGCCTTGTTCAATCCCGGAAGTGACGCGGTCGGCGAATTGATTCACCAATTGACGCGTCTGCGGCCCGAGTCGACAGAGCGATTGCGCCGCAGCGACCTTCCCCATGGCGGGCGGCGATTCCTCGATGACGGACCGGCCGCCTTCCTCGCCATCGATCAGTTCGAGGAATTGTTCACCCTCAACTCCCACCGAGCCGACCAAGAGTTGTTCTTGGACACCTTGGCTGCCATGACCGAATCTGTCCACAGCCGAATCCGGGTCGCTGTCGCGCTTCGGGCCGATTTCTACGGCACGTGTGCTGGTCACCCATGGCTGGCCGACCGAATCAACGAAGCCCAGGTTCTCGTCGGGCCACTGTCACGGTCAGAGTTGCGAGAAGCGATTGTTACGCCTGCGCAGCGAGCTGGTCTCCACGTCGAGGACGGGCTTGCCGACACCATTGTGAGCGATGTTGGACCCGGCGTGGGTGGGTTGCCTCTCGTCGGGCACGCGTTGATGGAGACGTGGCTTCGACGCCGCGGAAACCTCTTGACGATCGAGGGGTACCAGGCAGCCGGGACCGTGTCGGGCGCTATAGCCCAGCGGGCCGAACACGTCTGTGAACAACTGAGCGAGGCCGAACAGGAGACCGCCAGGCGGCTGTTGCTCCGGTTGACCAACCCGGGGGAGGGCACGCCCGACACGAGGCGTCGAGTTCCGCTCACCGACTTGCAGGCCGACCCCCAAATGGCCCAGGTCATCGACAAGCTCGCATCGGCCCGACTGCTGACCGTCGATGAGGGCAGCGCCGAGGTGGCGCACGAGGCTCTGCTGCAGTCCTGGCCACGATTGCGCCGGTGGATCGACGACGATCGTGAAAACCTCCGAACCCGTCGACGTATCGGGAGCGCAGCTGTCGAGTGGGCAGCCCAAGATCGCGTACCCGGGCTGCTTTACCGGGGCACACCGCTCGCCACTGCCCTGGAGTGGTACGACAACCATCGGGGTGACATCGACCCCGTTGCCATGGAGTTCCTCGACGCGTCGCGAATTGAACGAGACAAGGACGAAGAAGAACGTCGGATCGTCGAAGCCCGAGGTCGACGGAATCGACGACGAGCAGTGAGTGCGCTGGCGTTTCTGGCGGTGGCTGCCGTGGTTGCGTCGTTGGTGGCGTTCATTGCGCTTCGACGTTCGCAGATGAACGAGGAGGAGGCACAACTCCAACAGGTTCAAGCGCTCGCCGCTGCAGCGTCGGGGAATGTCAGCACGCAACCGTTGTTGGCGACTGCGCTCGCACTCGAAAGTATCGTGCGTTCCGATCCTTCGACGGCGGCAGCGCGAGACGCGTTGGTCGAGGCCCGGGCCGGCCTCGATGCGAACCGGTGGCTTCCCCAGCCATACGGAAACCCGTTGCCAGTCGGTGACGCCTTGTCTGTCGCTATTACCCGAAACGGTGACCGGTTCATCACCGGCGATCGCGTCGGCGATGTGGTGTTCTGGAACCGGGCCAGCAGGCTGGAAATCCACCGATTCGAGGGGTTGCACGACGGTGGCATCGAGGACTTCGACGTGTCACTCGATGGGCGGTGGTTGGTGAGTGTTGGGGGTAGTAGGGCGTACCTCTGGGACCTCGAGGTCGACGATCCGGTGCCGGAACTGTTCGTCGAGCTGGACGGAGGCGACGCGCAGATCTGGAATGTCGCATTCTCTCCCGATGCGAGCCTGGTGGCTATCTCCACCGAGGCAGATGGCGCTCCGGTCTTCGACCGTGCGACTGCAGAACTGGTTGGCGAACCGTTTCGCGAGGAACGCCTCGACCTCTTGAGTGTTGTTTTTCTCGACGCCCGCACACTCGCGATCGGCGATGGGCTCGGTGGCGTGTGGGTGGTCGATGTCGAATCTGGCGACACCGTACCACCCGGCCTCGACCGACCCATGGCCGTTGCTGGCTCCGAGAGCAACGATGTGTGGGAGTTGGTGCTGAATCCAGATCGATCTCTGCTTTTCACGGCGAGTGACGACGATACGACGAAAGCCTTCCGGGTAACAGAACGAACGCTCGACCCGATGACCGAGGCCACCGTCACCGAGCTGGCCGACCCTGCCGGTTTGGTTTTGTCTCGTCACGGCACCGAGTTGGTTGTCGGAGACTCCGATGGACGCATGTATCGAGTTGAGGCCGAGTCGGGTGAGCTCATTCCTGGCGGCGTGTCGATCTCGGCCCATACCGATCGAATCAGCGACGCGGCAGTGTCGGACAACGGCTGGCTGGTTTCGCTCGGCGACGATCAGCGCGTCCAAGTGTGGCGACTTGTCGACGGTGACGCGTTGCTCGGGGTGGTCGTGGCGGAGGTGGAACCGGCAACCGACATCTCGCTGTCGCCATCGGCGGGTCGGATAGCCATCGGCTCACTCGGGGCGACCGTTGTGCTGGAGACGGAGTCTGGTGACCGGATCGCCGAGTTGCCAGGAACTGCGTTGAGCGTTCAATTCGTCGGTGAGGATCGGCTGGTAACCGGATCCGAGGGTGGCCAGCTGGTGCTGTGGGAGATCAGCTCGGGTTCGATGATCGCAGAGGCGACCGCAACCGAGGGCGCAACGATACGAGCCCTCTCTGTTTCTCCTGATCAAGGCCGCGTGGCCACGGGTGCCGATGACGGCTCGGTCTCGCTCTGGTCGTCAACGACGCTGGTCCTCGAACGTCGACTCGACGGCCATGGTGCCGCCGCCTACGGCGTGGCGTTCATGCCTGACGGTAAGACGGTGGCGAGTGTCGGGTTCGATGGGCTTTTGCAACTGGCGCCTATCGATGGGGGAAACGCCCGCACGGTGCCGATCGATCAGGACGGCCCGCGCGCCCTGGCCGTTCACCCGGACGGTGAGTTCGTTGCGGTCGGTGGTGGACAAGAGCGGATCGATGTCATCGACCTCGATGGTGTGTGGCAGAGCGGAATGGCCACCCACCCCGGTGGTGTCTGGGATGTTGCGTTCACCCAGGACGGACTGTCCATCGTCGCAACTGGTCTCTCCGGAGATGTCCAGCTGTGGGACTGGGGGACCGGTGAACGGCTGGGCCCTGCATTCAACTTTCATCCGAGACCGTCAGGTATCACGACTGGTCCCACGGTCGCGGTTGGTCCCACCGGCACGGTCTGGTCAGCCGGCCCCGATGGCACCGTCCGAAAACTCGATGCCCTCGATGAAGCGGTCGGATGCCGGGTGTCCATGGGTGTCATGAACGATGCGATGCGCCAACAATTCCTGAATGGTGACGAACTCGAAAGTTGCTCGGATCGAGACACGTTTCAGTAGCCAGTCGAGGTAATCGCAGTCGCTGCGCCGCTGTGGGGGATCGGGCCTGTGGGAGAATGGTTTCTGGCCAGCTTTCTGCTCGGCCGGAG
>RCMY010001006.1_pt1 | contig 27257 bp, 23 predicted proteins | sample 2041341 | NCBI WGS metagenome assembly RCMY01 (sample SAMN09708234, study PRJNA481090) | Marine sediment metagenome, whole genome shotgun sequencing project.
TTGTAGACTAAAAAGAATGAGCCTGCGGTGGCTGAATTATCTCCTGTCCACACGCCTTTGCCGCGACCTTCTAAGCTGTCGTCTATCATGCCGTTACTAAATACCGAACCGTCGCTGCATATATACATCATAACCGGCTTACCGATGCGGGCTGCATATTCAAGCACCGCACCCATGCATTGACCGGCACGCTTGTCGCGCATTTCGCCGGTTGAACGGTTACCGGTATGATAATCATAGCCACCCATAGTTATAGTGCCGGCGCCTGCAAAGCCATTGAGTACGAGTTTCATTACTGAAGCTGTTTTTCTGAACTCACGGTCGCCGCTAAATTCTTCTTCAGAAAATATACCGCCTTGTCCGACTATTTCAGGGTCAAGACTTGGATCGAGCGTGCTAGGGTCGCCAAAACGGTCGGCAATATCCGCGCTTTTAACGTAGCCGCAGCGCACCAAATCTTTTAGTACTTCATCTTTGGTAATGCCGGTTGTTGACTTTGCCTAGCTTCATGTCACTAATGCGCTGAATTGACTCCATTACCGCAACTGAATCTTCTTGGCTTAATAAACCAATTAAATCACCGGTATCAACAAGACCTGTCACATCGCTAGGACGATCGACTTTTGTCGGGCGCTTTGCTGGGTCGATTAATCGTTGAGGCGCCATGCTATTGCCGCCAGAATCTGAATTACTAGAGCCAATAAGCGTTAATAAGGAGCCATCTGCGCCCGCTTTATTTATGCCATACATAGGGTTATGTGGGTTATTGCTGGTGTCGTTTTCGGAACGTGCGGGTATTACTGCGCCATTAACATTGGCACGATTAGTCACCTTTAGTTTTTCTTGAATACCGCGCAAAAAGGCACTGTCGGCATGAAACGCAAGGCCTAGTTCTTTGTTCACAAAGTCAGATAGATCGGCGTCAGGATTCGCAATAGAAGGCAACATGTCGCTGGGTAAGCCTTGGCGGCTATACCCTTGCGCGCTTAAAAAATCGAGTTGACCACCGCGTCCGCCCATGAGTACGTTAGAGCCTGCAATGTTTGCCCCTCCCGCTAAGTCAAACACAATAAAGGGTATTTTTCCGGCGCCTTGTGTAGCAATGCCGCAGCCTTGTTTAAGGGCTTCAAGGTCGGGTGATAACCCTGCCTTTGCTTTGCCAGAATTAGCCAATAGGCTAAGTGCTGACAAACCTAATACGGCGCTAGCACCCGCGCGAAAGCCTTGTGCAATAAAATCGCGCCGTGTAATAGGTTTCGCATGATGATTATGCTGTAAAGGGGCGTCAATAGGGTGGCCATGCTTCAAAGCATGACTTTCGCTGCTATGGGTGGTGCCTGAAACAGCAGGCTTATTGGCAAAACTAAAGATGGTTTTTTTCATCATATACTCCTACTGCTTTATTGCACAATGACTACTGCGCTGCCAAGTACAGCAGCACAACTGGCTTTTGCAAGTGTTTTAACGGTGTCAGGGATGCAACTGTTGTTGTTTTTGCACTGCGTTAAACGTTCAAGTAATTCGCTTAACTCTTGCGTAACCTCAGTCGATGTTGGTTGCTGCGCATCTCCTGCATTTAACATGTGCTTAGTTATTGGAATAGTGAAGGCGTCAATAAACGCGGCATCTAAACCTGCATTAAGATCGTAAGTAAAATCCACATTTGGGAAAAACTCAGCGCGTAGGCTAGGATCTTCAACCAAGGTATCGCAATAGCGAATCGCCAGTTGCGTTACCGCCATTTGATTCGATGTTAAAAAGCTATCAATGGCGGTTATGCTAGGCAATTGCTGCCGTAAAGTATTATAACTAGAGAACACCTCTAAATGGTTGCTGGCAACGCCTGTTAACGCCGCCATACTGGCATTTATTTCTGCAAAATCACGCACGCCTATTTGCGACTGAGCGGGTAAATCGACGGGATCGGCAACGCTAGGAATAGCGCTTGCTTCTCGAACCGATTGCAAGCCTCCTATATTGTCAAAGGTCAAGAAAAACTCGTCCAGCTCTGGTCCTTTTTGCACAGGAATAATGGTGCCTTGTCGCGAAACCTTATAGCCTAAATTCTTAGCCGCTTGCGCGCCATTCACACTGGCCTGTAAAGTGGCAAACACTTGTCCTGTTCTTTCTTCACGGCCATTCACGCCAATGCGTATGCCCGCTAAATCGATGCCATCTAAGTTGGTATTAGCACTTAAACCCACCACAAAGGGCTCGCTAAACAAATAGCTATAAGTGTCAAATTGGCTGACTTCAAAGCCCACATAAGCCTGTGCGACATCGACCAAATCGCCAATGCCAAATAGTAAATAGAATTTTTGTCCAATACCGGCGTCAAAATTACTTATAATTTGCTCAGGCGTTAATGCTCGGTTGTGTATTGCGACCATGCGAATAGTGCCCTGGAAGTTAAAGTGACCACTTACTTCGCTACCCAAAACAAGCGCGAAGCTGTCATCCCACTCATTCAATAAACCAGCATCGATAGCATCATCAACGCTCGTATCTTGGCCGTTTACGAATATCCGGCGGCCGCCATTCGCAGTATAGTTTACCACTACGTGTTGCAAGGCTGTTTGCAGTACTTCATCGGCGTCCACGGTGCTTAACGACGGTTCGCCGTTGGCATTGGTGTTGTTATTGCGCACTAAAAAATCATAGTTATATAGGCTTTGCCCCAACATAAAGTTTCGGGTTTCGTCACCACCAGAATAGCTAACAATGCGTGCAGGGCCTTCTTGCGTAACATTGGCGGGTGCTACCCAAGTTTCGACAGAAAATTCGCCTGTGTTAACAATATTGTTATACAGCTTTTTACTATTAGCAGTCGTGCCTTGCGCCTTACCGCCGCTTAACTTAAGGCCCCAACCGCCTACCCAGTTATACTTGCCCGACAAGGTCAAATTGAGCGCAGGTGCAACGCCACTGGTATCAAAGGCCTGATTACCAGAGCCGGTTTTAAATTCCCATTTGGCAATGAGATTAGATTCAAAACGACCGCCACCACTTGCCAGCGTACCATCAAATAAGCCTACAGCATTTGAAGCGATTATATTGGCGTTTAACTCGGTAACTTCTACTCCATCGGCCATTGCTTGAATGGCGTTTTGAATTACCAAGGCATCACTCACGCAACTGTCGGTCCAGCAGTTATGAAACTCATCACGTAAACGCACCACCATGCGGCTATTGGCGGGTATATCTAAATTGAGTTTTGAAATTGACGCTAAATAAGCGGTATTAATATCGGCTGACGCAATATAGGGGGAAATAGGCACAGCAGCAGACGCTTGATGACATTCGCTGCAGTGCGCCGTTAATAAAGGGTGTATGTTCTGAGTAAATAAACTAGGTGAAGCTGGAAAATTTTTATTGGCCCCCACTGCTTTTACGGGCGGCGCTTCAAGTACAATCTCATTAGCAGTTTCATTAACGCTTAACCACCCGCCAAGCCAAGTTTGCATAATGTCGGTGCAGGCTGTGGTGCTGCTTAGCCAGCAATTATGACCACCAGTTACCTTGCTAATGAGTAGCGAGTCTTTTGGGCTAGTCGGGTTAATAAGGGTATTGGTGATGCGATAAGCTTCGTTAATATCGTCATAACGAGCGAATGCTGGCGATTGTTGTTCTTGTACATGACAGCCGCCGCATTTGTCGGATGTTGAAATATTATCCCACACCTTTAATTTGAAGTTTTGTACATCGTCGGTGGCGGGCGGCGGTCCTGTGTAATTGACTGGTGGTGAAGTAGTAGATGGGGGCGTGGGCATTTCTTGTACCTTGGTTTCACTGCCACCACACGCCATTAAAAGACTAAAGCAAAAGGCTGAAATAACAATTCTTAGATAAAGATGAGTATGCACAGTCACTCTCCTTTGCAATATGCTGCGCTATTTGCGAACACATCTTTTATGCGATAACTATTGTTAACAAATGAAAGTGTCATATTGGCAATAGCATTGCGATCATCTGCATCTTGGGGTTTGCGCAAACAAACATTTTCAAACACTTTTGTGACTTGGCAAGTGGCAAAGGTTTGGCTGTTGGCCAGTTCTTCGCCCATGGATTTAGCACCACTGCCAAACCCACTAAGCTGCTGTGACCAACCCAGCGTGCTGTTTTGACCCTCGCGCCAATAGTTATCCCAACGGTCATCTTCAATCACAAAGCCTAATGGAAAATTATTGCCATTTATTTGGTGCTTTTCGGTCACGCGTGAACCCGTTGCAGGGTCGCTCATGCCTTGGCTGTTATAAATCAAATGACCGTTTACGCCTTCTGGATCGGTTTGCACATCGTATTCATAATTATAATAAGCATAGGCTTGTGAAAGTGGATCCATACCGGTGTGACAACCTGAGCACGAGTTTAAAAAAATGCGGCTGTCGCCACCCGGGCTGCGGCTCACATCTTGGCGTATACGATCAGGCGGTAAACTGGTGTCTTTTAAAGGTTCAAGATCGCTACACATATGATTCATTAAGGTAAACCTAAACATGGCGCGATTAGTGCCATCTTTAAAGAAAGATTTAGCGGCACCGCGCGTGGTAATAACACCCGCAGTTGCCTCGCTAGGAATGCCGGTTACGGCCGACTGTGTAGTGGCTTGCAATGCGCTTGATAAATCGATACCCAAGGCTTCTAGTCTTTCATAGTGATTATTATTGCTGACGGAATAAGGGGGTACATCAGCATTGTTATTGGCGAGATATAAAATATCGCCCGACAATACTTGGCGAAAATCAATGTCATCTCTTACCATGCCAATAACCGTGGCGGTGTAATCATTAAGTGGTGCAAAAATATCGGCTTGTTCATTGGTCCAAGGCGTAACCCAATTTTTAACGGTGACGTTATAAAAGCTAGGAGATTGCAAGGCAATTTGCGCGGCAGCTTTGTCATCGCCTTGCTCTATAAGCGCAGCCATTTGTTGTAAGGTTTCTGCGCTGGGCGGAACTCCAGCTATACGGTCGTGCATGCGCTTGGCCTGACTAACACTGCCCGCCATTACCGGTGATGTCAACATGAGTGCAGTCATTATACTGGCGGCTAAGGTTCTAAATTTATTAATACCTGTTGGCGCCTGAATCAAATTCAGAGACCTTGTATTAAATATAGTGCTGGTTCGTCGCAAACACGTCATATGCTTCTCCCATTAGCCTGTTTTTATACAGCAGCAAACAAGCTACTTGGTTATGTGGCTAGCTCAAATAGTGTAAAAGTACATAACCTTCTTCATCATTAGCTATGTGCGGTGCCATTTAGTTTATTTAGCGAGTCAAGCTGTGAATGCACTGAAGTAAGTTTGGACTCTGCTCTACTCTTTATCTGCATATCCCGATTTTTCTGATGGCTTGATTAATACCGCGCAATATTTTTGCGCTTTATTGCGCTTTATTGCGCTTTTTGCGGTGTTTTTGCTGAGTTCGCACAATGTTCGCTGCTATACAACATTCGTGCCGCAACACTTAAGTCTCTATATTTCATGGACTAATTTTGAAGCTCGCAGATTAGTGAAGAGTTCAAGAAATGAATTTGTGTCTCCCTTTCGGAACACGGGTATATTCAAAGGATTTGAGGACTATGTCTAATTCATCATAAATAACCATATAAAACATGAGCTTAAATGACGCGTAAACTGTCACAAACAAAGAAGTTAGCAATAACAGTCGTCAAGCTAAAAAATGATAATTAGATGAAATATGCATTAAAATGGTTAAAAATAGGTCTAATAGTTATTAAAAAGAGCAAGCAAATACACTTTTGTATATAAAATTATACCTATAGATAAACATGAGAATTGTCCTTGACCCGATGAAGCGTATGCTCGTAACGAGTGACAATTGTGTGATTGAACATATAGCGAAAAATTCTCGTCGGTGTTTAGAGACACTATCACAAGAAGATCAGCAACAGTATGCTATTGCGAAATAGGTGCGGTATTTGCAACAAGCGTCTACTACGATTCTTTGAGCGATTCAAAGTCCTAATAACTGACGTTTTGGTAGCTATGAAAACACACTACACATTCTCGCAAGTAGATCATTTAACACGGAAGTTTTACTCGTATGTTAATTGGGGAGTATCATGAATTTACTAGGTAAAACGAGAGTTTATGTCGGTTTTTCTCAAATTTATTTGGAAGATATGTGGGAGCGTAAATTAGAAGAATGCACGCACAGCATACGCCATATATTGCCAGTGAATAACGCTAGACAACTCACCATTCTTATCAGTATTTGCTTGTTAGTATCTGCACTTGCCGCTTGCGGTGGCTCAATAGAACCCAGTAGCGATCAGGCACCTGACCCTGTGGTGGTTGACGTGCCTATTGCCTATATTAAACGCGATCTTACCATTGCTGAAAGTACCGGTGAACGGCCTCTTAACCAACCCGCGTCATTTATGCCCGGTGCGGTACTAATGATAAAAGCGCGGGCTAATACCTCGGCCACAGAGGTCGATATTACGAGCAATATATTTGCCGAATTAGTGGGCGATAACGGCAATCCATTGCCATATGACATTAAAGATTTAGACAGTGACTACACCGGCACTAAACTCATATTTACGATGCGCTCGCCAGAAACCGTCAATATGTTAGTCACGCCTACATGGAATATTTGGGAATACGATACCCAAACCAAAACCTTGCGCCGCTTAATCATCTCAAACATTAACGCAGAAGCGGGTGAAGATACCGGCCCTACTTATTTAGCAGATGGCCGTATTGTATTTAGTTCAACCCGTCAGCGTAGCAACCAAGCGCGGCTGCTTGATGAAGGCAAGCCGCAATATGCAGGGCTTGAAGAAAGCCGCAATGTTGCCGCTTCGGTGCTGCATATTATGAATGCTGATGGCTCTGACATAAAGCAAATATCCTTTAATCAAAGTCACGACTTTGACCCAGTAGTATTGCCTAATGGAAAAATATTATTTAGCCGCTGGGACCAAGCCGCAGGCAATAAAGGCATTCATTTATATCAAATAAACGCCGACGGTAGCGACCTTGAAATACGCTACGGCAGGCACAGCCACCAAAGCGTTGAAGGACTTGCTGATATTCAATTTGCTGCAACAACCATAACGCCCGACAGCCGCGTATTAGCACCGGTGAATAGTTTTGGCGCGCCCCGTTTAAATACAGATTTTTATGCCATAGATACCGATAATTACATAGACAACCAAACGCCTATTGCAAGTATGCCCAGTTTAGCTGGGCGTGCTCAGCAAAGTGCATTGTTTAACAACATTGATGTTATCAATGAGATATCACCAGGCGGGTATATTACGGCGCTATACCCTTTATGGGATGGCAGTGGCAGAGTGTTATTTAGTTGGAATCAGTGCCGCCTATTAGTGCCTTTGCCAGTAGGCGCAAACCCAGAAACGCCGCGCACAATAGCGGCCTGTAATGAAGACAATATTGCCGACAACACATATACACGGGCAGCTAATTTGTATGGTTTATGGATGTATAGACCTGCCGCTGATGACGCACAGGCAACGCAGTTACCCTTAAATGTAGCAAGTGAAACCTCCGTCATTACTGAAATTGTGGCCTTAGAATCGCGTCCATATCCAAACAACCCTAGCTCTACGGTTGATACCCAACAAACACAACTAATTGATAATAAATACGGCGTACTGCATATACGTAGTGTGTACGATTTTGATGGCCAAGATACGAGCCCACAGGGTGTTGTGAACATGGCAAACCCATTGGCTGTAGCGGTCAATGACAGACCCGCTAGATTTTTACGCGTGGTAAAAAGTGTCTCTATTCCAGACCAAGACACCCTTAACTTTAACAATGCGGTATTTGGTCGCTCGAGTGCGCAGCTATTTAGAGAAATAATAGGCTACACGCCAATTCAACCCGACGGCTCGGTTAAAGTGACCGTTCCTGCGGGTGTTCCTTTTACAATCTCCATTGTGGATATAAATGGAAAGAGAATTTCACAAAGGCATAATAATTGGTTGCAACTTGTTGCCGGTGAGCAAAAGAATTGTATTGGCTGCCATCAGTCTAATAGCACCGCGCCGCATGGTCGATTAGATGCTCAGCCAAATTCGATTAATCAAGGTGCTATGAGCACTGGCGTGCCTTTTCCAAATACCAACCCTGAGCTATTTGCCGACAATGGTGAAACCATGGCGCAAACCTATGCCCGTATAAAAGGCGTACCCGCCCTAAGCGCTAATATTGAGTTTGTAGACGTATGGGCCGACCAAAACACACAAACACCTGCGGCTGAATTTAGCTACCGCTATCAAGATTTAAACACACCGCTACCAATCACCCAAAGTTGTGCGCAAAATTGGACCGCATTGTGCCGGAGTGTTATTAATTATCCAGATAACATTGCACCTTTGTGGAATGTGTCACGCCAACTATTCGACGATGAACTTAACCTTGTAGCTGACAACACTTGTGTGGCTTGTCATAGTTCGGCCGACGAAAATGGTAATGTTCGAGTACCGTTAGCCCACTTAGATTTAAGTAATGAGCTTGCAGGCAACACGCAAATGCTGATAAGTTATCGGGAGCTAATGTTCAACGATAACCAGCAAGAGTTGATAGAAGGTGCACTGTTAGATAAATTAGTCCCTGTACTAAACGCTAATGGTGACATAGTATATTTGCTAGACAATGAAAATGAACGTGTGCTTGATGCCGAAGGCAAGCCTATTCCTATTACTGAAACCGTCGGCGTAGGCGCAAGCATGAGTCCAAATGGCGCGCGCAACAGTCGTTTTTTTACGCAGTTTGAAGGCGAAGGGACACATGTAAGTATGCTAAGTAAAGCCGAGTTAAGACTCATTGCCGAATGGCTCGATATTGGCGGCCAGTATTACAATAACCCCTTTGATGTGCCACAGGATTAAACATGCTCAACAAGTTCTATTTAGGTTTGCTTTTAGTCGTGGCCACTTGCTGCTTTATGAGTGGCAAAGTGCAAGCCGACGAAGTTGACTTAAAAGTAACGAGCGCTTTTATTAATGTGCATTCAGGTCCAGCTTCAGAGTTTCCTATTTTTCATGTGCTGTCACAAGGTGAACTCTTTACCCTACTTAAAGAGCGAACCGGTTGGTATAAGGTCAAAACGCGGCGTAATGTTGAGGGTTGGATAAAAGCCGATAGTTTAGCGGGAACAGAGTTAATTGACGGTACTAAAATTAGCATTAGTTCGGGTAGTTTTGAAGACTATCTAGAGCGTGATTGGGAATTTACCACACAAGCCGGAATTATCGATAACGTCACCGCTATGTCGGTAGGGGGCAGTTGGGTGTGGACAAAAAATTTAGCCCTTGAAGCGACATACTCGCAAGCACTAGGCAGCTTTGCCGACAATAAAATATGGTCACTTAGAATGCGCCAAACCTTTTTCCCGCAGTGGCGCTTAAGTCCTTATTTGGCGCTTGGCACCGGTGAAATTAGAACGAAACCACGTTCAAACTTAGTGCAAAGCGGCGATGAAGTGCGCAAAAGCAATCACTACGAAGTAGGTATTGGCGCCGAATATTATGTAGCTTCACGGGTGGTAGTAAGGGCTGAATATCGCGGCTTACTGGCACTTACCGACCGTGACGAACAAGAACGCCTAGATCAGTGGATGTTAGGCGTAAGTGTATTTTTTTAACAAGGGTAAACCATGCTAAGCCATCGTATTTTTAGCCACAACACTTTATTTTCGCTGTTATCAAGCGCCTTACTAACTTGCTTTTTACTGCCGCAAAGCGCATTAGCGAATCCACTGGCGACACAAGCTTTAAACGCGCAGGAAAGCACTCAAGTGGTGATTGATCCAAACATTGAACGGCGTGAAATAGAAGAGTTTGATATTGATTCCGAGAATATCGAAATTGGTATTTATGGCGGAGTGATTGCCATTGAAGACTTTTCTTCAAGCGCAGTATTGGGTTTAAGACTGGCTTACCATATAAATGAAAATGTCTTTTTAGAAGCTAACTACGCACAAGCAACAGCGGGCGAAACGAGCTTTGAAATTTTATCTGGCGGCTTGTCGTTTTTAACCGCAGATCAACGCGATTACACCTATTATGATTTATCCCTTGCCTACAACCTAAATGGTGAAGCCTTTTTTACTGATAATTATGTGGTTAATACCGACTTTTTTCTCATTTTAGGTGCTGGCACAACGAAATTTGGTGGCGAAGAACGCTTTACCGTGAATGCTGGCGCAGGTTACCGAATACTTGTTACAGATTATCTATCGGTACGATTTGATGTACGTGATTATGTGTTTAATAGCGATATCATTGGCCCTGAAAAAAGTGTCCACAATTTAACCGTGACACTTTCAACCAGCTTCTTCTTTTAATTACGGAGTAATGAGCCATATGTTAATCGCGCAGTTTAATTTCATATGCAAGGCAAGCAAAATAATCTCAATCATGGCGCTGGTGTTAAGCGCCGTCTTTGCGGCAAGCCAAGTACAGGCCGAACAACAGGCCCCCGACTTTACCTTAAAAAGTAAAGACAGCGGCAATATTCGCTTATCAGAGCAGCGCGGCAATATTGTTTTGGTCAATTTTTGGGCATCGTGGTGTGGTCCGTGCCGCGACGAACTGCCTGAAATGGAAGCATTATACCAAGAATATCAAGACATGGGCTTTGAGATTTTAGCGGTCAACGTAGATGACGATGAAAGCAAAGCCGACGTGTTGTTAAGCGATATTGAAGTCAGCTTTCCCGTGTTATTCGACTCTGCCGGTGATGTCAGTAAGTTATATGACGTAAACGCAATGCCAACCACCGTGATGATAGACCGTGACGGTAATCAGCGCTTAATTCACCTAGGCTATCGCGCGGGAGACGAAAAGAAATACGAAAAAGCGATTAAAATTTTAATGCGGGAGTAGACAGTATGAAAGCCTGTGCAAAACGAATACGACACATTGCGGTAACTGTAAGCGCACTGGCGCTTGGTGGCTGCGGCGCGACTTTTACAGAAACTAGCGAAGCTATCTCTAACTGGAAGCTTGAACCTTGGGTAAAACCTTTCGAGCGCAGTAATTTGGCAGACCCTATCATGAGCATTAACCGCAATCCGGTGGCACTTGCATATACCAAGCATGTTTCTGAATCTAGAGAAGGTGCGCGCGGCGCAGATGGCGGCGCAGGCGGTGGCTGTGGATGTAACTAACTTAATATGAATGTCATGGAAGGGTGTATTATGCGCTTGCCTAGGTTTATCAATTTAACCTTAATGAGCTTTTGTAGCTTAATCATGATAGCGAATGCTAACGCAAGCGTGCTGCCTGAAGACCGTTCAGACATTATGTATAAATCGTATAGCGGTGATGGCGTAACGATAGATGGCCCATCGGTACTGCTGCGCAAGCAAATTGGAAACCACGTATCGGTATCGGCTAACTATTATGTTGATACCGTGTCGGGCGCTTCTATAGATGTGCGCGCAACGGCCTCGGAATATAAAGAAGAAAGGACTGAGACAACCTTGGGTAGCGATTTTTTACTTGAAAAATCGTTACTTAGTCTAAGCTTTACCAACAGCAGTGAAAATGACTTTGAGGCTAATTCAGTCTATGTGGGCGTAAGCCAGTCGTTCTTTGGTGATTTAACCACCCTTTCTATGAGCTATTCAAAGGGCTGGGATGAAGTGGGCAAACGGGGTGACGAGCGCTTTTTTGAAGAAGCTGACCGCCAGAAATTTGGTTTTGGGGTGTCGCAAATTGTGACTAAAAGTTTGATAGTAGGCTTTAATGCTGAGCATGTATCAGACGAAGGCTACCTTAATAATCCTTACCGCAGCATTCGTTACGCCGACCCTAGTAGCGAACGCGGGTTCAGTTTTACCACTGAATTGTATCCCAATACGCGTTCATCTAATGCTTACTCAATAAATGCAAACTATTACTTACCGTATCGCGCCGCCCTATATGCCGATGGCCGTATTTATAACGATTCATGGGGCATAGATGCTCGCAATTTACGCATTGGCTATTTGCAAGCCTATAAAAGTGTTATATTTGACGTCTTTGTGCGCTACTACAGCCAAGAAAACGCTGATTTCTACAGTGATTTGTTTGCACGAGCCAATCAATTTAATTTTATGGCGCGAGACAAAGAAATGAGTGCTTATTCGGGTATAACGGCCGGTATCAAGGTGTCGTACGAATGGCTTTTCTCACAAAGCGCAATGATAAAAAAAAGCAGTGTCAATGTGGAGTTTGACTATTTGAAATTTGATTACGACAACTTTCGTGACGTTACCGCAGACGGTCCCGTTGGCCAAGAGCCATTGTTTGGATTCAGCGCTAACGCGTTAAAACTATACGCCTCTATTTGGTATTAAAATATGTTAACTATGTTTACCGCTGGTATTGAAAAACCGTTTCTTATTCTAAAAAGTGGTGGACGAGCATTGTTTGCCTTGCGGTTGCCTGTGCGAGCATTCAGCGCATTTTTCGTCTACGCTTTTATAAGCGCATTATTACTTACAAACGCACATGCACAAAGCCTTACTGAGCAGTTAGAGCAGGGCCTTGATTTACAGCCCCGCCCGCCAAGGGCCGAACAAGATATTAATGCAGCTACAAAAAAACAGCAATCTATGCAGTCGCTAGATGCTTTGCTTACGCAAGATAGTGTAAATCCCGATGCGCTTAACATTGACAGTCAACAAAATTTGGCAGATCAAATTGAAACGCTAAAGCAAACTATGGTGAACTTAAACCGTGACCTATTCATTTTGGAAGAAGACCTGTTGTTTCCATCTTCAACCCAAGTTGCGGTTTATTTGTCGATGGATGTAGGTGAATATTTTGCACTCGATGCGGTAGAAATAAGAATAGATGGCGAAGTAAAAACGTATTATTTATACACCGAACGCCAAGTGAACGCCTTATTTCGCGGTGGTGTGCAACGACTTTATGTTGATAATGTGAATCAAGGTGAGCATGAATTAACCGCATATTTTGTAGGAATAGGTCCCGAACACAGAGACTACAAGCGCGCGGTGAGTATTGTGTTTACTAAAGAAGAAGACCCCGTAGCGATTGAACTTAGTGTGATTGATTCAAGCAATAAACAACAACCTATTTTTGAAGCAAAAACACTGTAACTACTTTTGGCCAGAATTTAAGAAAAGATTTACTTATTACTATGCATAGCGGCACTCACAGCTTAATTTTTTATTCGCTTAAATTGGCGCTTACGCGCTTGCGTTCAATAAAACTAAAGCGTATTTCTGCATTGAGTCTGTTGGCGTTCCAAGTGTGCATAGGCGCGTTTGTGTCAACTGTAGCTGTGGTCCCACCCTCACAGGCGCAAAGTATTTTTTCGTGGTTTAGCAGCAATGACAACGTCAATAAACCGCAAGACTTACTGAGCAAAGATAGTTTACAAACAGCGGCTGAAATTGATGAAACGCCTAAACAAGTAGCGGCCTTTGGTGAGCTTGTGTATCAGTATTTCCAAGAGGACTACCAACAAGTATTGTTATTAATTGAGGTTGGCAGCACTCAACATGGCTTTAGTCTTTTATCAAAAGACGACACCGACCGCTTACGATTAATGCAAGGCGCGGCGCAGTTACACTTAGGGCTATATCAGCAAAGCCAAGCTAATTTTAGCCAATTATTAAGCGAAACCACATCGCCATATGTACAAGCGAATACTTGGTTTTTTATGGCCAAAGCAGGCTTCCAAAATAAACAAACCGACATTGTTGAAACAGCTTATTTGGCTTTACAAAAAAACGCTTTACGTGAGCACTTAGCAGTATCCCAGTACAACGAATTACTCTACTTAAGCGCATACGTGCGCATGCAGGTTGGTCAACAGTGGCAAACATTGCACAACTCTATTCCTAACGAAAGTATTTATAAGGCATATTTGTTAGCCAACTATGCGACCATTTTATATAACCAAGCCAACTACGCCCAGGCCACGGAGTTTTTTATCCAAGCTAAGCAAGCCTTGTTGGCGGTTCAGAATCGAAAACGCGTTGCGCGCAGCTTTACAAATAGTGTGTTTGAGTCAATTACTTGGTTTATTCGACCTTGGCGCTGGTTTGATAATAACGCGATAAGTGAACAAAGCGTGAATGAGCGTCAGGCCAAATACAATATTGAAGAGCAAGACGCCTTATTTGATCGAATAAACATTGGTCTAGGCCAAAGCCTGTTGCAACAAAACGATCTTGAAAATGCGATTGCTGTTATTCAAAACATTGCCGATGGCGGCGCCGATTCGCAGCAAGCGTTACTCACCTATGGCTGGGCCAATGCCAAACAAAATCGCTGGCAAACGGCCATGTCGGCGTGGCAGTATTTGCAACAAAATAGTGTCGGCTTGTACGCTTTGCAAGCGAGTTATGGTCTTGCCTACGCTTTTGCCCAGCAAGATAATTTAGGCCAAGCTTTTTATGCCTTGCAAAGCACCGCTAAGCAAATAGATGATAATTTATTGGCGTTAAATGTGTTTGCCAAAAGTGTACAACAAGACAATTTCTTTAATCTTTATCATAATCAGTGGCCAGATGACTTAAGTGATCTTAAGCTGGGTTTCTTTGCGCCCACACAAGACTTTGACGCAACATTTTTGTTGTCGATGCGGCAACAAGCCTTAGCCATTTTGAAAGATATTAACACCAAACAGTCGCGAGTTGCACAACTTGACACCATGTTGCAAGAGCGTGAACAAACTCATCGAGGCCGCAGCGCTAATATGACCTTACGCACGGCACAAGTCACACTTCAACGAGCACAGCAGTACATTGACGATACGCATAAGCTCATTTCACAAGCCGACACTTTTGATGAACAATTAGCCTTAAGCAAAAAAATGAGCACTGCTGATACAAGCGAGCATTTTACGCGGCTTAGTAGCGCGCAAACAAGACATGCTCGACTAGTTGCTGACAGTACTTCCGCGCGACCACTCAAAGCAAGCTATGCCAAGCGTTTAGCATTAATTGAGGGGATCTTAACGTGGCAATTGATGGATGACTTTGTTGTGCGAAAATGGCAGCATGAAAAGTTGCTTATTGACGCACAAACAGCATTAACAGCTGCTCAAAATCAATATGCGCACCTGCAGTCAAGTGCTCAGAAACAAGATCCTTATTTAAGCCAGCGCACTGAGTTTACATTGCTCAATGATGCCTTTGTGCAGCAAACGCAAGCCGCTAAAAACGTGTATGATAACGCGACCAATGCCCTAACATCGCAGCTTTTGCATTTAATTAATACCCGCAAAATTCAGCTTCAAGAACAAGGGGTCAATACGCGTTTATCAATGTTGCGCATCCAAGATTTACAGCAACAGGGAGTTCGCTAATATGATTTTTCGCTTGCCTGTTGTTATTCATCTTGCGTTAAGCTCCTCTAAGACTAAGTTTAATTTGAAAGCTAGCTTGCTAGTTTGTGCTACGCTGCTGGTTAGTGCTTGCTTTAGTTTGCAAAATTTAAATCCATTTAACGATAAAAAAGATGAAGCAAACACTAACTCTGCACTTAATGAGGGGCAATCAGCCAAGCGCGAAATGTTAATTGCAGGCAAAAGCACTCGCCCCAGTTTACAAAGTTTAGATTTGCAGCCGGTACTGTTTGAGGAAGTTCCTGTTCCTACGCTTAGTTTGGCGCAAAAGCTTGAGCAGTACGAAGCGCTTATGCCTTTGGTTAACGATCCTATCCAAAAGCAGCAGGTTGCGTTTCGTTTGGCCGACATAAAAATGTTAATAGCCGAACAGGCGCAGCAGGAAGGAACTGATCTTGCGCCCATTCAAACCGCTTATGCAGATGCGATATCAGATTATCAAAAAGTACTGTACGAGAACAGTATTGTGGCACCCACGCCTGGACTTGCCCTAAGCAGCGAGCAACAAGCGCTCAATCGCAAGCAAATGGATGCAATGTATCAGTTAGCGCGAGCCCTTGATTTATCAGCAAAGCCCTTACAGAGTGTAGAGGCGGCAAAGCAGTTTTTAGCCACGTTTACGGCAGACAAATTTGATATTACGCCCTATCATTTAGAGCTTTATTTTAGAATTGGTGAATATTATTTTAATCGTCAGCAGTACGCCTTAGCCGTTAATTATTACCGTCAAGTTATTGAATTTGGCAGTGCTAGTTCACAAAGCAAAACTAATTTTTACGCAATATCGGCTTATATGTTGGGTTGGAGTCATTTTAAATTAGACAATTATAGCGACGCAATGCAGGCCTTTGCGACTATGTTAGATGCAAGTTTAGAAGCCAATTCACACATTAGCGCAAGCGACTTAGCGCAAAATGGCATAGATGACTTGGGTATGCCTAAAGGCGAATTACGCTTAGTTAAAGACAGTATTCGCATAATGGCACTCACTTTCTCATACCAAGGCGATGGCGACGCTATTCATGCTTTTTTTGAGAATTTTGGTCATCGCGACTACGAACAATTAATCTTTGATGAGCTTGCCCAACAACATTTAGATAACGACAGATTTCAAGACAGCGCTAATGTATTGGTGGCTTTTGCTAATGCGTATCCCCTACATCCGCGTGCGATTGAGTTCTACATTCGGCATATTGACGCCTTCGTATTAGGTGATTTTCCTGAACGGGTACTTACGGCAAAAGAAAATTTTGTGAATACCTATTCTTTAGGCAATGGCGTAATGAATAATATGAATACGCCTGTAGGGCGCTTAGCGGCACCTTATTTACGCGACTATTTAAAGCAGCTAGCACAAACCGAACATTCTATCGCTCAAGGTATTGATAAAATACTATCTGCTCGTTTGCGAAGAGCAAGCAATGTAGATACAAATTCTCTTGAGGAAAATAACCGAGGTTTTATTGCTAAGGGTGTAAGTCAGCAGCAAAGCTTAACGTGGGCACGTGCGAGCGAAAGTGACTTAACCGAATTAAGCAGGCAAGCATACACCAAAGCCAAAGGGTATTATAAAAATTTCATTCGCACGTTTGAACCCGATCCGGACGTTGCGCCATTACGTTTTTATTTAGCTGAATCGCATCTTGCCTTACAAGAATTTGACGAAGCAATACAGGCTTTTGAAACCTTTGCTTATGTTGACTTACTTAATGAAAATCAATCTGCTGATACGCCAAAAGCAGTTGATGCAGCCTATGCAGCACTCTTGGTTTACCAGAAAATGCTACAACTTCATCCAGAAAAAATGGCAGGGCTTGATACTCGCTCAACCATGCAGTTTAACGTGCCGCTTAATACACGCCAAGCTAGCCAAGCAAAATTTGCTGAATTGTTTGCCGGCGATAGCCGTGCCACTAATGTCGCGCTTACTCTTATGCAGGATTTATTTGCCGAAGAAAATTATTTACCGGCACAAGAGTGGGCGAATTGGTTATTAAACAGTGCAAACATAGGTGTCAACGGTCAAATGCAAGAGTCGGCTATGCTCGTGATTGCGCATAGCAACTTTGCCATGCAGCAATTTTCGCAAGCAGAAATGGGCTATCGTCAATTACTCGCTACCTTGCCTGCAAACGATAAGCGCCGTCAAGACCTTAGCGATCGCCTAGCCGCTAGTTTATATAAACAGGCAGAGAATATGTTGGTGGCTGTAAAATTAGATACCGTTAGTTTACAAGTACAAAATATAACCCATAAAAATCAGCTAACCCCGCTTCAATTAAGTACCCTCGAAGAAGGCGTAAACTTACTTCAAAAAGTGGTTTCTGAAACCCCGCTTAGTGAGTTTCGATTAGCTGCGCAATACGACAGCGCAGTGTATTTTGCTCTGCTTGAATATTGGCAACAGGCCATTAATACCTTTGTTGATTTTAAACAGCGGTATCCAGAACATCCGCTGTCACAAGGCGTAAATGATCAATTATTCTATGCCTACGAACAATTACAAGACTGGCCGCAAGTAGCGTCAATGTTAATGGCAAAATATAGGGCCGAACCGAAAACGGAGGCCGGGCGCTTGGCTTTATTCCAAGCCGCTGAATATTACGAAAAGGCAGGGGATCGCGCGCAATCATTAACCACTTATCGCCGCTATGCACATCAATATAAGACGCCCCTTAGTGATGCTAACGAGGCGCGGTATATTCTAAGCGAATTTTATGTAGAAAGCGGTGAAGAAACCAGTAGACGTTTTTGGTTAAAAAAGATCGTAGCATCACACCTTGATACGATTATGTATAACAGGGGCTCAATCACGCCTCGTGCCACCTACTTAGCGTCTTCAGCAGCGATGGTTTTTGCACAAGACGCCGACAACGCGTATACCCGAATAAAGCTAACCCAGCCTTTAGCCAGCAGTTTGAAAAAGAAACAATCAGCCTTACAAAAAGCAATATTTGAATTCGAGCAAGTGCTTTCATTTGGTAGTGCCGAATTTGTGACTGCAGCAAATTATAGTCTGGCTAACTTATACAGTACCTTAGCCAAAGACTTAATGGATTCAACTCGTCCACAAGGATTATCGGATTTAGAGCTATCGCAATACGAAATATTGCTTGAAGAGCAAGCCTATCCTTTTGAAGAAACCGCTATTGATCTGCATGAAAAGAATATTGATCGCGTAAAATTAGGTTTATTTGATCGCTGGATTAAAGACAGCTATACGGCGCTGAAAAGAATCAATCCTGGGCGATATAACAAGCCTGAGGCTATTGCTGAGGTAACCCTCGATGATTTATAAAAATACGTCTTTGCTATTTGCCTTAGTATTGTCTTTGACGGCTTGCTCTTCAATCCCTCAGTTTGGTGAAACTAGCAGGCCACAGCCAAGTGTTATTGAAGAGCAAATAAATACTGAAGAGCAAACAAGTACTGAAGAGCAAGCAAGTGCTGAAGAAGTCCATGTGGATAATAGTCAAGTAGATGCGCTTGATGCGCCTAAAACAGTAGAACCCATTACATCCCAGCTGAATACTAATTCTGTTGCATATGGTTTAATTAGCCAATCTGATTTATATTTTCAATCAAAACGTTCGCTTGCACCAGACGTAAAAGCGCAAGTTGTTTTGGCACTCGAGTTATATAACAAGGGTGACTTTATTGCCAGCAAGAAAGCGATCAATAAAGTAATATTAAACGCACTAAACTTAAGCAGTTCGGTATACGTGTTAGCGGGCGACATTGCGTTGGCGAATACCGAACAAACGCAAGCTGAAACCTACTATAAGCAAGCGCTTGATAAAAACGAATACAACGCAAAAGCGGCTAACCGATTGGGCAAATTAATGCGCGAAAAAGGCGAATTTTCAAGCAGTGAGCGTTTATACACCCAAGCGATAAACGCGCAGCCTGCGCACGTTCAAAGTTACCGTAATCGCGCGGTGCTATACGACCTATATTTGCATGAAAAAAGCAAAGCCTTGGCTGATTACGAGACCTATGCAGCGCTATTAGACTACGCCTTGCAAGAGCATGAATTGACTAGCGAACCAAGGGATTCTGCATCAATTGATACAAGCATAGCGGCAAGCCGAGCTAAGCGACTAAATTCTAAACTCGATGAAACTGAGCTCAAAGCGCTTAAACAAGACATGGAATTAGTTAAGCGTTGGATTATTGATGTAGGCCGACAAGCATCGGTACAAGCCAACCTTGCGAGCGATAATTAATATGAAAAAAGCACACATAAATGCAGATTTTTACGATACTTTGAAAAAGCATCGGGTATTCGTATGTTTACGCATATTGCTTGCACTTGGCGGTCTGCTGTTAAGCTTGTTTAGTGTTAATCTATATGCTCAAACCGCCGTATCACCGCAGCAAGAAAGTAAAGATGAGCCTCAGCAACAGACCGAAAATCCGTTAACAAGGCCCTCACCGCAAGCGACAGCTACAGGCGAAACACAACCGTCTATTTTGCGCCTTGAAGACACCATTCGAGGCAATAGAGAACAGCCTCAGGTACTCACCATAGTACCTTGGCAACTGCCGGTGCATCAACGCATTAATGAGGGTTCAGAATGGCAGCTTCGTGTGAATCCTTTACCGGCAATTGAGCGCCACGCTTTTTTACGCAATATGGCGCTTATGAAAGAATTAGAAGCTGCCTCTGCAGCGACTAAGCGACCCAAAAATGATTAACAAAAGGTATGCAAAGGTATATTTCTAATTAGGCTGTATTTATGCGCATACACAACGACTAACTAGCGTGCTCTATAGTAAGCACCTATTAACGATTAACGACACTAACAACACTCGGAGAATCAGTATATGGATACTGTGATTAGATTTTTTCAAGACGGTGGTTCTTTCATGCTACCTATAGCCATCGTTTTAGCCATTGGCTTAGCCATTACTCTTGAACGCTATCTATTCTTAATGAGTGCCACGGCAACCAATAAGCGGGCGTTTAACCAAATAGAGCCTTTACTCGCCAAACATATGTTTGATCAAATAATTACCATTACCGAGAAAAGTAAAGCGCCCATAGCGCGCGTTATTGGCGCCGGTATTAGTCGTTTGGCCATAAGTCAGCGCCGTGAAGATATCGAATATGCAATGGAAGAGGGTTTGATGGAAACCATGCCGCGCCTCGAAAAGCGCACTTCCTATTTAGGCACCTTAGCGAACATTGCTACATTACTGGGCTTGCTAGGCACCATTATTGGTCTTATTGCTGCGTTTAGTGCAGTTGCAAATGCCGACCCGTCAGAAAAAGCCAGTTTGCTATCACAAAGTATATCGGTTGCCATGAATACGACCGCTTTTGGGCTTATTTCTGCCATCCCCTTACTTTTGTTTCATTCATTATTACAAACAAAAACCACCGAAATAATCGACAGTATGGAAATGGCCAGTGTAAAAACACTCAACACGCTTGTGGCTAAACAGCACTTAGCAACGCGTACTCGCCAGACAGATAATTAAGAGGCAATGGCCATGTCTTCATTGACCGGAAAAAGAGGCAGCAAGCGGCACAAGAAAGAAGATGCCGAGTTAGATATCACGTCATTTATGAATTTGATGATTGTGTTGGTGCCTGTGCTTTTAATGATGATGGTGTTTTCACGTATAACCGTGGTTGAGCTTAACTTACCCACTTTATCAAGCACAGCGTCTGCTGAAGAACTCGAGCAACAACTGCTTGAGGTTGAAGTGAGCGTACGAGGAATAGACGTATTCTTTCCGCAAGGATATTTAGTTAAAACAATCCCTATGATAGACGCGCCTATTGCACCGAATGATAAAGCTTCTGACGACATTTCCGTTATGAATAAAGTACACGATTATCAGCAACTTCAAAACACCTTAATAGCCGTAAAACAAACCTTGTTAGCCAAAGGCGCCGACAAAAAAGATATAATATTACTCTTGCAAGAAGACACTAATTATCAAACCGTTGTTAGTTTAATTGACACCACCCGCTCATATGAAGACGTACTGATTACGTCGGTGGTGCAGGCTGAACTCTTCCCGCAAGTCAGTTTAAGCGACGCGCCAAAAAGAGCGGGAGGCCCAGAATGAAACAATCGGTGCGAGCCAAACGCATGCAGCGGCATCACAAGCGCAATAGCGGTAAGTCTAAGCTCAGTTTAGTCTCGTTAATGGATATATTCACAATTCTGGTATTTTTCTTAATGCTAAATGCGTCTGATGTTCAGGTGTTGCAAGTTAACGATCAGGTGCAACTGCCTGAATCTACGGCAGACACACCCGCTAAAGAAACCCTATTATTGATGGTGACTAAAAACCAAGTGCTACTGCAAGGTAAGCTAATAGTTGACACTAGCGCGCTATTAGCGCAAGAAAGCAACACCATAGAAACGCTGATTAACGAGCTTGATTACCATACCAACCGCAAAAGTGACTTAAGCGATGAGGCGAAGCTTAGCCAGTCAATTACCGTAATGGGCGACAGCAGTATTCCGTACCTTGTGCTTAAGCGTATTATGCAGTCATGCGCGCAGGCCGGTTACACCAATATTTCTTTGGCGGTAGAAAACTCGAGCGACAATGGTTCGGCGTTAACGTCTAAAGCTACCGTGCCAAGCGGGGGGCAATAAAATGTCACATTCTGCCCATTTCTATTTTGATTCGCAGTTACCTTGGACCAGTAGCAAAAGTGAAAATACACTATTTTTCAAAATTACCCTTGTGGTCTTATTGTTCACCTTTTTGGTTGCTGCATTTGTAATTGTTACTGAATTACCTGAAGTGCCACGTGCTGAAAAAGAAAGAGTGCCAGCGCAACTTGCACAAATTATACAAGCGAAGCAGCCTCCTCCTGCGCCGCCACAAATACAGCCAGAACCAGAACCCGAGCCAGAACCAGAGCCAGAGCCCGAGCCTGTAGTAGAGCCTGAACCAAAAGTTGAGCCAAAGGCAATTGAAAAGCCTGAGCCAGTAAAACCAAAGCCTACGCCTAAAAAGGTGGAGTTAAGCGAACAAGAAAAAGTGGTACAAGCGCGCGAAAGCGCAAAAAGTAAAGGGGTACTACAGTTTACAGATACGCTTGCCAGTATGCGTCAGCAAGCGAATATAACCAACCTTGCCGATACCAAGCTAACCAAAGGGGGCGGTCAAGCCGAGCAAACTGTTCGAAATATCATTGCTGCACCTACACTGAACACCAGTGGCGGGATTCAAACTGGAAATTTAAGTTCTAACGTTGGCGCCGCAGGCAAGCTTGAAGGGCGTCGAAATACTGAATTTGTGGCGGCCAGCAGTGGCGAAGCAGCACTTGCGACTAAACGCGTAGAAACACAGCAAAAAGTCATAGGCAGTCGCGATCTTGACAAAATACGCCAAACCCTAGACGCCAACAAAGGCGCAGTATACTCCCTGTACCGCCGGGCCCTTCGTGAAGACCCAAGTATTGAAGGCAAGCTCACGGTAAAATTAATTATTGCACCAGACGGCAGCCTAAGCTCGGTCAAACTCATTGACAGCGAATTAAATGCACCAGAACTCGTCACGAAACTGATTGCCCGTATAGGACTTATCAACTTCGGCGCAGCAAATGTCACGCGCACCGAGTTAGAATACGCCTATAATTTCCTACCCTTTTAAAAGCGCAAAAACGACCAAGGTGTCAGGTACGATGAAAACGTAGCACCTTGATATGTGCGCGCTAAAGCTTCACGCCTGCATCCGAAAAAGTATCGCAGCTGTCTATGCTTCCCTTTTCAAGACCTCGTTTAAACCACTGTACTCTTTGTGCTGAACTGCCATGCGTGAATGAGTCGGGTGTGACTCTACCGCCAGCTTGCTTTTGTAAGGTATCGTCGCCAATAGCAGACGCGGCCTTTAAACCTTCTTCTATATCACCCATTTCAAGCAATTGGCGTTGCTTGTTTGCTTGAAAAGCCCAAACACCAGCAAGGCAATCAGCTTGTAACTCTTGCAAAACAGACAGTTGATTTGACTCAACGTTGCTTGCAGCCTGTCGCTTCTGCATGACTTTATTTGAAATACCACTGATGGTTTGTATGTGATGCCCCACTTCATGCGCTAATACATACGCTTGCGCAAAATCTCCGGGCGCGCCATAGCGCTGTGCAAGCTCGTCAAAGAAGCTCAGGTCAATATAAACCTGTTGGTCTGCAGGGCAATAAAATGGGCCCGAAGCAGATTGCGCTGTGCCGCAAGCTGATCGTACGACGTTTCTAAATAATACAAGCGTAGGCTCTTTATATGTCATACCTTTTTTGGCAAACAGTTGCGCCCAAGTTTGCTCAGTGTCAGCTAAAATAACGCTCACAAATTCAACCATTTCGGCCTCTTTCGGCGAGTCACTGGTAGTTTGTACCGTAGAGCCAGATTGCGCGGCACTTTGCTCTGTTAAGACACCTAGGTTACCCGAGAAAAAGAAATACGCGAAACCCGCTAATCCAGCAAATATTATGCCTTTAAAGCCAAACATTCGATAAATAATGGGTATAAAACCGATAATTCCAGCGCCTCCTTGACGAGGTGAAGAGATACGCTGATTGCGCCTATCATCAATATTGCTGCTTCCACTTCTACCTTTCCAGCGCATTTTTATTTCCTCAATTATAACTGGGCATTGATACCGACAATCCATCTTCATGGACGTAAAGCTTAGCATAAACCTTTTTACAAATAACGAACGCTTTTTAAGAAAATAAAAATGAGAATTATTAAATTTGTCTGCCTATACGGGTATTAAAACTACCCTGAATTAATGTAAGTCATATGACCGCTTGGTCGATTGAGCTAATTGATATGTAATATCGTGTATTGATAGGATGAGTGATTTGTACCGAAGCTGATCTATGCTGACGGGTGATAAGACGTTTTGAAACAGAAAAAATGATTGACAGAGTAATTAACACAGTCACTTTTTGGGATTCATTGTCAAAAAAACAGTGTACCCAGTAATATGCGAAAGAGTACTGGTAAGTTATCGATAAAAAATGCATTCACCAGAATTCAGCGCTGCTTTATGCGTTGATTAGAAAGCTAGTAGTCTTTTTTTCCTAGTGTGGCACTAATAATTTGTCCACTAGAACCTAATGATATTAAGCTAAGCACCATAACCAACAAAGCGACAATATCTTTATTGTGCGGCAGCAGATAAGACGCCGCTACTACAGCCACTAAACATACGGTAGATATCAACATCGTTAAAAAGTATTGCGTTAAACTCAACTTGCCTTTGATAATAAGAAGCATATAAATAAGTACCAAATAATAAAACAACTATGTTCTTTATCGTAATTTATGAGTTTATCTTTAGCTTTAAGTGCTAATCATACTAAATACGACAAGCCCTTAGGTAGTTCACTCACTCATCACTAGCTTAATAGCTTCTAAGCCCTTTCTCAATGTTGTTTCATCTGCGGCATAGTTAATTCGGATACACTCGTGTTTGTGCGGCCAACTGTCATCAATACCAATGAAAAAATTATGCCCTGGAATAATGTAAACATCTTTTTCTTTAAGGCGTTGATAAAGCGTTTCACTACTTATTTTTGCATCCTTAAACCATAGCCACATAAAAAAGGCACCTTCAACCTTGTGTAAATAAACCGACATATCAGCAAAAACTTCATCAAAAAGCCTGATTGCCGTTTGTGATTTCTTACGATAAAAAGGCACAATAGTATTACTACATAATTTTAGTAACTCTTTGTCCATAATCATACGCGTCATTAAGGTAGGACCAATGCTGTTGGGAGTTAGGATCATGCTGCCATTAACGCGCCCAATTGCTTGGATAATCTCTTGATTGGCGATCACGATACCCGTTCGTAAACCGGGCAAACCTAACTTTGACAATGACATGCATAAAATCATATTCGTATTCCACGTAAGCGTTGCGTCGGTATAAATACAGCCTGGAAAAGGATCACCATAGGCGTTATCAACAATCAGCGGAATTTGATACTGCTTTGCTAGCGTATCTAACTTTTTTAATTCGTCATCAGTTATCACATTGCCTGTGGGGTTTGTGGGGCGAGATACACACAAAGCGGCAATACTGTCATCCACTTTTAATCTGTGCTCTACAGCCGTAAAGTCGACTAGATACTTGAACTGTTTTGAGTGGTTTTGTGTGTCTAAAATTTCAATATCAGGTTTAATAGCAATAAACATATCTTCGGCTAAACCTTGGTCAGCATATCCAACATATTCGGGCGCTAACGGAAATAATATTTTTTTGTGACTGCCATCGGGCATTTCACCAGCAAACAGATTAAACAACACAAAGAAATTTGCTTGACTGCCATTACTCAATGATATGTTGTTATCATTGATATCCCACGAGTAATAATCATTAAATTTATTAGCAAGCGCTTTACGAAAGCCATCATTACCCTTTGGACCGTCGTAAAGTCCTATCATCTGGTCAATTTTAGTACTAGTGATAAGCTTTTGTAATTCACTCACAAACACTCTATTCACTTCAGGAATTGCTGCTGGATTTCCTCCTCCTAACATAACGATATTGGGATTATTGCTATTTTTAGCATTGCCTAAGTCTTCCATTAATTGGGTAATGCCATTAGGACGAGTAAATTTGCTACCGAAGTTTGAAAATTTCATGTTTGTATTTAGGACTGTTAAAAATTAAAGAAGAAGTATAGCTGAAAAACAGGGGCGGGTTCAATTTGCAATATAAATGATGCAAATTGAACCCACCCCATTTTTTTAAAGTGCTACTTTTCAAGATTTACTGTTAGTATTATTTACTAAATACCAACAATAATAATTATCAAAAGTTGCCGGGCCTATTAAATGAATATGAGTAAAGCGATTGAGTCACTGCATCCCGGTAATTTCGCACTGGTTATGGCAACGGGTATTATCAGCATCGCTTTAAAAGCACTGCAGTTTGAATTACTTGCTGATGGATTTGCCATAATCGCGGTTTCAGGTTGGTTGATATTACTGCTACTGAGTGGATTTAGGCTTGGGAAATATCCCAAGGCGATTATGCATGACCTTACCACACCAAAAATGGTGTTTTCTTATTTTACGCTAGTGGCGGCTACCGATATTATTGGCATGCTGGCACTTAATTACGGCATGACTACTTTTGCTGTTATCTGCTGGTTTATTGCCTTCGTCTCTTGGTGTTCATTGTTGTATTTAGCTTTTAGTGTGCTAACGTTTTTAAGCCATGAAAATAATGTCAATATTATGCACGGAGGCTGGCTTATCACAATTGTCGGCACACAGTCACTGGTGTTACTGGGAGTTAAAATTGCCCCAAGCTTTGGTGAATACGCCCATTACATGATGCTAGAAGTGCATATGCTTTGGGGCTTGGGTTTGTGTTTATATGGTATATTTGTCACCTTGTTTTGCTATCGAATTTTCTTTTTAAGCTTAAAACCTGAAGACTTGTCTCCCTTGTTATGGGTCGTAATGGGCGCAGCAGCTATTAGTGCAAATGCGGGCACAAGTTTGCTTGAAATTCAGGATCAAGTTCCCTTTCTGGAGGCGCAAAAACCTTTTATTGATGGCTTTACGCTGATGATCTGGTCATGGGCAACGTGGTGGATCCCTCTATTATTTTTGTTCGGTGTCTGGAAGCACATAGTTAGACGGCTTCCTTTTCAATATGAACCCACCGTCTGGAGTATGGTTTTCCCCTTAGGCATGTATACTCTTGCCAGTGCCCGTATTGGAATTGTTGCCGAATTCCCTCCTATGATATGGATAGCCCAGATTATGATCATTTTTGCTTTGCTAACATGGTTATATTCTATATCAGGTATGATGCTGAAATTGGTTTCTACGCTTAAACAAACGTAAAAAAGGGGTCAGGTTCAATTTGCAACATATATGTTGCAAATTGAAC
>RCMY010000979.1_pt1 | contig 27253 bp, 24 predicted proteins | sample 2041341 | NCBI WGS metagenome assembly RCMY01 (sample SAMN09708234, study PRJNA481090) | Marine sediment metagenome, whole genome shotgun sequencing project.
CTTCCTTTATAAAGGAAGGTTTTTCATTTTTAATTCTGTTCAACTTATTACAAAGCGTAGATTATTTCTTGTGGTAATAAAACCTTAACTATGATATGAACAATTCAGTTATTAGTCATAATATCAGCATAAGTTACGTTAGCATCTACTTAAATAAATGAAGCAACAGGGAATTTAAATCTTGTCATTTTACACTTTTTCCACACTGTTTGGAATAAAAAAGTAAAAAGTTACGAACCAACTTTTATACCTTTAAAAATCTTTTTCTAAATAAAAAGAGCCGCTAATTGCGGCTCGTTAACATTATGATGCTTAAGATTAGTTAGTTGTATTTGGAATCATAACGGTATTAATTGCATGTATAACTCCATTGTATGCTTGAACGTCAACTGCAATAACACCAATTTCAGTATTACCCGAACCATCTGTTATGGTAACATTGCTGTCGCTATCTATGGCAAAAGTTAGGGTATCGCCTTCTAAGGTGGCAGGTGATGTTAAACCATCGCTGATATCTCCAGAAACAATGTTAGCACCAGCTATAACATGATGATTCAAAACTGCTGTTAAAACATCTCCACTAGGTACTTCTGCTAAGGATGCAAAGGCATCGTTAGTAGGTGCGAATACAGTAAAAGGGGTAGGAGCCGTTCCATTTGGTGTACTTAAAACACTCACGAAATCTGGTTGGCCTTCTGCAGTTAATGCCCCAACAAGTGAGCTGAAGTTAGGGTCTGCTGTAGCAAAAGTTACTACACTTGGTAAATCGATTACAGTATCAACAGCATGAATAATTCCGTTAGTGGCAACTATATCAGCAGCTGCTACTGAGCTCACTCCATTTAATTTCACTCCATCATCAACATTTACATAAATACTCAAATTGTCACCATCTGCATTAGTAGCTTCAGTGTTAAAATACGTATTTGAAAGACTGGCTGAATTAGCGGCAGCTCCACTGATCACATGATTCGCTAAAATGGTATTTAACGCATTATCAGAAGGATTTATAAAATTGTCAAAAGCAGAGTTTAAAGGCGCAAAAACTGTGAAGTCAGTTTCTGAATCAGATAACAAAGTAGTAAATGTAGTGTTGTTGTCAGCTGTTAATGCACCAACTAAAGAGGTTAAATCAGGGTTTGCAACCGCATGATCTACAATATTGGGAAGTCCAATTACTGCATCGACAATATGCACTACACCATTAATTGCTTTATTATCTGCTGCAGTTACTGTAGAAATTCCATTAAGCACTACACCATCCTCTATATTTATGAACATGCTAAGATTAGCACTATCAGGGCCAGCAGTAGAAAACGAAGCAACATATCCAGTTGTCAAATCGGTTGATAAATTTGTACCGGCTACCACATGGTTAAGTAAAACCTGCATTAATATTTCAGTAGGTATTTCATCAAGACTATTAAAATTATTGGCAACTAGAAATTCTTCGAAAGCTTCATTGGTTGGAGCGAAAACAGTAAAAGGACCATCATTTGCCAATACTGTTGGTAAGTCTCCATCAGCCGCAACCAGAGCATCTACCAGGATACTCAAGTTTGGTACAGAAATCGCTAAATCTGTAATTGAGACCAATAAGACATCGCTTAAGGCGTCTAAAGCCTCTTGGGGAATTAAAACTTTATCAATGATATGTACAATTCCGTTTTCTGTTTCTACATCAGCAGTAGTTACTGTAGCTATTTCACCAGCAGCATCGTTGAATGTAACACCGTTTGTTAAGCTAACGGTAAGGTTTTCACCTTGTAATGTAGTAATAAATTGTCCTTCTATTAGTGCACTTGAACTTACCGCTGCACCAGGTACAACATGATATGTAAGAATAGTGGCTAATAAATCTTGTAACTGTTCATTATTGAAATCATCTAGAGAATCAAATCCGTCTAGTCGAGCTAATAAATCAGTAAATGCATCATTGGTAGGGGCTAATACAGTAAATGGACCTTCACTACTTAAAGCAGAAATTAAGTCATTGTTTGCACCCTCATCAGCTTTCGACAAAGCGGAAACTAAAGTGCTCAGTGCACTTGTTTTTTGAGCTGCTTCAACGATATTATCGTTATCTACAATAATAACGGGATTTTCATTGTCATCATCGCTACAAGACGCCGCGAAGATTAGCATCATTACTAATGCTGTAGATTTTAGAATTTTACCAAGAATTTTCATGTTTTTAGGTTTATTGTTTAACAATTTTTAAACTAAGCTAAACAAAACATTAAATGTAAAAATTAACGATATGTTAAAAATCAGGTGATTATAAGTTGATAATGATTAAAAATTCGTCTTAAAACATTGATAATATTAGCATTGCGGTAAATATGTACACAAATATTGTTTAACAATTTTTTACAAAAATTTAACAGTATTAAAAGTATTGTTAAATGAGATTTATGATTTTTTTAATTTCTAGGCGAATACTATTATATCTAATAAGGGAGATCTTGTCGTTTATAAAAAAGTAATCCTGAAATGAAATTTTGTAATTTTGTTACGACAAAATGCATAGATGAAAAAAGTAGTTATAGGACTTTCGGGTGGTGTAGATTCAAGCGTAGCAGCATACTTGTTAAAAGAACAGGGTTATGATGTTATTGGTTTGTTTATGAAAAATTGGCACGATGATTCGGTAACGATATCAGAAGAATGTCCGTGGTTAGAAGATAGTAACGATGCATTAATTGTTGCGGAAAAGTTGGGTATTCCCTTTCAAACAGTTGATTTAAGCGTTGAGTATAAAGAACGTATTGTTGATTATATGTTCAGGGAATATGAAATGGGACGTACGCCAAATCCTGATGTTCTTTGTAATCGAGAGATAAAGTTCGACGTATTTTTAAAAATAGCAATGCAGTTAGGTGCTGATTATGTGGCTACAGGTCATTATTGTAGAAAGGGAACCTTGCACAATACCGACGGAACAGAAACGTTTCAATTATTAGCTGGAAAGGATGGTAATAAAGACCAATCTTATTTCTTATGCCAGTTATCGCAAGAACAATTATCAAAAACATTATTTCCGATAGGAGAGTTAACCAAGCCAGAGGTTAGACGTATAGCTGCTAAATTGAATTTGATTACGGCAGATAAAAAAGATTCTCAAGGATTATGCTTTATTGGTAAAGTACGTCTGCCAGAATTTTTACAACAGCAGCTGAAGCCTAAAACAGGAAAAATTGTAGAGGTACCTGCCGAGTTGGACATATACGAAAGGTCTACGCCTACATTTATGAATATAAATTCAGAGCTAGAATATTATGCCGAGAAACCGGTATATCATTTAACCGATGGTAAGGTGGTTGGCGAACACCAAGGAGCACATTATTTTACAAAAGGTCAACGTAAAGGTTTACATGTAGGTGGCACAAAAGAACCCCTTTTCGTCATCGATACTGATGTTAATGAAAATATTATTTATACCGGTCAAGGCAAAGCACACCCTGGTTTATATAGACGCACATTATTTGTAAATGACGAGGAAACTCACTGGGTTCGACAAGATTTAGCGTTGAACATTGATGAGAAGTTAAAAGTGAAAGCACGTATTAGATACAGACAAGAATTGCAAGAGGCAACGTTGTATAGAGTTGAAGGAGGCTTATATGTTGATTTCAAGGAAATGCAATCTGCAATTACCGAAGGGCAATTCGTGGCTTGGTATTTAGAAGATGAACTAATTGGTTCTGGAGTAATTTCTTAATTTAGGGGTACCTTTTCAAGGAGTATTATCATATCTTGAAAATGATATCATTAAATAGGATTTATGCAAAATAGAATCACTAAACTTTTCAACATTGAATTTCCTATAGTACAAGGCGGTATGGTCTGGACAAGTGGCTGGAGATTAGCCAGTGCTGTATCCAACGCCGGAGGTTTGGGAGTGATTGGTGCTGGAAGCATGTATCCTGATGTTTTGCGTGAACATATTCAAAAATGTAAAAAAGCTACGTCTGAGCCTTTCGCGGTCAATGTACCCATGTTATATCCAGATATCGAAAAGCTGATGAATATAATTATTGAAGAGAATGTAAAGATTGTATTTACTTCAGCAGGAAACCCGAAAACATGGACATCAATTCTCAAGGATAAGGGGATAATTGTTGTCCATGTGGTTAGTAGTCTGAAATTTGCCTTAAAGGCACAAGAAGCTGGTGTAGATGCTATTGTTGCAGAAGGTTTTGAAGCAGGCGGTCATAATGGTCGTGATGAAACAACAACATTGGTTTTAATTCCTGCAGTACGAGAAAAAATTACTCTCCCGTTAATTGCAGCAGGTGGTATTTCTACAGGCAAGGCAATGTTAGCGGCAATGGTGCTTGGCGCTGATGGAGTACAAGTGGGTAGCCGGTTTGTTGCAAGTGAAGAAGCATCAAATCACATCAATTTTAAGGAGGAGGTCGTTAAGGCTAAGGAAGGCGATACACAGTTAACACTGAAAGAATTAGCACCAGTTCGTCTAATTAAGAATAAGTTCTATGATGAAGTTCAAAAAGCTTATGCAGATGGGGCCACTACTGAAGAACTAAAGTCACTTTTAGGGCGAGGACGTGCAAAAAAAGGTATGTTTTTAGGTGATTTGGAAGATGGCGAGCTAGAAATAGGTCAAGTATCCGCATTGATACATGACATAAAACCAGCTGGTGAAATAATTAAGGAGATGATGTTGGAGTATACCAAAGCTAAAATCTTGGTTTTGAATCAGTGACATAGTTCACGCAGGTTTCTATTAACATATTTATACCATCAGCTCTATCATAATACTTGTAAGAAGAGTCAATTGAAGATGAAGCATGCTTTATTGATACAAAACAATTGCTTCGTGTTCCAGTGTATTTTGTCTTATGTCTTCGAGGTAAATTTTATCGTTATAACTTATATCTTCAAGTATTGATTCTAGAATATCGCTTTCCAACAGCGAGAGTTTTTTAATTTCTTTTTCAGAACTTTTAAAAGCTTAAATTTCAATTCACTATGTACGGTGATTTTTAAGTTTTGATTCAGATTGAAGTTTACAATTAAAAAAAGAAAACAAAGGAGTCTTCAAAGTTAAATGAATAAGACATCCTTTTTCATGAAAAACTATTTTAAAGTAGTTGATGTTTTTGAGCAGAACTTGGTTTCTGTAATAATCTCATTAACATGCCATCCTTACTAATAAAGGTTGATAGCTCTTATTGCAATACAAGCGGTAGACTTTTCAATATATTGCTGTAGTTCTACTAACATTGATGATTGCATTTTAATATAATCGAAAAATTTCCTTGTAATCTAAATCTTGTTCTTTAAATATTTGCGAGAATAACTTTGCAGCGCATCTAAGAATATATGCCGCTATTACAATAATCAAAAACATTACGATTAAATTCAAAGGAAAAAAGTCATTCATTTTATCAGTTAATAAAGATGATTGAACTAAATAAATTTCTAAACAAAGCCCGCCGATTATCTTAATGGCCGTCCCAAAGATTTTATGGTTATAAAGATTCTTCAATATTTTTGTGCTGCCTAACTTATAAAAGTAAAAAGTCATACCTAACAAGGGGAATAAGGATATTATTTCTATTTGTTTTGGGATGATATTTAGTCTTGAATAATAAAGCATAACATAAAATATAAAGATGAATAATATAATAGCAACAAGATTTTTAGTAAAATGATGTGTAATCTTTTTTTGATAAACCCCTGAAATAGCCCCTAAAAGCATAAATAGGAAATAGAAAGCCCACCTGAAATAAGAATTATCTCCATAAAATGAACTATCGGTATGTTTTTCTATAAGAAAGAACCAAACAATAACTATCATAAAAGCTATGATTCCGCTTAAGATTAACCTTTCTAACATTGTTTTATTAACTATGTAAAGAAAGATGTAAAGTATCATAATACATGAAATAAACCATCCTCCTCCATAAAGTATGATTTCAACTATATTTTTTTCATTGTTAAAAAAAATAGTACTTAACAAGGCCCAAGCAAATACGGTCGGGTAAATTCTATTAATTCTTTTTTTATAAAATTGGTCAAATCGTCCTAATGGTTTCAAAAAAATAGTGAATCCCGAGGCAAAGAAAAACAAGCTATTACCCATTGTTCCACCTGTTGCAAACGAGCTAATTGGGTATAATATTTCGAAACTAGAGTTGGTAATAAGTATTGCGGCAATACACTTTATTATATCAATACTAATGTTTCTTTCTTTCATCTAGATTAACCTTAATTATTATAAGTGCTTGATTATTAACGTAGAAAAGTTTAAAAAAGTTGTGTTTAACATTTGAATATAATCATTTTTATTTTTTAGTATACTTGTTTCTTGCCTAATTTAACGGACGAGTTCTAGGAAAGAAAACTGAAATATTTACTAAATAACAATTCTTTTTATTAAATAATTAATTACCCTTTTTCACTTCAAGCTTCCTAAATATTCCATTAAATCACGTAGTTCTCTTCTAGATATCATACGGCCCATTGCAGGCATAGCAGACATTGAATTTTCTTGTTTAGCAATTCTACCTAAAGGAATTTCTAATGGTTCTGCCGCAGATGTTCTTAATAGTATATCATTCGCACGTTTTTCAATCAAAACTCCCTGTACTTTTTGACCGTCTTTTAGAGTCAATGTAACTGTGCCATAACCTGGCGCAAGTCGTTTGCTTGGCTCAATTAAAGCTTCGAGTATTTGTTTTCTATTTAATACATTAGCAATATTATCTAATGCAGGGCCAACTTCGCCACCCGAACCATCGACTGCATGGCATCTAACACATTGGGCAGTGGGGTTATTGTTAAAAACATTTCTGCCAGCCCACCAGTTACCTCCGCGAAGGGTCTCTTCAAAAGAATCTGCAGAATAGCCGGCTTTTTTAAGTTTATCTAATTGAGCAATAAGCTTAGGGTTGTCTGTCGCATTCACCGATTCCATAAGGTCTAAAAGTATACCTTGGTCTAATTGATTTTTACTTGCCTTGTCAATAAGGCTCGCTAAAATGGTATTGCTGTTTTCTAGGGGTAAATCGCCCAAAACATTCAACATTCGCTGTTGTTCAGAAACAGAACCCTTCTTGAATATAGGTCCGACGATGGCAGGCAATTTTTCCTTTGGAAGATTTAATTGACCTAATAATCCTACAGCTGAAGTCCTCACTTGTTCGTTTGAATCTTGCATGCCTATAATCATCGCAGCTTCCATCTTATCAAAGTTAAGTTGACCTAGTGTATTTAAGACGGATGCTCTTACGTCTGGTGATTTGTTTGTTTTAAATATGTAATACAACTCATCATTATATGTACTGATACCTATGGCGCTCAGGGTTTTTGAAATACCAATGAGAATTTCAGGTTGGCGGTCTTTAAGTAACGCCGGAATATCTTTCCCAATTTTATCTTGTAGTAAATTCCCCTCTCTACTGATTTCACCTCTATATCTACCATCTACCCGGTCTAAGAGAGAAGGGTTATTCCAAGTACCTAATGCAGCTAAAGCTTCACCTCTTAAACTACTGGTAACACTTGTTCTCTTTGCAAAATTAATCAGCATATCCAATTCTTGTTCTCCACCTACTCGCAATGCTGCATTTATGGATCTTCTTAAAAGTGGTTCTGAGGTATACTTTTCATTATTCAATTGTGTAGCTAATGCAGGTAAGGCGCCTTCAATAGAAAGGTCATCATTAATAGCTCTTGCAGTTTCGGTTACAATATATTCATCTTTGTCTGACAAAAAGATGGAGATTTTGGGTTCTTGTAATTTTCGTAATACCAGAACGGCCGCAAGTCGCAGAGCTCTATTTTCACTATTCGCAAGAGCTAGTAGTGGTTCTGCGTCACCGATTCTAGAAAGCGCTAAAACAGCAGCGTGTCTTAAATAAAGATCTTTGTCATCATTGGCAACAATCATGTCCAATAATGGTTGAATTGCTTTTTCATATTTAAGTCTACCTAATGCTTGAGCTGCAAAAAATTTAACTCTATCATTTTCATGTGTTGTTAGAGAAATTAAAGTATCTGCCGCTGCCTCATATCTTAAATCGCCCAAAACTTTAGCACTTTGTGCTATAATTTCAGGATCGCTATCATTTAATAAGTCAAGTAATGGTTTTGCGTCATCTTTATCATTGGCGGCAATTTGCCCAATACCCCAAATGGCATGAATACGCGCAAACTGATTCTCGTCGTTCTTAAGAACATCTTTTAATGCACGGTAACCCCAAAAGGTTCTCTTAGCTAATTCGAATTGTGCTTTTTGACGTATTCTCATATCGCCATAGCTTAAAAGCTTTACCAAATTATCATTTTTATCAGCTTTGTAATTATGTGTCATTAATTTTTGGGTTTCTAATCGCTCTTGCGCGAGGTCATTAGTTTCTTCTGTTACATCTAACTTCCAAACCCTACCGTAATCTTTACTGCCCCAACCATTTACCCAATCTGCCAAGTATAGAGCCCCATCAGGACCAAAATCAATTCCTGTAGGTAATACACCCGATAAAATAGACTCATCGGTGTTCAATTCAAAAGAAGCGCCTTTAGGTTTCAAATCAAAAGACCATATATGTGAACGGCTAGGATCACCAACGAATTCTACCAAAAAGTATTTATCCAACCATTTTTTGCCTAATGCAGTTCCTGGGTTGTACCTCATTCCTGTAGGACCATTATGAAAATTTTGAATTGGAGGCATGATGTAAGCTGCTTGTCCTTTCCAACGTGGAATGAACAGTTTTTCATCCATCCATACATTATAACCATTGTTCTTTGGGTCGGTATATTTTCCATATTGCCAATTGGCACGCCACCCTGCATCAGATCCTTCTACGATATGAACCAGTCTTTCACTTTCTCCTTTGTGGTCACCATCATTATCCGATGAAATAATATTACCGTACGCATCAAAAACAAATTCATGAGTATTACGAAGTCCGTGTGCAAATACTTCAAAATTAGAACCATCTGGATTACTTCTTACAATAACTCCTTCGTTTGGATATTTATGATTTTCACCATCAACCGTTGTAATATTTGCTCCAATATCGCCGATACCCCAATAAATTTTTCCATCTGGTCCTTCAATTGCACCTGACATACCGTGACCGCTAAAGCCTATGTGTACTGCAAAACCTGTTGCAATACTCGTTTTTGTATCTAAAATTTTATCACCGTTAGTATCGGTAAGGCGATACATACCTGGACCTATACCTACAAAAACATCTTCATCTCTAACCAAAAGTGCTCCCGCCTGATCATTGATTTCATCGTTAAAATCGTTCATTATTTGAGTAGAGATATCAGCTATACCATCTTTGTCGGTATCTTCTAACATCCAAACTTCGTCTTGTTCTACTGCAAGGTCATGCCAATCATGAATGCTATCATTATTTAAATCTGGGAACCATTCATTTTCTTTACTAAGTTCAGGTGCAAAAGTTTTATGTAGAAAAGCCCTTCTGTCCTCAACAGACTCTAATGCTATAGACTCGGTCATCCAGTCTCTATGTCCACGTATATCAAATTCAGAATTTTTATTTCGATTAGAACGGGTTATGTAAATATTACCTTCATCATCAATATCCATAGCAATAGGATCTGGTGCTAAGGAGTCTGAGGCCCAAAGGCTCAATTTTAAACCATCAGCTACTTTTGCAGAAATACTTTCCCTGGCAAGTTTTGCCATTTCAAGTAGCGCAGTGCTATCTTGTTGAATGGTTAAAGGAATTTCAATAGGTTTTTTTTGTTCACAGGATATAGTTAAAAGGCATATAGTAAAAATGCCTAGCAAAAACTTTTGAAAAGATGTCATTTTAATTTCAGGTTGAATTGAAGTTTAAATGTAATGATTATTGTAATTAATCAATAATGAAAAACTATTGTAGATTAATTATTAACATCATATATAAAATATAGCATTTTTTTGATATTGATAGTTTTTAATTCTATGTGTGGAATCACTATTTTAAAACTTCCATTATATTTGAAGGCATATCAAACATCTAATACTATGAATACAATAAAAACAGCTTTTGCACTTCTTTGTTTTGCTACCCTTGGCGTAAATGTTATGGTAGGGCAAGAAGGACATCCTTTAGAAGGAAAATGGAATTTAACAATTGATCAAGAAGGGGAGGAATTACCATCGTGGCTAGAAATTAGACATTCAGGTACAAATACTCTAATTGGTAGGTTTACGTATGCTTTCGGTAGCGCACGACCTGTTGCAGAAATAGAAAAATATGGAGATTTGTTTTCATTTGAAATTCCGCCACAGTGGGAGCCAGGAGCCTCTAATATGGAGTTTGAAGGAAAAATGGTTGGTGACGGACTTGAAGGGACTATGATTTATGTTGATGGTAAAACCTATAATTGGACGGCTACAAAATCTCCGATTCTACCTTTTTATGAGGATGCAAAAGAAGGAAAGACTACAAAGCTTTTTAATGGCAAGAATTTAAATGGATGGACCATCAAGCCAGGCAACCAATGGGCTGTAATTGATGGTGTATTAACTAGCTCTAAATCTGGTGTAAACCTTATTTCGGAAGAGAAGTTTAAAGATTTTAAATTACATGCAGAATTTCGTTATCCTGAAGGTAGTAATAGTGGTTTATATTTAAGAGGTCGGTATGAAGTTCAAATAGCAGATAATATAGGATTGGAAGCTTCTTCTATTTATTTTGGTGGAATTTATGGTCTACTTACCCCTAATGAAAATGCTGCAATGAAGGCAGGGGAGTGGCAAACCTTTGATATTACCTTAATTGGTAGGCGAGTAACTATTATTGCCAATGGTAAGACTGTTATATCGAACCAGAATATTGACGCGATGACAGGTGGCGCATTAGATAATAACGAGGCGGAAGCTGGCCCAATAATGATTCAGGGTGACCATGGCTCTGTAGAATTCAGAAAATTAGAAATAACGCCTTTATCTAAAGGATAAGATACTTTTAAGTAAAAAAAGCCTCCATAATTGGAGGCTTTTTTGTTGTTATTTATCCCAATTTAATTGGGTGATTAGCGCCAAGGCTTTTACTTCTTCATCTTCATGAACGAAAATCTGAATGAGATCAGATAAAGGTGCTCCAAAACCAGCCAAACGTGCAGATTCACTTTCATCTTTTAGGATAGGTTCAATATTGTTATCCTTTAAAGTGACTTCTACTCTATGGGCTTTAATACTATTGCCGCTAAATACCTTTTTATATTTTGAATCCATATTGTTTATTTTATAATCGCATTCATTTCTTTAATAAATGTATTAAAACTCTTGAAAGTAGAAGTTAATATTTCAATTTGTTCTTGCGCCTCTTTCCAATCTTTTTGTTCAATAGCTTCCCTGACTCCAGGTAGTGTTTTAACACCATAACCCGTATAAAAACCAGGAGCATAAATTTGGTGCTTAAACCAAGGTCTTCTAGGTAGTCCTTTTTCAGAAGTTAACATATGTTCAGCTTTCATTAGTTTCTTGTTGAGTTCATTTCTCATCTCGTTAGAAAGTGTAGTTGTATTCGTTTTCTCGAATTCGGTAATAGATTCATTAAGTAAAACCAATTCATTTTGTAAAGGAGAAAAGTCGATATAAGGGACCATATCTTTTTTAGTAGGGCTCTTAATTTGTTTTGTAGGATCAGCCGCTAATTGATATGTATTTTTCTCTACCATTTTGTTATGCTTAATAACATCTTTACGCATACTTTCAGTTTCATTAATTATTTCAGTTAGATAATTTGAAACAGTAGAATACCATTGGGTGAAATTTAGTGGTAGTACATCGGCATTTGCCAAACGTAACGATATAAGTCCGGCAGTATTTGCTAAGGCAACACCGTATGCAAATTCAGGATCTTTGAATCTTTTGTAATGAGGGTAAGTATCGTAAATAGTATGATATTCTCCACCGCCATTTTCACCGCCAAATCCTAAATTTAAGGCTGCGATACCCGCATGTTGTATAAAAGGAGTGTAATCTGACCCTGAGCCTAATGCATATAATTCGAAAGAATCATCGCCGCCATTCACCATATTCGCAGCAATTCGTCGCTCTTTTACAGATACTTTGGTTTGTGGGTCGATTACCGAACCGGCCACCTCGCTTACCATGGCCTGTAATGAGTGCGAACCTCCTGCACCTAAAAATCCACGACCATTACCATCAGTATTGATATATGCAACCACTTTTTCCTGCAATTCTTTTTTATGGTCTTCTACCCATTCAGTAGATCCAATAAGACCTGGTTCTTCAGCATCCCAAGCACAAAATACTATTGTTCGTTTCGGTTTTTGACCTTTTTTTGCAAGTTCGCCAATGGCACGAGCTTCTTCCATAAGAGCTACAAGACCGCTAATAGGGTCGTTTGCACCATGAACCCAAGCATCGTGGTGATTACCACGCATGACCCATTGATCAGGGAATTCACTTCCTTTTAAGGTAGCTATGACATTATGTGCAGGCACCAGTTTCCAATCGAAGGTAAGTTTAAGATGTACTTTTGCTGGTCCTGGTCCTATATGATACGTTATCGGCAAACCACCTCGCCATGATTCTGGTGCTACCGTACCGTCTAATGCAGATAATAGCGGCAATGCATCTTCATATGAAATGGGCAATACGGGAATTTTTGTAATTGTCGGTGCATCTTTTCTATCTAACCTCTTTGCATCTTTAGTGGCACCATAACCAGGGGTTAAAACATCACCTGGGTAAGTTGGCATATCCATCACGGAACCTCTTTGAACACCTGTTTTGTTTTTGTAAGCACCTTTTGGGTATACATCACCTTGGCCATAGCCATCATCTTCGGGGTCTGAGTAAATAATACAGCCTATAGCACCTTTTTCAGCAGCTAGCTTAGGCTTAATACCTCTCCAAGAACCTTGATATTTAGCGATAACAATTTTTCCTTTAACGCTAATTCCTAGTTTTTCTAATTCTTCATAGTCTTTTGGTATACCATAATTGACAAAAACCAATTCAGCTTCTACGTCACCATCGATAGAAAATGCATTGTAGCTAGGCAAAAGAGCGTCACCCTGTGCAGTAAATGGGTCTCCATCTACAGGAACTGCGGTTAATTTTGCAGTGTACTGGGTAGGCCCTGTTAGTTCTAAAACCCTTTCCGTAGGATAAGGAAATAGAATTTGATACGTTTCAATTTTGGCATCATAACCCCAAGATTCAAACTGACTTTTAATCCATTTAGCATTTTTCTCACCAAATTCTGTACCAACCCAATGGGGTTCTGCAGCCATTTTCTGCATCCACTGATCTAAGTTGGTGGCATTTAATTTTTCTTCAAAACTTTTTTCTAGTTGAAGCTGTTTTTCGGTATTTTCAGGGGAAAATCCTATAATTGATTTTTGAGAAAAACCTGTGAGAAATGTAATTAAGAATAGAGTAGTTAGAATTTGTTTCATAATGTTAGAATATAGATGTTGAAGTTTAATTAGTTTTAAGTTTAATGGTTGTGCCTGTTTTAGAACTTGTTATGGCTGCTTGTAGAATCTCCATAGTAATCATGTTATTCTCTAATGAATAAACATTGTATGGTTCTAAAATTAATTGGTTATTGATAACAGCGGCAAAAACTGAAAAGGGATCATTATATGGGTCTTCTCGTTCTCCCAAAAGAAATGTTTCTTCTGTATAATCGCTATATCCTTTTGAAAGTCTTAATCGTAATTGAGTAGGGTTGTCAGAATAAATAGCACCCTTTGTACCATAGAGTTCCATATCTTTTCTACCAATGGGCCAATTCCATGAAGGTTCTAATATGGCCATTTCATTATCGTAGGTTAGAATAATAGTAGCATCGTCATCTACGTTAGGATTATTTTCAGGTTGTAATTGTTGTGTAACGGCTGTAATACTATTAGGTCGTTTGCCTTTCATTAACCAAGTCATAAGATTAGCTCCATAACAGCCAAAATCTGTAATGGCGCCACCGCCATTTAATATAGGGTCAGATAACCATTCTAAAAATTCATTAGAAACACCAATTTTCTTAGGGCCTTTATGACCGTCTCTAATGATAACCTTTCTTAAATCACCTATAGCTCCCTTTTCCAATAAATCGTTTGCCTTTACATTGGTCTCATACCATGAAGTTTCATAATTTGTTAACACGTAAATTTTATATTTTTTAGCCAATGCTTCAATTTTCTTAGCGTCCTGAAGATTGGTAGCTAAGGGTTTTTCTACCATCACATGTATTCCTTTTGGGGCACATGATTCTACTACATTTAAATGCTCTTTTATATTGCCAAAAGCAGCTACAGCATCTGGTTTTACCTTTTTTATCATTTCATCCATAGTATCAAAAACGATATCCATAGAAAATCCAAATTCATTAGAAAGCCTTTGTGCTAATTGCTTGTTAGGTTCAACAATACCCACCATTTTAATATCTGATTGAGACTCTCTACTTAGAATCCATCCAACATGACCATGCGTAAGTCCTGCAACACCCAATTTTAATGCACTATCTTGAGAGACACCAATATTTATTGACAGTATCATTAATAGGGTTGAGAATATTTTTTTCATGAGAATTATTTTAATATTTAGATATGTACTTCAATTGTTTTGTGCTCTTTTAGACTAGTACAGATGGTAAATAAAATCAATTCTCATGTGTTGTCCATTTTTAAATATCACTTAAATGAAGGTTGTTATAATTTTTATTTTCGGTAATAAAAAATATGGAAGGTGGGGATTTATATTAGAGCCATATTTTACCTAAATATAAGAAAGTAGCCGCTTAAAAAACCAAAAAGGCACCTTTATTTGGTGCCTTTTATTCATAATAGTTTAATCTAATTTTATGAAGTCTACATAATTTCTAGATGTTCATTGGTATTTCCATAATTAATACTTTGCTAGCACTATTTGCGCTTAAAGTAAAGGAATCGGTTTCCCAAATACCATAGCCATCTCGTTTATTTAAGATTTGGCCATTCACAACTACATCACCTTCTAAAACAAAGATATATACTCCATTTCCTTCTTTTTTCATTGAGTAAGAATCCGTTTTTCCAGATTCATAATCTCCTAAATGAAACCAGGCATCTTGGTGAATCCAAACTCCATTATCATTTTCATTTGGAGAAAGAATTTGATAAAGGCTGTTTTTAGTTTCTATATTCTTGATAGAAATTTGATCATATCGTGGAGCTACATTTTTTTTATCCGGAATTACCCAAATTTGTAGAAATTTAACCAGTTCATATTTGTTTTTGTTATACTCACTGTGTGAGACACCAGTACCAGCGCTCATTACCTGAACATCACATGATTTAATGACTGTAGAATTCCCCATGTCGTCCATATGTTGAAGATCACCTTCTAGTGGTATGGAAATTATTTCCATATTACTGTGAGGATGAGTTCCAAATCCACGACCTGCAGCAACCATATCATCATTTAATACCCTTAATGCCCCAAAATTCATACGCTCGGGGTTGTGATAGTTCGCAAAACTAAAGCTATGATATGAGTTTAACCATCCATGATCAGCATGTCCTCTGGTGTCTGATTTATGTAAAACTGTTTTCATTTTTATTCTATTTGAGATATGAATTTAGTCGTTTTTTTACTTCAAACTTTACAGCTAATAATAATATGACTTAACAATTAAATAGGTCTTTTAAATGCATTTAATTGATATTGAATGTTATTAAAGTCCAACATAATTTAATTATCGAAAATACGTTATACTGATAAATTTCCCCTAAAATTTATGAAACTAATAATTTCTATATTTCTTCTATTTTTTATGACAAATTTAGTGGCACAAAATCCACGTGATGCTGCTAAGCATATTGGTGCAGGAGTAGTTATTGGTGTGGCAGGTGGATATGCGGCCGATAAGATAACGAATGGCCAACGGGGTTGGAAATGGGTAGGAGCAGTGGGTAGTAGTTTGGCTGCAGGATTAGCTAAAGAAACATTTTATGATAAGCCAAGAGGCAATGAATGGGAGGCGAAAGATGTGCTGTATACAACCTTAGGTGGAGTGCTTTCTGGTATGGCCTTAGACATCTTAACTAGTAACAGTAGAAGAAGAAGTGGTAATGGTAAAAAATGTGGTTGCTTGGTAGCTGAATTAGATTATAATCAAGAATTAGATTTGCCGACATTTGTAGAGAATGGAACGGGAGATATTACCTCAGAATTACAAGCGGCCTATATATTAAAGTAAGCTTATAATAATCCCTTTGCTTTTATCTCTAAATATTTATTTATGGTATTTATGGTCAAATCTTCTGGTTTGGTAAGAATGGTCTGTATACCATACTTTCGTAATTCATTTACAACCAATTGTTTTTCATAAATAAATTTCTCTGCGATAGTTTGCTCAAAAATTTCTAATGTGTTATTTGATTTTTTTTTGGTATAAGAAATGAGTTCTGTATTCTCGAAAAATAATATAACAAGTAAATGTTGTTTTGCGATTGCTTGTAAGTATGGTAGTTGACGGTGTAATGCATCTAAAGTTTCAAAATTGGTGTAAAGTAAAAGAAGACTTCTTTGTGGCAGATGTCTCTTTGTGTCTATATAAAGTCTACTAAAATCACTTTCTACAAAATTTGTTTTAAGGTTGTACAACGTTTCAAGAATAAGATTCATTTGTGAACTTCTACGTTCGGCAACAACTCTATTTTCTATTTTATTACTAAAGGCAAACATACCCGCTTTATCATTTTTCTTCAAGGCAATGTTGCTTATTACCAGTGTAGCATTTATCGCATAATCTAATAAGCTAAGTTCGTTAAAAGGCATTTTCATTACTCGACCTTTATCAATTATTGAGTATATAGGTTGAGATTTTTCATCTTGAAACTGGTTAACCATCAATTGATTTTTCTTTGCAGTGGCTTTCCAATTGATGTTTCTAATATCATCACCTTGAATATACTCTTTGATTTGTTCAAACTCCATCGTATTACCGATACGGCGTATTTTTTTAATTCCATATTCAAAAAGTCTATTGCTAAATGCCAATAAATTATACTTTCGAAGCTGCAAAAAAGAAGGGTATACCGGTACTTCTTCGTCTTGGTCAAAGGTGAACTTACGGGCAATTAAGCCAATCGATGAACATGCGAAAATATTTAAATTGCCAAAACTATAAATACCTCTTTCTACAGGTCTAACCGAATAAGAATATAGTTTTTGGTTACCGGTTTTTAATTGACTTTTAAAGCTAAGGTCTCTCTTTTGAAATTGAAAAGGGAGTTCATCTATAATATTCAAATGACTTGTAAATAGATATTGATTGGTGACCTTAATTTCAATAGTATTTTCGTCTCCGTTTGAAAGTTTGTCAGGAACAATTCTATCTGCAATTACACCACCTTTCGATAGAAATAAGAGAAGTAAATCTATTAGGCATAATCCTAAGAAAAAATAGAAAAAGGACTTGGCAAGAAATGTAATGTTTTCAAAGATATAGGAAATTAAAAAACAGAGAATAACCCCTGTCAGTGCAAAGAAAAATCTCTTTTGTAGAAATATGTTTTTTAACTTCATTTTCACAATTACTTATCTAGGAATCTCTATAGTTTGTATTAAATCTTGCACCATTTTTTCGGCTGTCAACCCTTCCATTTCACGCTCTGGCGTAAGTATAATACGGTGACATAAAATGGGTCCAACAACTTTTTTAATATCATCTGGGGTAATGAAATCTCTACCATTAATTGCCGCTATAGCTTTTGATGCCTCTAATATGGCAATTGAAGCTCTAGGAGATGCACCTAAATAAAGATTTGCGTTGGTTCTAGTATTATTGACGATTGCGGCAATATATTTCAGTAGATTATCTTCTACGATAATATCCTTTATTACATTTTGGTATGTAGCTATCTGTTCTGCTGATAATACAGAGTCAATAAGGGCTTCAACATTAGTGGTTTTCTGTTGGTGCTTATTTTCTAGAATTTTAATTTCTTCTTCAAGAGTAGGGTAGTGAACATTAATTTTGAATAAAAAACGATCTAGTTGTGCTTCAGGTAATCTGTAAGTGCCTTCTTGTTCTATAGGATTTTGAGTTGCAAAGACCAAAAATGGAGGTTGTAATTCAAATTCATTACCATCTATAGTAATTTGTCGTTCTGCCATAGCTTCAAAAAGAGCAGCTTGTGTTTTTGCGGGAGCCCTATTAATCTCATCAATTAGGATAATGTTCGAAAAGATTGGTCCTTTTTTAAACTCGAATTCGGACGTTTTTACATTAAAAATGGAAGTACCTAAAATATCACTCGGCATTAAATCGGGCGTAAATTGAATTCTACTAAAATCGACATTCATGGTCTTTGCCAATAATTTTGCCGTAACTGTTTTGGCGACTCCGGGTACACCTTCAATTAATGAATGTCCATTTGCCAAGATAGATACAATTAATAATTCTATCATGTCTTGTTGGCCAATGATTACTTTGCCTAATTCAGCTTTAACCCGAGCTACCGATTCTTGCAGCTTAGAGAGGTCAATTCTCGAGTTAAATTCTAAGTTATTTTCATCTTGCGTATTATCTTCCATAAGATTGTTTAAATGTGTTTATTTTCTTCGCTAGGTTTAAAGTATCCTGTTCTGAATGTATAGGTTTGTTGTTTAGACTCAATATGAAGTCTATTAAAGATTTTGTTTCTTCAATGTTTTTGCCTGCTTTCGCTGCTAATTGAGCTACTAACCTTTCATCTAAAACAGTTGTATTTAGATAATATCTATTTCTTAAATAGATTAAAAAGTAGTTTATCTTTTTGCTATTTAAGTTGGTGTAGTCTTTACTTTGATGATAGAGAGATCCTACGGTTCTTGCGAACTCGATCGATGAATTTTCTAAAGGTTTAATAACGGGTATAATTCGTTGTTCTCGCTTCGCTTTAAAAATCACAAAAAGCAGGAGTCCGAACAGTACTAGATAATAACTCCATTTTAAAGCAGATTGGTTTAAAACAAATCGCATTGGTGACGTTATTACTTTTCTTCCCGATTTTTTATAATCATCCCAATACAGCAAATTATTTTTTAGATAAGAAAAACTACTTGCGCTATAGCTGCTATTATCGCTTAATAAATAATAATTTGTGAATGCAATGGGTAAGGTATTGATGATAAAGCTTCCTTTACCGAACGATGTTTTAATGAAGTTTGGTTTTACTTTCTTTTCATTGTTTAAGAACGTGTTGTCCTTAAAATGTATATGACCTAAAATTTCAGTGTTTAATGTATCTAAACTCGTGAAGTAGGCAGTATTGACCCCTCTTTCAAATTCATATATACTTTTATTTAATTCGCTATGTGTAAAGTCAACACTTACGGTATCTTCTTTTATAGTATACTCCTGTAAAATTTCAATATTGAGAGTTTCAGCTAATTTACCTCTTAGCTCTGTGGTTGCTATAAATACTTGATTGCCTTTTGCGACGTAATTTAATATTTGATTTGTTTCTTGTACATCTAAAAAAATATTTTCGTTTATTAATAGATAATTAGAAGTTTTCAAAGAATCACTTTTTATAAGCACGTCATAAACGCTTTCTTCGACCGATTGTATTTCACTATTCGGAAATAGTGAAGGAAGTTCATTAAAAAGTACAAAGCAACCAAATGGTATCTTTGAAATTGAAGTATATGAAGGTCTCCAATTAATAGGTCTAGGGCGAACTATTTCTGTCACGATAATACCAACGAGCACCGCGATTAAAAAGCCAAGAATCATTTTCGTACGCCTCTCCAATTTATTGTTTAATTAGTTTGTTAATAGATTCAAAATCTAAAACTGATTTTTCATATTTAATTAAGTCTATAGTCTGTTGGCCATACCATATGTAATCGTATAAATAGGCTATTTTTTTAAAGCCTTGTTGTATGGTGGGCTGTGCGATTTCTATTAAGTAATCAGAATTCGTTTTATCAAAATGCCATTGAATAATATCGTTTTTTGAAAGCTTTTGTAAAGTGAGTAGAAACTGATATCGAATAGCAAGTCGGTAATCAGCATTTTCTAATGCTACACTTAAAAGGTTATTTACATCAATAGTTTCGATATGCTCTTCTGTAAGATTTATATCGTGAAATGATTTAGCCTTTTTATTAAAAATTGAATTGAAATTTTCATTAATCAGCATTTTCACAATTAAATAAATGGCCAATACGACCAACAGAAAATAGATAAGGTATTCTATTGCTTGAAGCAGTTGAGGTGATAATTCTATACCAAAAATGCTGAATAAACCTTTACCTACCCAATTTATTAAACGAGCTAAAAGGTTTTGTGATTCTCCAGTTTTTGTAGCGTAATTAAATTCTTCTCCAATATATTTTTTAGCATGATTATCATCTAACTGGCGCATGGTTAATACAGATGATGTATCAATGCTAACAATACTGTCGTTTACCCCTTGTGCAAATATGAAAAGGGGAGCAAATTGAAATATTATGAGAAAAAAGATGTTTTTCAAATTAGTCGTTTTGGCCTATTTGCGCTATGGAAGCCCTTGTGTTTTCGTTATATGTTTTTTCATGTAAAGCATAATACAATATACCATTGACAAACTGAGATAGACATTGGCCGTAAACTGCAATAATTAATATGAAACAAGTACCTAACGTATATACAATAGTTGTTACTATGGAATGAGAATAATCTACATTATTTTCAACTACATGAAATGTGTACACACCAATTACTATTGCTGGAACTATAAGTGTAATCATCAGTAAAATTCCTAGTAGTAACCCTAATATAAAGTTTACACCCACAGATTTCCAAAAATTTGTGGTAACTAATCTCCAGCCTTCACCCAATGCATCTGAAATTCCTTTTTTCTTTTCTAACATATCAAAAAAAGAGACACCTATCCATGCTGAAATAAAGAATTGAAATATGTATTGTGCAAATATCCCTAGAATAGGAATTATGGCTAAAATGAATGAAGCTATTAAGATTACTAGATAAATTGGTATTAGTAATAGTACGAAGAGTACAATTTTGCTGAATTGGCTTTTTGCAAACTCCCACACTTCTTTCTTGTCTAAATCTGAACTTTTCTTTTCTACATATTTAATCATATAGCTACTCGATAACGAATAGTTTAAAACGGCAACACAAATGAAAATGACTAAGAATAGAAAACCGCCAATACCTAAATAGATGTAATAATCTTGTTCTAACCCAAGCTCACCTGAAACGCTCTCATAATTATATTCATGAGCAATCATCCCAATAAAACCAGAGACCAATAAATAACTTGCAATTAATAATCCTACTAAGAATATGCCATTATAGCTAATGAAAACATTGGTAAAGTTTTTAATATTCTGTTTAAAAAAGTCAAAATATGTAGAGATTATTTCTCCGAAATCACGGTTTACCCGTAACGGTATGTAATTGTCTTTCATGTTTGTTGTTTAGTATTATGGGGTATGCTATATAATAGAATACAATTAAAAATAAAGAGGCGGCAATGATTAAGAATGCCAACCAATTAGGCATATCGGTATAACGAGTTATAAAACCTTCGATAAAACCAGCAATTATAAAAAAGGGGATAGTGCTTACAACTACTTTTAATCCGTCTTTGGCACCTTTCATAAATGAGATGCGTCTAGAATAGGTTTTAGGAAAAAGAATACTATTTCCCATTATTAAACCAGCACAGCCCGCAATGATAATTACCGAGATTTCTATAGTACCATGTAGCCATATTTGTTTATTAGCTTCAAAGAAAACGCCTTTGGAATAAAAAAATGTTATGAATGCACCAAGCATTATTCCGTTACTAAAAAGAATATAGGCCGTACCTATACTTGTAATGACGCCAAAGGCAAAGGCTAAAAAGGCTACTCTAATATTGTTTATGGTAATCCCTAAAAAGCTCCCTATTTCACTACCACCTTTATAAATTGCCGCGGGATCACCATTTGCAATATTATTTAGGGTTTCGTTTACATAGGCATCTCCTAAAATTAATCTAACGAAAGTAGCATCGTTTAATGCAGATAACGAACCAATTGCAGATGCGATTGTAAAAATTAAAACAGCAATGCCTAAGGTTTTGTGATATTGTTTAAAAAATACCGGGAATTCGGTCAGCCAGAAATCAAAAACACGATTACGGCTTTCTTTTTTATTTTTATATATTTTTTGGTGTGCTTGTGAAGCCAAACCATTTAAATACAATAAAGTCTTACTTTCTGCGTAATAAGTTTGCGCATAAGCTAAATCATTGGTCAGTTGAATATAACCATTGGCAAGATTATCTGGATTTGTGTTGGCCCCAAGGTTAATGGCCTTTTCAAATGCTATCCATTTTTCCTTATTTTGCCTTACAAAAGCAGCTTCGCGCATAAACAGTTTTTACCTTGTTAAATTTAAGACTTAATGAATAACCTTCAAATCAATACAACGCAAAATGTTAATCTTAATTATACCATTGTTAGTATTGGTGAACGAATTGTAGCATTTTTTATTGATGCTTTTATTTTATATCTCTATTCTCTTTTAGTGGATATAATAGGCGATGCTATCGGTTATATTTATGATGATGGCTGGACACAACGAGGTTTGGTAGCTTTAATTTTCTTACCGGCAATGTTCTATAGCTTATTAATGCATATCATTTTTAATGGCAGAACGGTTGGTAAAATGTTGCTTAATATGCGAGTGGTTAAAGTCGATGGGTCGCCAGTACATTGGAGTAATTATTTAGTTCGTTGGATGTTACGCTTGGTCGATATTTGGCTATTTGTTGGTTCGATAGGTATTTTGACCATTTTATTTTCAGAAAAGAGACAGCGCTTAGGTGATGCCGCTGCAGGTACTGTGGTTATTAGTACAAAGAATAAAATAACCGTGTCGCACACTATATTAGAAGAAGTGGAAGATACGTATGTGCCACAATTTACCAATATTACGATATTGACCGATAAAGATATACGACTGATCAAAGAAACCTTTAGTATAGCAAAAAAAAGTAATGATTTTAAGACATTAAAAGCCTTAAGAGATAAGGTTGATAGTATCTTGCAGACTAATTCTGATTTATATGATTTGGAGTATTTAAATACTATTCTCAAAGATTATAATTATTTCACTCAAAAGTTCTAAGTAATGTTTTATTTCATCATTGATATATTAGGTACAATAGCATTTGCCATATCTGGGGTTTTGGTGGCCATGGATAAAAAATTAGATGTTTTTGGAGTATTTATAATTGCCTTTGTTACAGCTGTAGGTGGCGGTACTTTGCGTGATCTGCTAATAGGTATTACACCCGTAGGATGGCTAAATGCTCCAATGCACTTACTCATAATAGTTGTTACTACTTTATTAGCGATAATCTTTGTAAAACAATTAAAACACATTAGAAAATCTCTTTTTCTGTTTGATACTATTGGTATTGGTCTGTATACCATGGTTGGTATCGAAAAAGGTTTGGCAGCAGATTTATCACCTGTTATGTGTATAGTATTAGGTACTATAACCGCTTGTTTTGGTGGTGTACTACGAGATATATTATGTAATGAAATCCCTGTGATTTTTAGAAAGGAAATTTATGCTACGATATGTATTCTAGGTGGATTGGTTTATTTTCTTCTAATTCAATTTCCTATTGATAATACGATTTCTTATTCCATGGCAATACTAACCATAATAGTTATGAGGGTTTTGGCTGTTCGGTTTAAGATTTCATTGCCAAATATATATCGAGATAACCAATAGTTACTGCATATTGGATTATTCAGATAAGTTGATTACTGACTAAAAATATTGTACTGAGCATAGCTGGAATTATTAACTATTCAATAACTTCTGCCTTCTCAATATAAATGTTCTGCATAGGCCAGTCGCCTTCACCAACAGGTTGATTATTTATTTTGTCAACCACGTCCATTCCTTCAATGACCCTACCAAAAGGGGTGTATTCATCATCAAGATGATACGAACCTGGGTCTGTAACTACTATAAAAAATTCGAAGGGTGAAGCCAACATATGTGGGTTGTCCATTTCACTACTTGGCATAGAAATAGTTCCACGGTGGTGTTTGTGTCCTTTTCTAGTGTCAGGCGGTAAAAGATATCTGCCAATTTTAGTTCTTTTCTTCCCTGTCTTGCGGTCATCTGAATTTCCTCCTTGAATAATAAAATTTTTAACGACCCTATGAAATTGAGTGAAATCAAAATAGCCTTTTCGGGTTAGGTAAATGAAATTCGCCCGGTGATAAGGTACATTGTCATATAATTCTACGGTAAAACTACCTAAGTTAGTAGTGATTTTAACTTTGTTCGATTTTAATGTTTTTTCATAGTTAAAGAAGAAATCTATCGCATTGTCCTCGGTAAGTTGAAATATTGCTTCCTTCTCTTGCTCCAAAGAGGTGCTAGTCTCATTTTGGGTTGAATCTATAGTTGCTGTTGGTGCAGATGTTGTACTTTCAGATTTCTTAGAAGTATCTTTGCATCCTACAGTAAGTATGACTGTTATAAAAAAATACAAATAGAATTTAAGTGAATTCATGGATTTTAATTTTTTTGAAGAAAGAATATCAAAAATAAAAGATCTACCGCTTCCGGGAGAGGCTTCTCAATATAAAATGGCACCAGAAGGGCGTTTCGAAGAATTTAAAGAAATAAATGTAGAAAAAAGAAATCCGAGAAAGGCAGCTGTAATGGCATTATTTTATCCTACGATAAGTCAAGAGACTAATTTATTACTTATTCTTCGTAAAACATATAAAGGTATTCACTCTAATCAAGTAGGGTTTCCTGGAGGTAAAGCTGAAAAATATGATGATGGACTTTTATCAACTGCGCTACGTGAAACACATGAAGAAGTAGGGGTGGATCCTAATGATGTAACGGTTATCAAAGAAATTTCAGAAATTTTTATACCGCCAAGTAATTTCATTGTACAACCATTTATTGGACTATATAAAACCCCCAAACCATTTATTAAACAGGATAATGAGGTTGAGTTGATTTTAGAGATTCCATTATTAGATTTTTTAGACGAAAAAAAAATTGTATCAAAAAAATTAACCACCTCATACGCAGTCGATATTGAAGTACCCGCCTTTAAATTAAACGGTTATATTGTTTGGGGAGCGACCGCAATGATGTTAAACGAGATTAAAGAGTTATTAAAGCAGGTGTTGTAAGGCATATTTATTTATTTTAGCATTCTATGGGATTATTTAAGACAAACCCTTTCGGGCATAATTTATTTATCAAAAAATGGCTGATTCGTATTCTAGCGGTGTTATCGCATCAGCGCTATAAACGTTTCAACACTTTAGAGATAGAAGGGTCAGAAATTATTAGAAACTTACCAGATAGAAATGTACTATTTGTAAGTAACCACCAAACATATTTTGCTGATGTGGTGGCAATGTTTCATGTATTTAATGCAAGTTTAAGCGGTCGTGAAGATTCTATCAAAAACTTAGGGTATATATGGCAGCCCAAATTAAATATGTACTATGTGGCTGCTGCTGAAACCATGAAGAAAAGTCTTTTGACCAAAATTATGGCGTATGCAGGTTCGGTAAGTGTTGAACGAACTTGGAGATCAGAAGGTCAAGATGTGAAAAGACAAGTTAAAATGAGCGATATATCTAGCATCGGTAAAGCTTTGAATGATGGTTGGGTGATAACCTTTCCTCAAGGAACTACAACACCATGGAAACCTTTACGAAAAGGAACAGCGCATATTATTAAGAAATATAAGCCTGTTGTTGTTCCAGTTGTAATTGACGGGTTTCGCCGTTCATTTGATAAGAAAGGACTTCGTATAAAGAAAAAAGGAATCCTTCAATCTATGGTTATCAAAGAACCATTGCAAATAGATTATGATAATGAAACTTCAGAATCAATAATTGAAAAACTAGAATATGCTATTGAACAGCATCCTTCTTTTTTAAAGGTGATTTCTAAACAAGATTTATTAGCATACGAAGAGGAGAACAAGCAACGTAAGTGGAAAAAAACCTAAATTTCAAGTTGTCTTAGTTCACTATAATTTTTCTTTAATTTTCTTAGTAGTAGTCCGTATAATAGAAAGTATATACCTCCCATGAATAAGGTTAGTATTATTCCAAAAATACCTATAGATAGCATTATTGCAATCTTAAGTTTCTCTTGAGATACGGTTTTTAGACCATCCTTCAATTCTGGAAAAGCAAGAGCAATATTATCATTCAAATAAACACCAATAACCATAATGACAATGGTTACCATAATCATTGATAATGAGAAAATAACATAGTGTTTAACCGTTCTCCTTGTTTTAATGATTTTCCTCATTAAATTTTTCGAATTATCAAGAACCGAGATTTCTTTAAATCGTTGGTAAAACTGAAAAATGAAATAAAAGGCAACAGAATAAGTAAATATGGAAAGACCAAAGAGATATTTGGAAACTCCAATCTTTTTATAAACCTCCATGCCCTCTTGCATAGATGGTAAAAGATATAGTAAATGAGGTAATGTAAATTCTAAAATACTGATGATAAGAATCCATTTCACTATAGAGGAAGATTTCTTCCATATCATTTTATGAATATCCTCATAGCTTAATTTAGGAACATCAAACTCCTTCTTTTGCCAGTCTTTCTTTAATAACTCCAGTTCATCCGTCATACGCTTATGGATTCAAAATGGTTCTTAATTTTGTTTTGATACGGTTCATTTTAACGCGTGCATTTACTTCTGATATACCTAATGTCTCTGAGATTTCTGAATAGTTCTTGTCTTCTAGATATAAGAAGACCAAAGCTTTATCAACATCACCCAATTGCTTAACAGTTTTGTACATTAGTTTTAATTGAATTTCTTCTGTTTCATCATATTCATCTGCCTTTACCTTGAAAATGATTGATTCATAATCTGCGGTGTCAATCCTTCTTTTATTCTTACGGTACAATGTAATAGCAGTATTTAATGCTACACGATACATCCAAGTACTAAATTTTGCATCACCCCTAAATTTGGGATAGGCTTTCCATAATTGTATGGTAATTTCTTGAAACAAATCGTTGTGAGAGTCGCGGTCGTTTGTATACAGCGTACATACCTTATGGACAATGTTTTGATTGTCTTGCAGCTCGGTCACAAATTTGTGTTCAAGTTTTTTGTTCACTGTTGGTTGGTTGATCTTACAAGGTTAGTCTTGCAAAAGTTTTATTTGTTACAATTAATTCTATTATAAATAAAAAAAGTGCTCAAGATTACCTTGG